>Ga0256406_1006069_pt1 | contig 12366 bp, 6 predicted proteins | sample RumenRJG_03DNA_FD_185986 | JGI IMG/M metagenome (GOLD analysis project Ga0256406, IMG submission 185986) | Bovine rumen microbial communities from Lethbridge, Alberta, Canada - RJG_03 | ecosystem: Host-associated > Mammals > Digestive system > Stomach > Rumen | place: Canada: Alberta | collected...
TATCAAAGCAGCAAAGCTATATAATGGACGAAAGGAAATAATAAATTACGAAAATTCTTATCATGGTTCTACGCTTGCTTGTGTTTCTATGCTTAGTGATAAAGTATATACACAACGATTTGAACCATTGTTGCCAGATTGTAGTTTTATTAAGTTTAATAAAGAAGAAGACTTAGAAAAAATAACAGAAGAAACATGCTGCGTTGTTGCAGAATGTATTGCAGTAGGAGAGGGTGTAGAACTGCCTAAAGAAGATTATCTTAGAAAACTAAGAGAGCGTTGCAATCAAACAGGTGCTGTTCTTATCTTAGATGAAATACAGACAGGTTTTGGAAGAACGGGTAAGATGTTTGCTTTTGAACATTATGGAATAATTCCCGATATTCTTTGTATAGCAAAAGCTATGGGAGGAGGACTTCCTATTGGAGCATTTATTGGAAAAGAAGAAATAATGAATGCATTGAATAATCATCATCCTTTGATTGGACATGCAACAACTTATGGAGGAAATCCTGTTTGTTTGTCTTCGGCTTTGGCAACGCTTAATTATATTGCAGATAATGACTTGTTGCAAGGTGTAGAACAAAAAGGAGAACTCTATAAATCTCTTCTTAAACACAGACATATAAAAGAGGTAAGAGGAAAGGGAATGTTTAATTGCATAGAACTAAAAGCAGGTGTTGATTGGAGAAAAGCCTTGATTACTTGTTTTAAACATGGAATAATAACAGGAACACATCTGTTCAATTCTATGTGTTTGAGTATAAAACCTCCTTTGATTATTACAGAAGAAGAAATAAAAGAAAGCATAGATAGAATACTTTCTGCTTTGGATGAAATATAAAAAATAAAAAAAGATATTGCATTATGGCATTTTTTGAACATAAAAGACCAAGACAGTTTGAATATAAACCAAGATTCTATAATCCCGAAAAAGAACGCTTGGAACAACTTAAAGCAAAGTATGGAGAAATAGGAGAAACTTATAATCGCAAAATCAACTTTCGCCAAGCAATGAACGAGAAGAAAGAAAAAAAGATTGGTCCTAAGATTTCTGTTTCCAAGATAATACTTTATGCTTGTATAGTTGTGGTTTTGTTGTATGTACTTTTAATGGTTGTAGAGAAATGGCAATAAATGTTCTTCCTCCTTTAATAGCTAACCAAATTGCAGCAGGAGAAGTGGTATCTCGTCCTGCAAGTGTGGTAAAGGAATTAATAGAAAACTCCATTGATGCAGGAGCAACAAATATTACTCTTATAGTAAAAGACGCAGGAAGAAGTCTTATAGAGGTAATAGATAATGGTTGCGGAATGGATAGAGAAGATTGTAAAAAATGTTTTCTTCCTCATGCAACAAGTAAAATATCTACAAGTGAAGACCTTAGAACTCTTTCAACAATGGGATTTAGAGGAGAAGCATTATCTTCTATCGCATCCATAGCACAAGTAGAACTGAAAAGTAAAAGAACTGAGCAGGAACTCGGAACTCTTATCTGTATTGAAGGAGGAGAAATAAAAAGAGACGAAGAAACTGTTTGCAAGCAAGGAACAGATATAAAAGTAAAAAATATTTTTTTTAATACTCCAGCAAGAAGAAATTTCTTAAAAAGTGATAATATAGAAAATTCACATATAGATGATGCGTTTGTAAAGATTGCTCTGATATATAATGATGTTGCTTTTACATATTATAATAATGATAAAATTGTTTATAAATTAGATAAAACAAATGATAAAAAGAGAATAGTAGATATTTTTGGAAATAGTTTTAAGAGCAAACTTTTAGATATTAATGAGAAAGTAGATGTTGTGAATATTCATGGTTATATTTCTACTTTGGAACTTAGCAGAAAGAATAAGAATGAAGAATACTTCTTTGTCAATGGTCGTTATATGAAAAACAATTATATGGCAAATGCAGTGGAAAGAGTTTATTCTAACCTTTTGCCTGAAAAAACTTTCCCTGTATTCTTTATTTCTTTGGAATTAGATCCTAAGAATATAGATGTGAATATTCATCCTACTAAAACAGAGATAAAGTTTTTGGATGATAAACTTATCTATTCTATTCTTCATGCAGCTGTTCGCAAAGCTTTAGGACAAAATACTCTCAGCACGCAATTGGATTTTGAGAAAAAAGATATTGTTTTTCCAGCTTCAAAACCTAAGACGCCGATTTATCAACCAAGTATTTCATATAATTCTTCTTATAATCCTTTTTCTCAAGGTCTAAATAATGAAAGGTTTAATGACGTTCTGCCAGAAAAAGTTTCACAATCACAACTTGCTTTTGCAAATCAAGGATTTGATAACGAAATAAAGACACAACAAGACATATTTGCTCCATTCCAGTTTTTGAATAAATATATTGTAACCAAAATGCACGATAGTATAATGCTGATTGACCAACATCGTGCAAGCAAGAATATTATCTACAACAGACTTCTACAAAATCAATCTCCAGAAATTGTCTGTCAGAAACTTGTGATACACTATATATATAATGTATCTAAAAAAGACTATTCAATTATTAAAAATAAACTGTCAGACCTGCAAGGTTTAGGTTTTGAGTTGAAAGAAAAAGATGAGCAATCATTTGAACTAATAGCTGTACCTCTTTCTCTTTCCATAGAAAAGGCAATAGGTATTATAGAAGAACTTGTTGCTATAGACGAAAATATAGAATTGGATTTGGAAGAGAAAAGAGAAAAACATTGTCTTAGACTCGCAGATAATCTTGCTATAACTTACGGAATAGTTTTAAATAAAGTAGAAATAATGAAACTTATAGCAGAACTATTTAAACTTTCACATCCTGAAACTTTACCAAATGGAGAGAAAGTTATTCTAAAATTAAACGAAGACTTTCTAAGTAAAATATTCTGATTAAGAAAATAAAGTTTCTTGTTTTAGTTTATGAAAATCTTTACAATGGTAAGGATTAATAATATGATAATATATGTGTCGGAATAAATGTTTCTCTTGATTGAGAAGAAAAACACCGAAAGAATATAACTCAATGCAGGAGCAAAGATTAATGTCATTGTAGGAGAACTCAAATCATAAAGAAATGGTAATATACTTATTGCAAATAAAAGTAGAATAGTAGATATTCTCTTTCTGACAGAAAGTTTTTGATCATTTCTATATCCAAGGGTAATAACAAAAGCAGGAAGAGTAAGAATAAACAGATAAGCAACATAAACAATTTGTATTGGTTGATTAAGGAATTTAAATGAAGGTAGAATTCCAAAATGAGTATTAGCAAAATTTGTAATTGCTTCTGTGTTATTATTCAAATAATAATAAACAAACAAAACTACAAGAGGAGTTATAAAACCAAACATACTAACAAGAAAAGAACGCAACTTATAGATTTTGAAGTTAAACAATCCTATCCAAATCCATAACATTAGTAAGATTGTAGGACTATAGAATAAAGTTCCTGTTGATAATAATACAGTTGAAAGATAGATTTCGTCCAAACCTTCTTTTTTGTTATAACATTTTAAGAAAGTAAAAATAGTTAAAATGATAAAAGTATTAGCCAAAAGGATACTACTTAGAGTCATAAACCTGTAGTCGCTACTCATAAGTAAGATATAGATAAACGCAGGGAAGAAAGATGTCTTTTGAGATAGTTGATAAAAAGTACATAAGTAGTTAATCAGGAATCCATGAAGGATAACTAATATAAAAGCAATAATAGAATTGATTACATTTTGTGAAGGAAATATACTGCGAACAACATCATACAAAGGCATATCAAAGACTCCTTTGTCTAATACTTGTGGAGAGTTAATGAAAGCAGGTATCCATAGCAGCAAAGGTACTATAAGTAAGAGTATAAGTTGTAGAAAATAATTCTTTTTAAATATTGATACTATCATAATATTAAACAGTGTTTATCAAGTAATACATTAAACAACTCCCATAATACGTTATTAACCTGAAAAAGTTACAAAAAAGAAGCACAAAGCAAGAACTTTGTGCTTTTGAATATGAAAAAAAGATTGATGTCTTTTAGTTTATAGGACAGGTCCTGCCTTAACTAATTCTTTTCCTTGAGGATTGTTTTCGTATTTTACAAAGTTTTTAATAAATCTGTCAGCCAAGTCTTTTGCTTTATCTTCCCATTGCTTAGCATCAGAATATGTATCTCTTGGGTCAAGAATATTTGTATCAACACCTTTTAACTCTGTAGGTACAGTAAAGTTAAAGTAAGGAATTTTCTTTGTTGGTGCTTTGTCAATAGAACCGTCAAGTATAGCATCAATTATGCCACGTGTATCTTTAATAGATATACGTTTTCCTGTTCCGTTCCAACCAGTATTAACAAGATATGCCTTAGCACCTGAAAGTTTCATACGTTTTACAAGTTCTTCTGCGTATTTAGTAGGATGAAGTTCCAAGAAAGCTTGTCCAAAGCATGCAGAGAATGTAGGTACAGGTTCTTTAATACCTATTTCTGTTCCTGCAAGTTTTGCAGTAAATCCACTTAGGAAATAATATTTTGTTTGTTCTTCATCTAATATACTTACAGGAGGAAGTACTCCAAACGCATCAGCAGAAAGGAATATCACTTGTTTTGCTGCAGGAGCATGAGAAATAGGACGAACGATATTCTTTATATGATAAATAGGGTAGGAAACGCGAGTATTTTCAGTAACACTCTTATCTGCAAAGTCTATCTTTCCTTCTTTATCAACAGTAACGTTCTCCATTAGAGCATCTCTGCGGATTGCGTTGTAAATATCTGGCTCTGCATCCTTGTCTAAGTTGATAACCTTGGCATAACAACCGCCTTCAAAGTTGAAAACTCCATTATCGTCCCAACCATGTTCATCATCACCTATGAGAAGTCGTTTAGGATCAGTTGAAAGAGTTGTTTTGCCTGTTCCAGAAAGACCAAAGAAGATAGCCGTGTTTTCTCCATTCAAATCAGTATTTGCAGAGCAGTGCATTGAAGCTATTCCTTTCAAAGGCAGATAGTAGTTCATCATAGAGAATAGTCCTTTTTTCATCTCACCACCATACCATGTGTTAAGGATAACTTGTTCCTTGCTTGTTACATTAAACAAAACAGCAGTCTCACTTCTTAATCCAAGTTCTTTATAGTTATCTACTTTAGCCTTAGAAGCAGTATATACAATAAAGTCTGGTTCTTGTTCAAATTCTTCTTGGTTTTGAGGACGGATGAACATATTTGTAACAAAGTGAGCTTGCCATGCAACTTCCATAATGAAACGAATCTTCATTCTTGTGTCTTTATTTGCACCGCAAAAGCCATCTACTACAAACAAACGTTTATTACTCAATTCGTTTAACGCAATATTCTTACAAGTATTCCAAACTTCTATACTTGCTCTGTGGTTATCATTAGGATATTCTTCTGTATTCCACCAAACGTTTTTCTCTGAATTTTCATCAACAACAATGTATTTGTCTTTAGGAGAACGACCTGTGTAGATACCGGTCATAACATTTATTGCTCCAAGTTCAGTTTCTTGTCCTTTGTCGTAGCCTGTCAATTCAGGTTTGGTTTCTTCGTTGTAAAGAACCTCGTATGTAGGGTTGTAAAGTATTTCCTTTACTCCCTTAATTCCATATTTTTCTAAGTTTATATTTATCATGATAAATATGTTTTTTATATTATCTTTTGCAAAGTTATGAAAATATAATTACGTACTACAAATTTTACGACAAAATTTTAAAATAAAAATTTTTATCTCACTGTTTTCGTTGCAGAGACTTGGTGTTTAACACGAGAATTTCCTTTGCTAAAATAAGCATCAAAACCTCTTAAAAAAAGAGTTGGTTTTGAGAAAAAAAGATCAACTCTTTACACCCAAAAGACTTAGTCTTTTTTTCTCAAAACGAAGACTTTTTTTGCGAATGTCTAACCTATTAAAACACAGATATTTTCTGCAGTTTTGCAAATTAATATTTTTTTCTTATCTTTGCACGCTGAAAAGAGAAAGATCAAAGATTTATGAATACATACGATTATTTATTTGAAACAAGTTGGGAAGTATGCAACAAAGTAGGTGGCATACACACAGTGGTTACTACAAAAATACCTACAATAAGCAAAAAAATAGGCGATAATCATATATTATTAGGACCAGACTTAGGACAAGCAACATCCGAAGATTCGGAATTCAAGGAAGATAAGTCAATGTTTCTTTCATGGAAGATGTATGCCAAACTTTCAGGCATAGAATTCAAGGTTGGAAGGTGGAAAATGAAAAATTCTCCTATCGTTATATTGGTTCCTTACACACAGTATTTTTCCTCTAAGGATGAGATTTTTGCAGAGTATTGGGAAAACTATCAGGTGGATTCTCTTACAGGAGGCTGGGATTATGTAGAGCCTTTTCTTTTCGGATATGCGAGTGCAAGAATAATAGAGTCGTTTTATAATTTCTATCTTTCCTCTACAGATAAGATTGTTGCACAGTTTCATGAGTGGATGACAGGTTCAGGACTTTTGTATTTAAAGAAGAATGTTCCTCAGATAGCAACTTCCTTTACAACACACGCAACTGTATTAGGAAGATGTTTGGCAGGAAATAATCTTCCTTTATATGGAGAAATGCAACATTTTGATGCAGATAGAGTATCTAATGATTTTAACGTCAGAGCTAAGTTTTCTTTAGAGAAGATGTCGGCTATTTATTCTGATGTTTTTACAACCGTTAGTGAAATAACAAATAGAGAATGCAAGCAATTCTTCAAAAAAGGTGCGGATGTTATAACTCCGAACGGTTTTGAGGGAAGTTTTGTCCCAGAAAGCGGAGCCTATTTTGAACTGAGAGAACAAGCAAGAAAAAAGATATTTGATTTTGTAGAAAAGACTGCTGGCTACAGACCTGAAGAAAATAGTTTTCTTGTGCTTAACAGTGGTAGATATGAATACAAGAACAAAGGAATTAATGTATTCATAGACTCTTTGGCAAAAATAAATCAACAAAATAAGTTAAATAAGAAGATAGTTGCAGTTATAGCAGTTCCTGCTGGACATTATGAAGCAATAGATAATGATAAATATTTGACACATCGCTTAGAAAATGCGGATAATGACCCTATACTAAATCAAATAAAGCAAAGTGGAATAAATAACACAAGAGAAGAAAATGTTCATCTTATATTCCTTCCATCATATTTAGATGGCAAAGACGGACAAATAAATATGAAGTATTTTGATTTTCTAACTGCTTTTGATCTTAGTGTATTCCCTTCTTATTATGAACCATGGGGATATACACCAATGGAAAGTATGGCGTTTGGAATTCCAAGTATTACAACAACTTTAGCGGGCTTTGGACTTTGGGTTAAAGATAATATAAAGAATGAAAACGATGCCTTGAAAGTTGTTTATAGAACAGATAATAACGAAGCGGAATGTGTAAAGGAAATTTCGGAAAGTATAGTTAAGGTGTTGAATCTAAGTGAGGATGAATTAGATGTTCTGCACAAAGATAGTAGATATATTTTTACACAAGTTCAATGGCAGAACCTACAAAACTATTATGATGAAGCATATTCAATAGCTTTAGAAAAAAGTTTGGAAAGAATAAATCTGTATGTTCACAAACAACCTCTTTCCTCTTCAATGGATATGCAGGTAACTTGGGGAGAAAAACCTGTATGGAAAAAGATACTTGTCAAAGCTGAACTTCCTGAGCGTTTGCAAGGACTTAGACAGTTGGCACAAAATCTTTGGTGGTCTTGGAATTATGATGCTTTTGAATTATTTGAAAGTATAGATAAAAAGAAATTTTATGATTTAGAACGTTCTCCAATACGTTTGTTAGACTCTTTGACTAAGGAAGATTGTAACCGTTTGTTAAATGATAATGACTTTTTGAAGCAAATGGATAATGTCTTGGATCAGTTTAATTATTATATTAAAACAAGGGAAACAAAGACTAATCCTTTGATAGCCTACTTCTCTATGGAGTTTGGAATACATGATACTTTGAAAATATTCTCTGGAGGATTGGGAATGCTTGCAGGAGATTATCTAAAACAAGCATCAGACAGTAATAAGAATATTCTTGGAATTGGATTGTTGTATAGATATGGTTATTTTATGCAACAAATCAATAGAAATGGAGAACAACAAAGTGAATTGAAGGCTCAACGTTTCTCGTTTCTTCCACTTGTTGCAGTAAGAGATGAAGAAGGAAAATGGAAAAAAGTATTTGTAGATTTGCCATCTGGTAGAGTATATGCAAAGATATGGTTATGTAATGTGGGAGTTACTCCTTTATATTTATTAGATACAGATATTGAAGAAAACTCAGAAGAGAACAGATTGATAACTCGCCAATTGTATGGTGGAGATAATGAAATGAGATTGAAACAAGAAATTCTTCTTGGCATAGGAGGAATCCGTATGTTAGAAGAGTTAAACTTGAAGCCTACTCTTTATCATAGTAATGAAGGACATTCAGCTTTTTCTTCTTTAGAGCGATTAAATAATTACATTAACAAAGAAAAACTTCCTTATATTCAAGCATTAGAATTAGTAAGAAGTTCTACTCTATTCACAACTCATACACCTGTTCCTGCAGGACATGATGTATTTCCAGAAGATTTAATGCGTGCTTATTTTTCTCGTTATGCAGAAAATCTGACTTTGGATTGGGATTCATTTATGCTTTTAGGAAGAAAATCAAACGAAAACCGTAGTGAAAAATTCTCTGTCAGCGTTTTGGCAATTAACTGTTCTGCAAACGTAAATGGAGTTAGTAAGATACATGGTAGAGTAAGTAGAGAAATGTTTAAGTATTTGTTTGATGGATATTTTGCTGAAGAAGTAAATATAGGCTATGTTACAAATGGAGTGCATCTTTCTACGTGGGTAGCAAAAGAATGGGAAGAACTGTATTTGAAATATTTTGGCAAAGAAATGTTTTCTGATGAAAGCAATGCTGAATATTGGCAAAAAATCTACAATGTTCCTGATGAAGAAGTTTGGCAAACACATCAAAAGCTTAAGAAACAACTTGTTAGTTTTATTAAGCAAAGGCTACAAGGTGAATTCCAGCGTAGGGGAGAAGATCCTGGTCTTTATGTAAAAACAACTAAAGAACTGAATGAAAATAAACTTATCATAGGTTTTGCTCGTAGATTTGCAACATACAAAAGAGCAGGCTTATTATTTACAGATTTAGGAAGATTAGAAGAAATAGTAAATAAAGGAGTTTGTTTTGTGTTTGCCGGTAAAGCACATCCAGCAGACAAAGCAGGACAAGACCTTATCAAAAATATAATAAACATATCTAGAATGCCACAATTCATAGGTAAGATTATATTTGTGGAAAACTATGATATGTATGTAGCGAAACATTTGGTAAGAGGTGTAGATGTTTGGTTGAATACTCCGACACGTCCATTAGAAGCTTCTGGAACAAGTGGTGAAAAAGCAATAATGAATGGAGTTGTTAATTTCTCTGTACTTGATGGTTGGTGGGCAGAAGGCTATAAAGAAGGTGCTGGTTGGGCATTGAGTGAAGAACAAACTTATTCTGACCACAATTCTCAAAATATTCTTGATGCAGAAACGATATATTCTACTTTAGAGAATGAGATAATACCTGCATATTATACAACAACAGAAGATTTGCCGCTGCAATGGATTTCTCATATTAAGAATACTATTGCAAAAATATCTCCTCATTTTACGATGAAACGACAGTTAGATGATTACTTCTTGAAATATTATGACAATATGTTTGTAAGAGTGAATCAAATTACAAAAGATAACAATAAGCAAGCTTTGGAATATGTTCTTTGGAAAAAGATGATGAAAGAAAAATGGAACTCTATTGAGTTGTTAAAAGTAGAGTTGCCAGATACAGAGTCAGAATCATTCTCTTTTGAGCAAACCTTTAAAGCGAAAGTTACTCTTTATACGGGAGAAATCAATCCAGAGAATATTGGAGTTGAAATGGTTGTTGCGGATAAAGAAAATGACCATATCACAAAGCCAGAAGAAATAATAGAGTTCAAACTCGTTGAGGTTGCAAATCATAAAGGAGAGTATGCTCTGTTGTACAATAACTTCTCTTCTGGAGTTCATAACTATGCTTTCCGTATTTATCCAAAACATGAGTTGATGCCTTTCAAAGGAGATTTGAATCTTGTGAAATGGATATAATAAAGAATACTTAATAAAAAAAAGTGGTAGAATTTTCTACCACTTTTTTTATTGATGAAGTTTGGAATTTATTTAATTCCAAGTTTATTTCTCATTGCGGGAGTTAAAGCATTTTTATTTACTTGGAAGTCTATTGTTTTATATCTAACGAATGCTTCACTTGCATAGAAATAACCATCATATTTTCCTATTGCATCCCAAGAATTCTTAACTTTATAGAATTTATTTCCGTTTTGATCTTTGTAGATTCCTGTGATTTGCATACCATGGTCATCTGTTGTTTGGAAAGAGTCAAAACCTTTTTGACGCATTTCTTGAGTGATTTTCTTTTCTTTTGCAGTTCCGTCAAAAGTATATGTTGCTGCTGCTTTTTCACTTGCAGTAAGTTTTTCCCATTTTTCTTTTTCTGTACCAGAAAGGTCTCTTTTTTCTTCATCAGGAACAATAGCTACACCATTTTTCCAAGAGAATCCTTTTTCACTAACGTCTGCTCCCCAGCCAATAGTGTAACCATTCATTATTGCATTATCTATTATCTCCATCATTTCATCTAATGGAACATTATAAATTTGAGCATGTAGCCAGTTATCTGGAACTTCAAGCATAAATGTTTCGTAGAATGGATGATGAGTGTAAGATCCTATTTCAATATAATTATCCCAATCCAAACCAAGACTTTCAGCAAAAGTTATTGGAGTGTATTCTTTACCTTTGTAAGTAAATTTCTCAGGACATTTTCCAAAATAAGAATCAAGCAAACTTTCTAAACCTTGTTGCCAAGCAGTAGATAAGTTCTTAGCGTTTGCCAACGGTTTAACAAATCCCTCTAATGCTGGAGAAACTTCAGAAAAGTCAGGTTTATCTGTTCCATAGTTTAATCCTCTATAAACTTCTTCAGGAACAATACCATATTTCTTTATAATATATGGTATATCTTGGAATGCTCCACCTTCAGAAAATGTAGCAGAACCATGCAAACGAATATATCTTTCTGCTTTTTCTGGATAAGCATGACGATAAATCCATGCTTCACTTAAATCGTATTCACCTTTTCCAGCTTTCAATAATTCACTTTCAATGAAACCTAAACCAGAAAAAGCCCAACACGTACCTGAACGATTTTGATCTTTAACACTTGTTGCAGGGTTGTCTTTTACAACTGTAAATTCGTAGCCTTCTTTTTTCTCTTTCTTTGCTTTTTTGTCTTTCTTTTGTGCAAAAGCAGTAGAAGACATCAACAAAGCAATGGCTAATACATAAATTATTCTTTTCATTTTTTACAATTTATTTAGTTATTAAAAATTAATTTCCCATTAAAATTACAGGCATAACCAACATAAGCAAACTTTCATCAGAACTATCTGCTTCTTCTGCGTATGGTGTTATAACACAAGGACGATCTGGACGAGAAAGTTCAAAACATACATCTTCTGTTTCTACGTTGTTTAGAATTTCAATAATATATTTTGCATTTAAACCTATGTCTAAAGATTCTCCTTCATAAGAACAATTTAATTCTTCCTTACCTTTTGTTCCTTGATTGCTATCTTCTGCAGTGATTACAAGTTGTTTTTCTGAGATAGAAAAACGTATTTGATTTGTTGCAGGATTAGCAAACAGTTGAACACGTTTGATAGATTGTAAAAGAGAAGAAGTGTTTATGATAAGTTTATTTGGATTATCTGTAGGTATTGCTTGTTCGTATTGAGGATATTTTCCTTCAATTAAACGGCAAGAGATATTGTAATCTCCAAAATAGAAAGCAACGTTGGAAACATTATTTTCTACCTTTACATCCATATCTTCATTTATAGAGCTAAGTATTCTTTGTAGGATAATAAGAGTTTTCTTTGGAAGAATAAATCCTCTTTCATCATCAGTAGCAAAGCTTACATTTCTAAAACGAACTAATTTGTGGGAATCTGTCCCTACAAAAGTAAGTCCTTTTTTAGAAAATTCAAAGAAAACACCAGCCATTTGAGGACGAAATTCATCATTGCTTGTAGCAAAGATTGTTTTACTTATTGCTTTAACAAGAGTAGATGATTTAATAGTGAATGTGTTTGCATCATCTATTTGAGTCATTTGAGGATAATCATCAGGTTCAACACCTTTAAAACTATATTTACCTCTGTTTGTTGAAATGTCAATAGAATAATCTTCATTGACAAAAATAGTTAAAGGAACATCTGTTGA
>Ga0256406_1006070_pt1 | contig 12362 bp, 12 predicted proteins | sample RumenRJG_03DNA_FD_185986 | JGI IMG/M metagenome (GOLD analysis project Ga0256406, IMG submission 185986) | Bovine rumen microbial communities from Lethbridge, Alberta, Canada - RJG_03 | ecosystem: Host-associated > Mammals > Digestive system > Stomach > Rumen | place: Canada: Alberta | collected...
GGGTTTCATGGAAGCCTTTCTCTTTGACCTTTGATGACCGCGCGCGGCACGCTTGGCCATGCGCACAGGCCATTGTACACGAGGGCCTGCTTCGAGGGACCATCGCGGCGGTCGGGTTTGCGTAACGATTCGCTAATCTCCACGTTAGGGGCGGGGCCGCCTCCGTGGCGTGCCGCCCCCGCAGTGCGCCCTTCTCCCTCTCCTCGCGGTCCTCCCTCCCCCCTTCCCTTCCCCCTCTCCTTCTTTATCGGTATCTGTGAATCGGATGCCACGTTTCCCCAGGCCGCGCCAATTGAGATTCACAGATACCGATAAAGAACGGATGGGGGGGGGGAGGGGGCAACGTCTGTGGCTGCAGGTTTGGCAGCAAAATGCCGGCGGGGTGACGTTGCCCCGCCGGCAGAGAACCTGCGACTATCGCCGAGAAGAGACTAGAATTTGACCTGCGGCGCCTGGCGAGCGGCCTCGGACTGCACCTCGAAGCCCTGGCGCTCCTTGAACTTGGAGCCGGCCACGACGTTGCCGGGGAAGGTCTCGATGGCGTTGTTGTACTCGAGCACGCAGTCGTTGAAGCTCATGCGCGCGTAGCTGATCTTGTTCTCGGTGTCAGAGAGCTCGGACTGCAGCTGCTGGAAGTTGGCGTTGGCCTTGAGCTCGGGGTATGCCTCGGAGACGGCGAAGAGCGACTTCAGCGTGTCAGAGAGCACGTTGGAGGCGGCCATCTTCTCCTCGGGCGTCCTTGCGGACATGACGGCAGCGCGCGCCTGCGTGACGGCGGTGAGCGTGCCGGACTCGTGCGCCGCATAGCCCTTCACGGTCTCGACCAGGTTGGGGATGAGGTCGTTCCTGCGCTGGAGCTGGGCGTCGATGGTCTGCCAGGCATTGTCGCAGCGGTTGTCCTTGCGGACAATGCCGTTATAGATGCTCACAAACCACGCGGCGAGAACAACGACGATAGCGATGACGATAATGATTACGGCCATGTGGGGCTCCCTTCAAGCGGACGGGCGGTGGCGGGCCTTTCTGGGACGCAAGCGACGTGCAGTGCTCCATGACGGGATGCATGAGGCGGAGGGGGAGGGATTCGAACCCTCGAGACGCTAGGCGCCCGGCGGTTTTCAAGACCGCTGCAATCAACCACTCTGCCACCCCTCCGTGGGTGCGTGGATATATCCTAACGCATACGCTGGACTAGTTGGGCCAGCGAGTAGGCGAGAGGGGCGAGGGATGCGTCAGGACGAGCAGGGCAACGCGTTCGAGGCTGAGGCGGACGACGCCCGGTACATGCGGCTTGCCCTCGACGAGGCCGCTGCCGCCGCCGATGAGGGCGAGGTGCCGATAGGGGCGGTGGTGGTGTGTGATGGAGAGGTTGTCTCCCGCGCGCATAACCGTCGCGAGAGGGACGCGGACCCTGCCGCGCACGCCGAGTTTCTCGCCATGGAGGAAGCCGCGCGGGCGCTGGGACGCTGGCGGCTCTCCGGGTGCATCGTCTACGTGACGCTTGAGCCATGCCTCATGTGCGCCGGGCTCATGGTGAACGCGCGCATTGACCGCTGCGTGTACGGAGCGCCCGACCCTAAGGGTGGCGCGCTGGGGACGCTCTTCGACGTGAGCCACGACGAGCGGCTCAACCATTCCTTTGAGGTGACGTCTGGCGTGCTTGCGGACGAGGCGGCCGAGCAGCTGCGCGCGTTCTTCCGTGCGCGCCGGAAGAGCAGGGGCTAGGGGCGGCGCGGATGGCGCGCTGGCCGCGCGGCCGGTGCGCCGGACGGTGTAAGACGGTATAAAATCGTGTAAGACGGTATAAGTTCGTGCAAGACGGTATAAAACACGGGAGGAGTGGCCGATGAACCCGTTCAAGCCCACTGCTGGCAAGATGCCGCCCATCCTCATTGGCAGGGAGTCCGTTATTCGAGATTTCGAGGAGGCCCTGGAGAATGGCGCCGGGGCTCCTGGCAGGCTCATGCTCATCTCTGGTCAGCGTGGGTTTGGCAAGACGGTCATGCTCACCGAACTGGGGCGCGTTGCGAAAAAGCACGATTGGGTTGTGGTTTCTGACACCGCATCGAACGGTCTTTGCGAGCGGTTGGTGGCGGCTCTCTCCTCCGGTGGCCTAAGGTTTGGCGGGGCGACAATCAGCCCCTCTGTGGGGGTAGGAGGAATGGTCTCCGCCAGTCTGGGGAGCGTCAGCATCTCGCCAAGTAACGCTGCTCTTACGTTGAGAGAGGCAATCCATGCCAGGCTCAAGCGACTACCGGATGGCAAGGGCATTCTCTTTACCATCGACGAAGCACAGGCAGCCTCTGAGGAAGACCTTGTCGCCGTGGCTACAGCCATTCAACACGTCCTGCGGGACGAGGACATGCGAGACGTTTCGGACGCCAAGAAACACGGGGTGGCTTTTGTGTTTGCGGCCCTGCCCTTGATGGTCGATGAGGTGCTCAACAACAAGGTTTTAACCTTCTTGCGGCGCAGCCAGCAGCAGGTGCTGGCCGAGGTCCCTCTCGGCGATGTGCGTGCGGCATATGTGGACGTTGTTAGGGAGTCCGGCAAGGAGATTAGCCAGGAAGATGCCCTGGCCGCGGCGCAAGCGGCTGCGGGCTACCCATATATGGTGCAGCTTGTTGGCTACTACATGTGGCAGTCGGCGGATCGCAGAGGGTCAAGGCTCATTGAGCGCGCCGATGTTGACCGCGGCATAAGCGATGCGGTTGTGGCATTTGGCGAGGCGGTCTGCGCGCCAATTATGGATGGGCTTACTCCGGCACAGAGGGAATTCGTGAAGGCGGCTGCCATTGATGCTCCCGCTTCCACTGCGGTGGCGGACATCGCGCAGAGGTGCAACAGAAGCTCGAGCTGGGTGAGCAAGTACCGCGCGAGCCTCATCAAAGAGCACGTTATCGAGGCGGACGGCAAGGGCTACGTGCGTCTGTCGACGCCCCACATGGCGGAGTACCTGCGTGGGTCATCGTGGTAGGCGCAGCGAAGGGTGGACTTACTCTTATTGACGAGCAATGCCAAAAAGCTCCTCAGCCCTACTGATGAATTTCATCAGACACTACTAATGAAATTTTGCAGACCGTACTGATGAAATTTCCCATCTTGTACTGATGAATTCTCTCGTACAGTCAATTCCCAATGTGGGGTCTGGTCCCACGAAGCCATAAAACAGCAGGTGAGAGTCCCTATACCACCTGGAACACAAAGAAGTCCAGGTAGTGGGTCTCGGGAACGCCCCACAGGATGGGATGGTCCGGCGCCTGCTGGCGCTCCTCGATCTGGCGCAGTTGGACGTTTGCGTTGTGCGCGGCCTCGGCGATGGCGCGGGCGAGAAGGTCGCGCGTCATGAAGTGGCTGCAGCTGCATGTGGCAAGGTAGCCGCCGCGCGGCAGAAGCCGCATGGCCCACTCGTTGATCTCGCGGTAGCCTCGCGCGGCGTGGTCGACGGTCCCGCGGCTCTTGGTGAACGCCGGCGGGTCCAGGACGATAAGGTCGAAGGGTCCACCCTCCTCGCGGAGGCGTCTCTTGTCCGAGATAAGCCCGGGCAGGTACTCCAGCACGTTTGCGCAGGTGAAGTCCATCGTCGCATCAAGGCTGTTGAGGCGCGCGTTCTCGCGTGCCAGGTCGATGGCCGTCTGGCTCACGTCGACCTCGCGTACGAACGCGGCGCCGCCCGCCGCAGCGTTGAGGCCAAACGGCCCTACGTGGCAGAAGCAGTCGAGCACGCGGCGCCCGCGCGCGAGCTCGCGCACGGCGCGACGGTTGTACTTCTGATCGAGGAAGAACCCGGTCTTCTGGCTGTTCTCGAGGTCAAGGTCATAGGCGATGCCGTTCTCGCGTGCAATCACTCGCGCACTCTCCGGCGCGGGGCGGCCATTCTCGGCCCACCAGCCCTTCTCCTGAGCAAGACCCTCCTTGAGGCGAGAAGGCGCGTCGTTTCTCTCGTAGATGCCGCGGATGTCCTGGCCGTCCGCCCGCAGGACGTCGAGCAGCAACGGATAGAGTGTGGGGCGCAGGCGATGCATGCCCACGGTGCCCACCTGCGAGACAAGCACGTCCTCGTAGCGGTCCACGACAAGCCCCGGGAAACCGTCAGCCTCGGAGAAGAGCACGCGGCAGCAGTTGGTGTCCGGCTCGCAGCCCGGCAGCGCGCGCGAACCCATGGTGGCCTTGCGGTACTCCCACGCCCACTGGAGCTTGCGGGACCAGAAGGCCTCGTTGATGCGGCCGTTGGCGTTGCGGCTCACCACGCGCACGCGAATCTTGCTCTGCTCGGAGAGAAGACCCACGCCCTGCCAGGTGCCGTTTTCCTCGACCACGTCCACCACGTCACCGTTCTGAGCCGTGCGCCTGTCTGCCGGCGACGGCTCCATGCGGAGAACCTCGCCCTCGAAGACCCAGGGGTGGCCTCCGGAAAGGGCGCGGGCGGCTTTTCTCGTGATGATGACCTGCGGATACGGACGCTGCTGCTTCATGGCTTCCTCTTGTGGATGGTGATGGAACGCGAATGGTGCGGCGGCCGTGTCTGCCTACCCCACCGCGTCTGCCCCTCGCTGTGTCTGCCCCTCGTTCTTTATCGGAATCCGTGAAAGTCGAGAAAATCTACCTGGGCAAACGGCGAGAAGATTCACAGATACCGATAAAGAACGAGGGAACGGGCCGGACGGCGGGCCTGGTGCCCTTAGAAGTGTCGGCCGTATCGGCCGCCACCAAAGCCGCGCCCGCGGGCCTTGGAGCCCGAGAACATCGTGCGCGTGGGCTTGACGGTCGAGCGCCCGGACTGCGGGATGATGCGCCCCTCGTCGTAGGCAAAGCCCGACAGATCCCACACGGGCACGAGCTTCTTGGTGAAGTACTCGATCTCGCGCAAGGGGCTCACCTCGTCGGGCGCCATGAACGTGTAGGCGTGGCCTGTCGCGCCGGCGCGGCCTGTGCGGCCAATGCGGTGCACGTAGTCCTCGGGGTCCATGGGCACGTCGAAGTTGACCACCGCGTCGATGCCCTCGACGTCGATGCCGCGGCTCATCACGTCTGTGGCAACGAGCACCTGGACCCTGCCCTCGCGGAACCGCTCGAGGGCCTTCTCGCGCGCCTTCTGCGGGCGGTCGGCGTGCATCACGTCCACCTTGAGGCCTGCGCCCTTGAGGATCTTCGAGACGTCGTCCACGCGGTGCTTGGTTCGGCAGAAGACCAGCACGCGCTCCGGCTGCACGCCGGTGCCGCCGCCGGTCTTGATGAGCGCCTCCAGGAGCTGCGTCTTCTGGCCCTGCGTGATGGGGCAGAGGTGCTCTTCGACGGTGTCTGCGGTCTGGCCCACGCGCGCGATCTCCACGTAGGCGGGGTCTCTCAGCAGGGCGTCGATGGTGCTCTTGATGCTCGGCGGGATGGTGGCCGAGAAGAGCAGCGTCTGGTGCTTCTCGGGCAGGGCATGCATGATGCGGCGGACGCTTGGCCAGAAGCCCATGTCGAGCATGCGGTCGGCCTCGTCCAGCACGAGGACCTGCACCTTCGAGAGGCTCACGTGGTTGTGCTCCATGAGGTCGAGAAGGCGCCCCGGGGTGGCAACCAGGAGGTCGCAGCCCTTCTCGAGCTGTGCAATCTGCTTGTCGAACTTGGCGCCGCCCATCACGATGACGGCGCGCTGGCCAGTTTCCTTGCAGACCACGCTCACCACGTTGTCGATCTGCGCCGCCAGCTCGCGCGTGGGCGTTACCACCAGGGCGAGGGGTTCCTTGCTGGGAGCCTTCTGGCCCTGGATGAGCTGCAGCGCTGGCAGGGCGAATGCGGCGGTCTTGCCGGTGCCCGTCTGCGCGGAGGCAACCACGTCGCGCCCCTCAAGGACAACGGGAATCGCCTGCGCCTGGACGGGGGTGGGGGTTTCAAAGCCAAGGGCGTCGACCCCGGCGAGGATCTGCTCGTTTAGCCCGAGCTCGGCAAATGATGTATTCATGCAGCTCAGTATGGGGCATGTACGTGCGCTTTTCCACCATCACGACAATATCGTCGCATGAAAACGGGGACAGTCAGCGCGCTCTTTACTATACTGTGAGAGCGTGCGTGCCATATGGGGTGCGCGTGGCGAGAAGGACCTTGCATGAGCTGGAACAGGGCAGATATGGCTCCACTCACGGCGCGAATGTGTCGAATGTGCTAGTTGCGTCGCGACTGCTGTCGTCGGCGCCCGTCCGTCTTGCCCGTTCGCACCAGCCAAGGAGACACGCATGCCCATCAACATCCCAGACGGTCTGCCCGCCAAGAAGATCCTGCATGAGGAGCGCATTTTTGCCCTCGAGGAAGAGGTCGCCGAGCGCCAGGAGATTCGCCCGCTCAAGGTGGCGATTCTCAACCTCATGCCCACCAAGATCGAGACAGAGACGCAGATCTTGCGGCTCATCTCCAAGTCTCCGCTGCAGGTGAGCTGCGACTTCATGCGCGTTTCCACGCACAAGGCCACGCACGTCTCGCAGGACCACCTCGTGAAGTTCTACGACACCTTCGACTCGTTTGCCGACAAGAACTACGACGGCCTCATCATCACCGGTGCGCCGGTGGAGCAGATGGACTTCGAGGACGTGGACTACTGGGACGAGCTCTGTGGGATCATCGACTGGTCCCAGGAGCACGTGCTCTCGACCATGTACCTGTGCTGGGGCGCCATGGCTGGCCTCTGGCACCTGTACCGCATCCCCAAGAAGCAGCTGGGAGCAAAGCTCTTTGGCGTCTTCCCGCAGCGCCTGTGCGACGAGTACAACTTCCTCACCAACGGCTTTGACGAGGTCCACTACATGCCGCACTCCCGCCACGCGGCAATTGACACCAATGAGCTTGCCCGCCATCCCGAGCTTCACGTGCTCTCGGAGGGCTTCACCAGCGGCCCGGCCATCATCGCCACGGCTGATTTCCACGAGGTCTTTGTGACGGGGCACTTCGAGTACGGCCGAGACACGCTCTCCGACGAGTTCTGGCGCGACTTCCACAAGGGGCTGCCGATTCGCCTGCCAGAGAACTACTTCCCCGACGACAACCCCGAGAGCCAGCCCATCTTCACGTGGCGCGCACACGCGAACCTGCTCTACCGCAACTGGCTCAACTGGGTCTACCAGATGACCCCCTACGACCTTGACCTCATTCCCCAGACCATCCGACAGCTCCACGCGGACGCCGACGGCATGGTCGACAAGTTCTGATGTCGGGGGAGAAGGGGCAGCGCGAGGGGCCCGAGGAAGGCGAGGCCGCGGGCTCCGTGCGGCTTACCGCAGAGCTTTTGGAGCAGCTGCTGGCGTCGGCGACTCCCGAGCAGTACCTTGCACGCGCAAGTCTGGAGGAGCGCTCGCTTGCGGAGTACGCAGATGCCGTGCGAGAGGCGCATGGGCTCAAGAAGTCTCAGGTCATCCGCGCGTCAGGGCTTAACCCAACGTTCTGCTACCAAATCTTCGAGGGCTCGCGGCGCCCCGGCCGCGACAGCGCGATTATGCTTGCCTTTGGGCTGGGTTGCTCGCTCGTGGAGGCGCAGCGCCTGCTGCGGCTTGCCGGCGCCTCCGAGCTGTGGTCGCGTAACCGACGCGACGCCATCATCATCTTCTGCCTCGAGCACGGCATGGACCGCGCTCAGACCGACGACGAGCTGTGGCGCCTGGGCGAGAAGACCCTGCTCGACGGGGAGGCGTAGTGGACGCGCCCGCAGACATGCAGCTCATGGCTGCGCTCGAGAAGGACGAGGCGTACCGCGTGGAACGGGTGCTCGCAAGCGGCGAGGCCGGCTCCACCGAGGTTGTGAGCAGGCCTGGCGCGGAGCATCTGGGCGAGGGGCCGCTGGTGCGCAAGCGCATCAAGCGCGACGTCGCGAACGTGGAGGTGTTCTCGCGCCTCTCGTCCGTTGCCGGTGGGCATCTGCCACGTGTGGTCGAGACGTACGACCTGCCTAACCAGGTAGTTATTGTTCGCGAATACGTCTATGGGGCGTCGCTTTCCTCGTGCGTGGCCGAGGCCGGGCACATGGGCGAGATTGCGGCGGCGCGCGTGGTAGCCGACGTGTGCGATGCGGTTGCTACCCTCCACGAGCAGGGTATTGTTCATCGCGACGTGTCGCCCAGGAACGTCATCCTCTCTCCGCGTGGGGCGGTCCTTATTGACCTGGGCATCGCACGAACCTACGTCGAGGGCGCACAGCGCGATACCACGAGGCTTGGTACCTGGGGATTTGCGTCTCCCGAGCAGTACGGCTTCGCCCAGACCGACGTCCGCTCCGACGTCTACTCCATTGGCTGCCTTTTGGGCTACATGCTTACTGGAGTTACCCCAGACGCCGAGGGGTATGCGGCAGCTCTTGCGGATTCGGCTGTTGTGCGACCTGAGCTGCGGCGCATTGTCGAGAAGGCCTGCAGCTTCGAGCCAAGCGAACGCTACCAGAGCGCGGGTGCGCTGCGTGATGCCGTGCTGCGAGCAGTGCCGGACGCGGCCGCTGCGAACGTCGACAAGACTCCGAGCGCAAAGACCGGCAAGCGCGAGAAGATTCCCCGTACGCTGGCAAGGCCACACCAGCTGGTGGCGGCGTTCTCCGAGGCAAAGCCGTGGATGCAGGCGCTCACCGTTGCCCTGGTGGTTCTCGGCGTGTTCGTGTGCATTCTCTTTGGCTCGGCTGCGGTCTACACCACCAACGCCATGGTCGGTGACCATCCCGTTGAATCGCTCCTAGTGGTTCTTGGCGCCAGCGCCTACCTTGTCCTTCTCCTGGTCGAGGAGATTCCGGCGGCGATGCTGGGAGCGGGTCCGTACGCTGCAATGAAGTACAGGCGCCGCTCTGCCCGGGCAATCCTCCTTGCCAAGCGACTGCTCATGGCGCTGGGCGTGCTCCTCGCGTTTATCGTCGTCCTCGCGACCTGCGTGGCGCTGACCCCTGGAGGCTAGGCGGGGTTTCTCGCCCACGGCTGTCTCGTCTTTTAGCGGCAAGCTAATGAAAGCCGGTCTGCGTTTTGCCACCATCCATTGCGGATGGAGGCGGACGTGGAAGACTCTTGGCATGCCATAGCGCGCGACGCGGACCTCGATGAGGTGCTGCAGTGCGCTGCTCTCGACGAGCGAGATCTCTCTGCGTGGGCGCGCGACCGCATGGCGGCGAGCGGCATGCCGAGAAACGACGCCATCCACCGAAGCCGCCTCAATCAAACTTTTGCGTATCAGATCCTTGCGGGGACAAGGCGTGCCTCGCGCGACAAGCTGCTGCAGCTTGCCTTTGGGATGCAGCTGGGGATTCGTGACACCTCTGAGCTGCTCGAACGCGGTGGCGCATGCCGCCTGCGGCCGGATTGCCGCCGAGACCTCATCGTTGCGTATGCGCTTCATCACGGCTTGGGCGTCGAGCAGTGCGACGACCTCCTCTGGGAGCACGGCGAGCGGACCATCATGCCCGGGAAGCCCCGTGGCGACCGCCATTCGCAAGACCGTCCGCAGTGATTTAGCTGGGAGCTAATGAAGGCTTCGGCACGGCCACTTAGGATGCATTCAGCTCGTGGCAGACACGCCCGGTGCTCTACCTGGTGTTGGTTGGACAAAGGAGGAACGCTCATGGCAGAAGTCGAAGATGGGGTCAGCAAGCAGGGCGAGGAAAAGAAGCAGAAGAAGCATCGCGGTAGGAAAGCTCTCATCATCATCCTGGTAGTTATCGCAGCGATCATTGCGATTGCCGCGATTTGTGGTAACTCCGCCAAGCCCTCGAGTGAGCCCTTTGATCCTGCCAACTACCAGCAGGTTGACTACGCAACGGTCGCTAAGACGCCGGACGACTACAAGAACCAGAAGCTCTACTTTGTAGGGAGCGTTCTGCAGGTCCTGGAGGGAAGCAACGAGACGGATGTCCGTCTTGCCACCGGCGTCTCCGGCTACGATGACATCGTCTACGTGAAGATTGATAACTCGGTGCTTGGCGACAACCACCTTCAGGAAGGCCAGGCGCTTGGCGTCTATGGCACGTGCACCGGTCAGTATCACTACACGTCAGCTCTAGGCGTCGACATTGCTATTCCTGGCCTTGTCGCGGATCAGTTGGACGAGAACGTTGAGACCCCGCAACAGCAGATGGTTGACAAGGTCCAGGCAATCTTTGATGGTGCCACCTTCGATAAGACCAGTGAGGGCTATGGCATGTACGACTACACCGCCACAATTGCCAACACGACCGACCAAGACCTCAGCAACGTGAGCGTCACCCTTGGGCTTTACGATGATTCTGGTACGCGCGTGGACGAGACGTACGTGAGCGCCAGCTCATGGGCTGCGGGCGAGAGCGCAGTGTTCGATTCTGTTTCCACTACTGATGCCGCGAAGGTCAAGGCTGAGGTGCAGGCCTTCTCGATAGGGGATGACTACTACTCCGCAAAGTAGTCTTTCCCAGTCTGCTTCACATGCCTGTAGAGAAAGGTGACCCACCATGGCAGAAGCAAAGTCAAAGCTTGTTGAGTGGCATGACAACGCCAAGAAGGTATCCATTGGCTCTCTGATTGCAGCCGCGATTCTTGGCGTGGTGTATGCCTCTCTTCAGGACAGTGCAACCAAGGCGCTCTCTGACGTAACCGCCAGCGCGATAACCAATTATTCCGCCACGCATGCCTACCAGAGCGCCACGGCAAACGCGCAGGCGGCGATGGCACTCTTCTACATCGCTACGGGCGTGGCAACGATTGCGGTTCTCGCATGGGTGGCGTCTAGCCTACTGATTGCCTACAAGGAGTCGTAGCGTCGTTGCTCTTGGCGCAAAAGCAATAGTAGCTGATCGGGCCCGCAACATTTGTCGCGGGCCCGACCCCTCAGTGCGCTTGTCCTACTCGTCCCACACGCGGAACTCAAAGTGGCCGTCCTCGTAGATACCATAGCTGTGAGTCCCGTCCTTGGGAATGCCAACCGAACCCGGGTTGAACACGGTAATCCCGGGGTGCGAGTCGCTCATCTGGTTAACCTTCTTATGCGTGTGCCCGTATACCAGCGCCGAGCCCTGTGGCAGCTCGGGCCACACGTCAACCGAGTTGTGAATCCCCGGTCCCCACACGTGGCCGTGCGTGAGGAAGATGGTCATTCCTGCTCCGCCGTTGGCCTCCGGATCAAGCAGGATGTTGCACTCTGCCATGCAGGGGAAGTCGAGCACCATCTGGTCGACCTCGGCCTCGCAGTTGCCGCGCACGGCGATGACCTTCTCGGCAATGCCGTTGAGCATGCCGATGACCTTCTTGGGCTCGTAGTCCTCGGGAAGGTCGTTTCTCGGTCCGTGGTAGAGCAAATCGCCGAGAAGAACCACGCGGTCGGGGTTCTCGGCGTCAATGGCGTCCATGAGTCGCGCGCACCAATCGGCTGCGCCGTGGATGTCGGATGCGATGAGGAGCTTCATGGGTACCTCCCGTGGTCGTGTCTCATCTCATTGTAGACGCGGCGCACAGGAGCGGCTGCCCCCTTGCCGCCGCCCCGTGAATTACGCACGGTCGCGATTAAGGTTTGTGTCGACCTGGGGTTTTGTCCGTCTCTGCCTCTGCCGTGCGTAGTTTCGTCTCGTGCTGGGCCGTTGGGGTTACCGCCGGTGGGCGCCTGTTGGCACGAATCGACGATTGGTGGCAGTTTTTCGGGGGTAGCCCAAGTACAAAGCGGTTCGACGACTGATGAACCGCAGGTCAGCGAATTGCCACTGTGCCGCGGTCACATAAGAATTCTCACCAAAACTGCCACCAACCGGAAGTTTGCCAGCTGCCAGTGGGAAGGCGGACGGTCCCGCGCGCTGCTGAGAAGGAATTCGACGTTTCTCGCCCTTCTCGGCCTGGATTTTGTCCAATTCCTTCTCAACAGCACTGGCGGGAGTGGCTGCCCGAGCGGTTGTGGGGTGCCGCACGGCTCCGCGCCCACCCCTTGCGCCAGGGAACGTCAAAAAATCTCATGTATTGAGACTTAGATAATGTATAAAGTCGAACCACAGGGGGCATAAGACACAACGTACAAGAGTGAACAAAGCGCTGAGCACGGCAAATGCCGCGGCGGCGCAGAAGGAAAGGAACGCACACCATGGGCAAGATTCTCGGTATTGACCTTGGTACAACCAACTCTGCAATGGCAGTCCTCGAGGGCGGCGAGCCCACCATCATCGTGAACGCCGAGGGCGACCGCACCACTCCGTCTGTCGTTGGCTTCCGTGCCGACGGCGACCGTATCGTGGGCAAGGCCGCCAAGAACCAGGCAGTCACCAACCCCAAGAACACGGTCTTCTCGATCAAGCGTTTCATGGGTCGTCGCTACGACGAGGTTGGCTCCGAGCTCAAGACCGTCCCGTACACCGTCAAGAGCGGCACCGGTAACCGCGCCGTTGTCGAGATCGACGGCGAGGACTT
>Ga0256406_1006071_pt1 | contig 12356 bp, 16 predicted proteins | sample RumenRJG_03DNA_FD_185986 | JGI IMG/M metagenome (GOLD analysis project Ga0256406, IMG submission 185986) | Bovine rumen microbial communities from Lethbridge, Alberta, Canada - RJG_03 | ecosystem: Host-associated > Mammals > Digestive system > Stomach > Rumen | place: Canada: Alberta | collected...
ATAGCATCACCTTTAATACTGCCTGTATCAATGGGTTTGAGGATGTTGTTTATATTCAGATCTTGGTAAGCGCAAACCAGAAGCGGATTGCCATTCGCAAATGTGATGAGAATGATAAAGATGCTCTGCGCTGGTGTATTGCCAAGCCCGACAAGCGAAAAACAAGGAAGATCGTAGGTAAGAAATTCTCGGCCATGATCTATCAGATGATGGGGTGGGATGACACCTGCAGATATAAGATCACCGGCCACAGAATCGAGTATCAGGGAGAGCCTTTGTATGTCTTTGAATTGCAGGAACCGGAGATATTCCGAGAGCGTCCGAAGCGAACGAAGGAAGAGCAGGAAGAACTGGCAAAGGACATGACACCGGAGGAGCTGGAAGCGTTACGGAAACGTGAAATCGCTGAATCCAGGAAGGCTTTCTTCCCTGCGGATGCTGCTAATACGTTCGGAGTTCCAGTCGAAGAGCACGAAAACCGACCTAACTTCGGCAATCCAAACGCTTATGTCGGTATGAATGCCTTTGCAGAAGGAGGACCCGATGACAGACAATGAGATCAGGCACAATGGGGTATCCTTCTCCCTGAAGCGGGGGAGGACTCTTATTTATCGTGCAACTATCCGGGAATTGGATAATCCGGAGTGTATACGATTCCTTCTCAGCAGGAAGCAGAAAAAGGTTGCAGTGCAGGTCTGCGAAGTAATCGATAAAGATTCTTTTAGGGTGCCTGACTTTTCCTCTGACAAGAAAATTCAGTATGAAATCAGCAGCATGAACTTCCTGAACATTATCTATGGGATGATGAACTGGGACCCGCAGAAGGCCTATCATCTGCGCGGATATCTTGTGCCTAAGTACCGGCTGGTGCTGTACGATTTAACAGAGGCAAAAGCAATCAAGGAAGAGGAATTTGTAGATCCGGAGTCAGGCGGCGAATCCTCATCATTGCTTTGATCTCAATCAGTTCGTTTTCCAACAAGCATAGGTCATTTTCTGTGATCTTCCAGAATTCTGGAGGGTCTATTAAGTGACGGAGCGTTTCTTCCACGTTGGTTATCAGGCTTGAGATGACGGGGTCAATGGTGGCCGTATATTTTTGTCCATCGATGATCACGTCAAAGATGTTCTTGTTGAGCAGGGAGCCCGCGAAATAATGAGCCAGTGCGTATGGATCGAACTCTTCCATGGTGACTGATTGATCGAGCAGTTCCTGAAGGTTTACCGCCATCGGAGTATTGTTTTCTGCCCTGCAGATCTTTAAGGACATAGCCTCTGCGGCGAACTCACTCCAGAAGATGGCGGACATCTTTGGACTGTTGATTTTGGACACCACATGGCCTAATTCATGCCAGTAATGGTGGTTGAAAAGCTGGCGGTATTTTCCGGGAGAGGATTTGCTGTAATCGACCTGACTTCTGACGATGAATATTTCATTCTCGGGAGTCGTGAACATGATCGATCTGGGGTTATCAGGGTATTCGTTAATGATGTGGTATGGAGGATCTTCTGGCAGCGGATAGTACTTTCTGAAAGTCTCCAATGCCGGAGGAATCCATGCCCGTATTTGCTTTTGCGTTATCATGGCTATCCCCTTTTTACTTTCCATTCTAGCACCTGGAGATTTCGAAGGATAGGGCTTATGGCAGAAGAAAATAACGGATTTCTCCGCGAAAGAAGGATGGCAATGCATCTCACACAGCAGGCAGTGGCGGACAGAGCTGGCATTTGCCTACAGCAGTATCAAAAGCTAGAATACGGAGAACGTGATCTGAATAATGCCTCGTTCTGCTTAGCTGTTAGGATTTTGGAGGCTCTTCAAATAAATGTTTCAGATTACCTTCGAGGGGATTATACTGAAGTAACAAAGAGCCCCAGAGAGGAGTTGACGGGAATGGACACGGGAAATGTAAAATATTATCTGCTTCATTTCGAGGTCGAAGAATCCTATATGAGCAGTGTTAATAAGGTCCTTCAGGCAGCTAATCTGACCTTTGAAGAGGCTTTCAAGGCAGCAGTCGAATACTATGGTGAGCACCCAGATGAGCTAAAAGAAGCGGCAGAGAAGTGTAAAGGGGAGCCGGAGATTGTTACCAACGCTTGCTTTATCCCCGTTCATGAAGGAGAGACAGAGGCAGCGGCCATAGAGGCAGCAATGAAGATAGATCAGTGAACTGAATAACAACGATTACTCAGCGGACCAGTGGGAATTATCCTGCTGGTCTTTTTTTTATGCCTATCAATCTTTTATGAACAAAACTTGGTCTCGTGGAAATGAATGAATTGAGCGAAAAATTAAGAAAATTGCCCGACGGGTCAAACAACAACATATAGGAGACCGAAAAATCGAACCACAATATATGGTAGAGACTATTCCGCTGGTGAGAATATTGGACGCGTACCGCTCGAGGGAAAATCCTGTTTATCATTATGCAGGAACATGGTATAGTGAAAATGCTAAGAAAAAGGCTCAATTAAAAAGAATTATTCCAAATGTTATTTTAAGGAACAGGATTAAAGGCATTGCGCAGCGTGATATAAAGAAAATAGAGCTGGAATTATCAGGAGAACAATAGTGGAAGAATCACTTACGTATATTATTGTTACATGGAATAACGAAAGAGAAATTAAAGAGTGCATAGAGACAATTAATCGTTTTTCTCCAGACTATTGCAAAATAATTGTTGTTGATAATGCGTCCTCGGATTCAACAGTAAATATTATCAAAGAGCAATTTCCAGACGTCACATTGATTACAAGCGATGAAAATCTAGGTTTTGCCAAAGGAAATAATCTTGCACTAGATAGAACAGACACTAAATATGTGTGTTTCCTTAACCCGGATGTGATTCTTACGCAAGATATTATTACACCATCAATAAAAGAGCTGAAAGATAATAATATTGGTTTGGTTGCATGTAGATTAAATAATAGAGATGGCTCATGGCAACCTTCAACATTTTCTTTTGCTAATAGTAGAAACTTATATAATGAGATCTTACATATTGGTTCATTCATGCCACAGCGAATATGTAAAAAGAAATTTATTAACTATTATCGCCCATTAGAAAAATTTAATCCTGATTGGGTTATTGGTGCAGAAATGGTAATGCGAACTGCAGAAGCCAAGAAGGTTGGAGGCTTTTCTACAGAGTATTATATGTATACAGAAGATATGGATTTATGCAAAAAGATTGAAACTATTATTAATAAAAAGGTGACATTTCTTCCTGACTATTCTTTGATACATCTCGGAGGAGCCAGTGAATCTCAAAACGTTAATTATAATAAGCAAAAAAAATTGTTTGAAAATGATTTGCAGTTCATAAGAAAATTTTATGGAAGTAAAGAATCAAACAATACAAAAGAAAAAATGATTAAAGCGTATAAACTTAGACTCAATATTCTAAAGATATTTTATAAACAAAATGACAGAGATTTGCAGATAGAAAAAACGAGATCTGCCATAAAAATGCTGAGCGAGATTTGATATTATGCAATTGATAACAGCTTTAATTTTATTAGTTTATATTTTTATTGTGATTAGGCATAAGAATATTTTTAGGCCAGATATAGTATTTACAATAGTTATGCTTTCAACACTTCTAATAACAGGACTCAGGCTGTCTTCACTTCAAAGCTATTATAAACCATGGTTTTATATAATGATTTACATTGCCATTATTTTATTCTCAGTAAGTGAAAGACTTGTTTTGAAATATCGAGGAATACAGTATTTTGTGGTATGTTATGCGGTTTTATAGAAAGAAAGCTAGTGCAAAATAAGAATTTCATGTCTTGTTTTGCATATTGCTATGCAATGATAAGCGTTTTTTTATCATTTTTCACAGATAGCTTCCTATCAAAAAGCATGTTAATTAATTTAGTAGGCGCTGCAATAGTTTCAGCTATATTACACGAAAAAATTGTTTTTACATTTCGCGGGAAAAAAATATGATAGATATAATTATACCTGTATATAATACAAGGAAAGAATTATTAGATCGATGTCTTAAAAGCATATTAGACCAGTCGTTTCATGATTTTTTGATAACAATAGTTGATGATGGGTCAGGAGAAGAAACAAAAGAATTACTTAGAAAATATGAGGACAACACTAAAGTTTCTGTAATTTATAATAAAAATAATCAGGGCGTTTCGGAGGCGAGAAATACAGGGATATTAGCAACATCTTCTGAATTTGTTGTTTTTGTAGATGCAGACGATACAGTTGATTCACATTTTTTGCAAGATGCGATGAAGGTTTATGAGGAAACCGAAGCTGATATTGTTGTTGGCTGCTTAGAATATATTTCCGGGAATTCTATTACAAAACATACTTTGAAGACAAATGAAGAATACCTTACCTATTCAGGTAAAGAAATCTTTGATTTACTTAATAATTTGCTAACAAATGAAGGAACTATTTCGCATAGAGAATTAAGAGGATTTTTTAATGGTGCTCCTGTCGCTAAACTATATAAAAGAGATCTGATCAATTCGGTGCAATTTACAAAAGCAATAAGCGTTTATGAAGATATTATCTTCAATTTCAACGCATTTATAAAATCTAATAAGATAACTATTGTTAACGAAATTTGGTACCAATATTATCAATATTCAAATTCGGCAATACATGGATTTAATTCATCGTTGTTGGATTCTTATATCAATACATTACCATTTATCAACAACGCAATGAAAGAATATCCGATGCTTGAAGAGAGTCTTACACATTTCTTTATTGTTGAAACAAAGACTTTATTAAGAAATTATTTCTACTACCCAATTAAAAGTAAACACGAAAAACTAAAAGTAAGTTTTGATAATCATGTATTTAGAGACATTATTAAGAATATAAATATAAACACATTATCTAACGGAGATAGGTTCATTCTTATACTTTTAATTAATCGCAACTATGGATTAATAATACTTGCATTATGGGCGTATAGAATGGTTCATCTGATCAGACCTGTGAAATTGTTAATGAATATATAAAAAAATGGGATCTTCGAAACTGGTATTTTTATATTAATAGGCAACACAAAGGGTGGATTTATAACTTCCATCAATGTATAGAAAAGACGACAGGAGACATTGTATTTTTCAGTGATCAGGATGATATATGGAATATTCATAAAGTCGAGAGAATGTCTCAGATCCTTAGAGATAATATAGAAATGGATGCTTTATGCTGTAATGTCCTTTTGATAGATAATAATGATCAGGAAATAAAGGAGAAATTCAATCTGCCATATATTGCTAAGAAAACTGGCACTATAAAGAAAAGTAAACTAAATAACAAATTTACTTACAATATTCGGCCGGGATGTACAATGGCAGTTAAAAGACCGTTGATTGATATATTAATGAATTATCCCGCGAAAACGGACATTCCACATGATGCGTATTATTGGAAAACTGCATTACTTCTTGATAAAGCCTATTATATCGATGAACCTTTGGTGAGATATAGAATTCATTCTGAAAATGCTAGTAACCCAACGGCAAGTACAGTACATTTTGTAAAAAAGAAAAAAGACAGAAGTGAAGAAGCACGGAATTTCTGCAAACAAATACAGAATTTTAGGTCGATATTAAATTACCTTGGAATAAACAATCATAGTGAACAGAAACAACTTGAACGGCTTATAACTTTTGAAAATTACAGAATTAGCTTCATCAATAAAGAAACTTCAACTTTACCTTTCTGCTTGATGAATATTAAGTATTATCAATCTTTAAAAATGTTTCTTGGAGATTATTTGTGTAGGATGAAAGGTAACTGAAATGTCAGTATTTCAAGTCTATTTTGCTTTAGTAGTAATTAATTTGGCGTACGGCATATTTGTGTCTGCAGAAAATACATACTATGATGTCACAATAAAGGGACTCAAAATCTGTAAATTAGATAACCTTCTCGGTCTAATTTTGTCTGTCGATCTTTTTTATATTGCTATAAAATCAAAAGGCATACTCAATACAAAAAATAAGCAGAAGAAGATAATATGCATTTCTATATTTGCAATTGCATTATTTTTAAATATTTCACAAAATATTGGACTTGCTCCCGAGAACACTTATTTTTCGGTTCTTGGTCATTAGAATGAAATTTAGCTATTAGTACAAGGACCATTGTTGCAATGTACATTATAAACCAGATATATAATATTAAAGATCGTATATTTCCAAAAGGAATAAGGGATACTTTTTTTCCTCCAATGCGAAGACTTCGTATGTATAAAATTAAATATGAAGTTCATTTTTTTAGAAAAAAAAGACTGGAAAAACTGTTTTCTAATCAAAAGAAAGAGGAATTAAATGATATACCGATTTTTATTATAAGCTTTAATCGTTTGACCTACTTGAAAATTCTTATCGAAGACCTTGAAAGACTAGGACTACATAATATTAAAATTATAGACAATGGCTCTACTTATCCACCGCTGATGCAGTATTATGACACAATCCCATATGACGTAATTAGATTAAAAAATAATCTTGGACATTTGGCTTTTTGGAAAGATAATCGATTCAAGAAATATAGAGATAATTTTTACGTGGTTACAGATCCTGATGTTAAATTTATTGATGATTGTCCAAATGATATAATGAGCCGACTCTTTGAATGTTTGAGTAAATATCCATACGTTAATAAAGTTGGACCTTCTCTTAAAATAGATGACATTCCTGAAAATGGTGTGTTTGGGGATAAACCAAGGCAATGGGAGGCCCATTTTGGGAGAACAAGTTATCTGATATAGATGGATTTTGGGGACAAATAGATACAACATTTGCTTTATACCTTCCTGACGAATTTCAACAAAAGGACAGACTAATTGGCATACGATTAAATCAGCCTTATCAGATTAGGCATCTTCCATGGTATAAAGTGCAAGGAGAAATCACCGAAGAGGATAAGTATTATGGAGAAAATAAGTCTAATGGTTGGTGGGATGTGAACAATAATAAGGTTTTTACCGATGAAGGTGAAGAATTATAATATCTTTTAGAAAACGTAATGACAAAATATAATTTAAATTACATTAATGGAATGGAATTTTTAAATGAAAAAAGTGGGAATAGTAACGGTTTATGGAGAGCAGAATTTTGGAAACAAACTCCAAAACTATGCACTTATACAGATATATAAAGAATTAGGCTTTGATCCGGTCACATTGCAAGTGAGGCAGTCGGCATTAAAATTGTCTTCAAGGCAAAAGGCCAAGAATGTGATTAAGGCAATGATGGCATTAACGCCTACAAAATCTCCACATGCACAATATTATAGGAGAAAGCAGTCATTTCGAGCTTTTTCCCAGAAATATTTGAATTTATCGGAAGCTTTTTATACGGATAATGCAAATAAAGCTTTTTTAGACTCATTCGATATCCTTTCTGTAGGAAGCGATCAGGTTTGGAATGACGTTGACTTCGATATAAACGATGTGAAATATTTTTCATTGGCAAACGTAAAAGGCCCTAAGAAGATATCATTTGCTGCAAGCATTGGAAAAAGTGATTTCCAAGAAAAGTATAAGAAGTCATTTGTTCAAGGATTGAGTGACTTTGATTTTATTTCGTGCCGGGAAAATATTGCGGTAGAATATCTGAGCGAAATCTTGAAGAGAAAATGTTACCTGATAATGGATCCAACGCTTTTTCTATCAGCCGATCAATGGGAAGCAATAGAAAAAAGGCCAGAGTGGCTTGACAATAAAAGATATTGCTTATTGTACTTTCTGGGAGGTTACGATAAAACGTTGCAGAATAATCTACCTGATAATATTTTGTCTATTGATCTGATGTTGGCAGAAGATACTGCATATGTGAGTTCTCCAGAAGAGTTTATTTATTTGATCCATCATGCTGTGTCTGTTTTTACGGATTCATTCCACGCTTGTGTGTTTTCCATGATATTTCATAAGAATTTTACTGTGTTTAACAGAAAAAATGCTATGTGCAACATGAATTCCAGAATAGATACATTATTCCAAGAATTCTCGGTAGAGGGAAAGATCGGAAAGCTAATTTGTGAAGAGGATTATCAGGACTTCAAGAGAACAGCAGAACAAAAGAAAAGTACTTATGAGAATCTTATTATGAGTCATATAGAAAAGTAAGACAATATGAGTGAAGAAGCAAATAACAGTAATAAGCTGGTAAAAGCCACGCTTATATATGCGATAGGGAACTTCGGAACAAAGATTCTTGCATTCATAATAGTTCCGCTTTATACGTATTATATTTCTACCAGCGATATGGGAAACTATGATCTGGTGACGACAACGGTATCGTTGATCACACCGATCATAACAATGAGAATTTCCGATGCAGCATACCGGTGGTTGTTGCATAATGTTGATACTAAGAAAAATTGTATATCAGCGACCTATAGGGTTATAATAATCGGCTCTTTATTGGTGGCGGCGATTATTTTAGCAATTAATTCGCTCACTCCAATAACATACTGTTATTATTTCATTGCTCTCTTGATTCTTGGCCGCTGGCTTGAGTCGCTGCAAACATTGCTGCGCGGTTTACAAAAGCAGGGACTTTTCGCCTTATCCGGCATTATTCAGAGTGTCATTTTCCTGAGTCTTAATGTTCTGTTTATTGTCTTTCTCCATCAGGGTGTAGATGGGATGTTCCGCAGTGCAATTATCAGTTACAGCGGAACCATTCTCCTGATTTTTATTCTTGAGCCTCAACTTAGGACGAGGATAATCCGGGACCATGAGAACCGACTGCTGACGAAGGAAATGCTGAAATATTCAGCACCGCTTGTCCCGTCCGGCCTTAGCTGGTGGGTGATGGGGGCGTCAGACCGGTATGTGATACGGTTTATTCTTGGAAGCGCGGCAAACGGAATTTACGCTGTAGCAAATAAGTTCCCGACAATTCTTTCAATGTTGTTCACAATCTTCAATTATTCCTGGACAGACTTAGCAATCGGAAGCTTGAAGGAAGGCAAGGAAACAACAGAGTATTCTTCAAAGATATTTGAAAATCTGTATAAACTGGCATTCTGTTTTGCACTTGCACTGATTCCAGCAACAAAGATTGTAACGAAATTGATTCTCAGTCCGTCATATAAGAGCGCTTCAATATACATCAGCTTTTTGTATCTGGGCGCTTTGTTTCAAGGCTTTACAGCTTTCATTACAGCAGGGCTTCTACAGGGAACAAAAACTGGATCTATTGCAAGATCAAGCTCAATTGGAGCTACTGTGAATATCGGTATTGATTTGGCGTGCATGAGGTTCATCGGCATTCAGGCGGCTTCATTTTCTACATTTTGTGGATTCTTTGTCATGTGGCTTTGCAGAATGCATGATACACAGAAGGTCACACCGGTGCATCTGAACAAGGTGAAGTTCATACCGCTTTTTGTGTTGACGGTAGCAATGGCAATGATGACTATCTGGACGGATAATCTGACTGATTTTATTTTGACTGGTGCCAGCATAGTTTTCTTCTTTCTGATTAATTGGAGGTATGTGAAAACGATCCTCCAGCGGCTGAAACGCAGGCAATATAATGATAATAGCAGCACAGAATAAGAATGATGAGGATAGGAAGGCTAGTTCTTCCGGAGCAATCTTTCCTCTTATAGCGAAAAACATATTGAAACAGGGCGGCATCATCTATGGGGCTGCTTTTAATAATAATTTTGATGTCGAACACATTGCTGTCGATGATGAGAAGGATCTTACGGGATTATATGGAAGCAAATATGTTTTCAGCGATTGCAAGGTATATCCGGATGTGAAAGAAAAGCTGGAAGAAGGAAGAACTGTCCTCTTCTCCGGAACACCTTGCCAGGTTGGAGGATTAAAGGCTTATTTGAAGCAGGATTATGATAATCTGTACACTATCGACAATATTTGTCATGGCGCTCCTTCACAGAAGGTTTGGAAGGAATATCTGACTGAGCTGACGCAAGGTAGGCAGGTGAAATCTATCACATTCAGAAATAAAGCCAATGGTTGGCAGCATTATCGAATGGTAATTAAATATACTGACGGTGGCGAATATAATGTTGATCACGATCAGGATCTTTATATGAGAGGGTTTATAGACAATATTATACTTCGGGAAGCCTGCTATCATTGTAAGTTCAAAGGGATTGAAACAAGACAGTCTGATATCACATTGGGCGATTTATGGGGAGCGTGGAATATCCTTCCGGAAATGTTTGATGATAAAGGGACTTCTCTTCTAATTATTAACAGCAAAAAGGGAAGGCGGCTTATTGATGAAATTAAGGACTCAATTACGATTTCTGATGTTGACGAAAAGCAGGCTATAGCGTGGAATGTGTGCGCAATCAGGCCGTCTAAACCAAGCCTATTCCGGGATCGCTTTATTAAAGAATACAAGAAGAGCGGGGAATTAATACCGGCTTTGCGGAAATATGCTACCCCGGGAGTTGCGCTGAAGGCTTATAGGAAATTGTACAATATGACGCATAAAGGTTGACATACAGCAATGAAACAGGTGACAATTATTAGCAGAGCAGAGCAGAGCAGAGCAGAGCAGAGCAGAGCAGAGCAGAGCAGAGCAGAGCAGAGCAGAGCAGAGCAGAGCAGAGCAGAGCAGAGCAGAGCAGAGCAGAGCAGAGCAGAGCAGAGACAGCTCTATACAAATAATTCGCGCACTCTGCATTTTCGCAGTAATCTGTATTCATACATGCCCGGCGGGATTTTCGCAGGTTATTGCGCGTCCGTTTATTAATTTTGGCGTTGGGACGTTTCTTTTCTTGTCGGGATATCTGACAAAAGAAGAGACATGGAGTAGCTCACGGATGTGGAGAAGGATCAAACGCGTTCTGATTCCCTATATAATATGGACGTCGATATACACGCTTTTGAGCCGAAAACCTGAGAATATTGCATATAACCTTATATCAGCTTCTTCAAGTGCACAGATGTATTACTGCCTGGTTTATATACAGATCGTTTTACTGACTGGAGTTTGCTTTAGAACTTTACAGTTTAAGACTTGGACAATTCTTTTCATGCTTATTAGTCCTATATCATATTTGATCAAATATTTTCAGGTATTTGGGAATGCGAAGGTTCTGGATGTCATTAATGTGATTTATGGAATTTGCTTTATTCCATGGATTTGGTATTACCTTATGGGATTGCATCTGCGAAAAAATAATAAGGCATTTTCACCTATGATATTGGTGTTACTTCTTCTGATTTCTGTATTTCTTCAAATTGGCGAGGGGTGGCTATGGTATCAGGCTGGAGAAGCCAACTGCGGAACACAGCTGAAAATCAGCTCATGGTTCACAACGACGATTACATGCCTGATTTGTTATGAAGTGGTTCGGTTGAAGAAAAGAAATCTTTTAAAACTGGGGAAGCCGCTTGTACTGATTGGAGATTACAGTTTCGGTATTTACCTGTGCCACATCGCAGTGATGATAGTCCTGAATCATGTTCCGGGGTATCGAAGAATTCCGTATGTTGCGAATTCAGTCATTGTTTTGACGATAAGTCTTTTCTGTTGTGTGATCGGGGATAAGATCTGCCGGAAGATAAAGGCCGGAAGTATGAATTTGAGCCAAGTAATGGGCTTGAAATGAATAAGGCTTGAAGCATCGAATCCTCGGCAATTACGCTGTCAATGATCTGAAGAAGTTTAAGACGGAGAGTGATGTGATCATCGCAAACCGATACGATAGCAAGCTGGACGATGTGAAAGAGAAGGAATCTGTTCGGGAAGAATTGATCATCTCATAGCGTATTGCCGACATACTGGAATATGGGAAAATGAGGTAGTAGGGTTACAAACAAATCATGCGAAAGGGGATAAGGGAGAGTGATATTTGTTTTACGCGTGATAATCTTCTCTGCCCTGATCCTACTCGGATTCTACATTTCGAATCGCTCCATCCGGCTGCGTAAGATCGTCACGGTCATCTACACCTTCGTCCTCTTGTGGTACACCTTACTCTGCCGCCTGCCATTGTTCACACCCGTTCCTGTTGCTGCCGATAGTTCAATCACAACCACGCCTGCCACAGAGCCGTCCCTCGCGGAGAGATTGATAAAAGTGGTGATCGCTATTTTCGGTCCTCAATCTGACGGTACCCTTGCAGGCGATGGGGTAGTAAAGGCAATGACCTTCAACGCCATGCTGTTTGTACCAATGGGTTATTTGCTCTGGCTTTGGTTCCGAAGACTTCGAAAGAGACCTTGGCTTGCTGTAGTAATCTGTATCGCTGTAAGCGTAGGCATCGAACTGCTTCAAGAGTGGACAGGACTCGGTATGGCTGATTGGAAGGACGTTGTCTCTAATGCACTTGGCGGGGCAGTGGGAGTTCTAATCGTGAAGGT
>Ga0256406_1006072_pt1 | contig 12350 bp, 14 predicted proteins | sample RumenRJG_03DNA_FD_185986 | JGI IMG/M metagenome (GOLD analysis project Ga0256406, IMG submission 185986) | Bovine rumen microbial communities from Lethbridge, Alberta, Canada - RJG_03 | ecosystem: Host-associated > Mammals > Digestive system > Stomach > Rumen | place: Canada: Alberta | collected...
GATATTTTGCATATTTTACACATGAATAAATCGGCTTTTGGTTTGCACTGATAGATATACAGCGAAAATATGTGCAAGCGCAAAAAAATGAGCTGTAACAGCTTATTCAACTGTTACAGCCCCTTTTTGTATCTGTTATTCTTCTTCGCTGTCTTTCATCGCATCCAGCTTTTCCTGCAGCATATCCACAAGCTTCTTCTTCGAGCGGATCAATTCCATGACATCTTCCACATCGGACATCTGGGCATTGTTTTCCTTTGCCTCATAGTATGCCTGGCCAAGCTTTGTATATGCCTTGGTAATATCGCGCTGGTTCTGACCGATTTCAGACTGTAGCTTCATCTTCTTTGTCTGGAAGTCTGCCACATCCTTTACTTTCTGTACACCAACGTTGACATACTTTGCGACCATATCTGCGAAATCATTAAACTGCTTGTCAAAATCACTCATTGTTTTCATCCTTTCCGGATCTGTTGATCAGATCCCATACAATCTCTTTGATCTTCTCAGCATCTCTGTCACCCTTGGATACCATGTAGGCAATCCCGCCGGTAATCAGATCTGCATAATAATCTGCGTCACAGATGGCTGTTTTCTTGATACGGTTTCCCTCTTCCAACAGCTTTCTTAACGCCCTGGAACTAGCCTGCTTTGCCTCATGCACACTGCGGCTGCTCAGCGCAGACAGATCCACATCATCCCGCTTACCTTTCAGCTTTGCGTCCATATCCGCAAAAGACTGAATGCAGTTGTCTATGAACTGATCCACCTGCTGCTTCCAGTCGGTGCTGCTCATATCCTTCATCATTGACTGATTGAATGCATCATTGTATTTCTGGCTGATGGCATCAATCACATCATCCTTTGACTTGAAGTAGTAATAGAACAGTCCCTTAGCAACATCAAGTTCCTTCACGATGTTATTCACTGTCGTGTCCATGATGCCGTTCTCCTTGAACAGCTTTTCCGCCGCATCCACGAATTCCTGTTTTCTCTCTTCTGTGTTCTTACTGTCTTTCATGGATACCTCCTGAATGTTATATAGCATATGACTGACTCCCAGTCAATATTCTTTCTGCCAGCGTCCTGCTGATTTTGTTACAATAGAGCCATGCAAATATTATGTCCGATCTGTCATCAGCCTTTATCTCATCAGGACCATCAGGCCGCCTGTCCAAACGGCCATTGCTTTGACTATGCCTCCAGCGGTTATCTGAACCTGTTTCTTTCGCAGAAGAAAGCCCATGGCGACAATAAGGAAATGATTCAGGCCAGAAGCGCATTCCTTGCCAGCGGGGCCTATGGCTTTCTGCGGGATGCACTTGTCAAAGAAATCGAAGCATATCATCCGGATACATTTCTGGATCTTGCCTGTGGGGAAGGCTATTACACACAGAAGATTCCTGCAAATCAGAAATATGGCATTGATCTGTCCAAGGATGCTTTGAAGCACGCTGCCAGACATGATTCATCCACACAGTATGTGCTGGCATCCATCTTTGATCTGCCCTTTCCTGATGCATGTGCCAATCTGATTCTGACCTGCTTTGCCCCTTTTGCAAAAGAGGAAATCGAAAGACTGCTTGTGCCGGGCGGGCATTTTGTCTTTGTCACGCCAGGGCCTGATCATCTGATTGAGATGAAGCAGATTCTCTATGAAAAGCCCTACCGCAATGTCATCAAGCTGCTGGATACCTCCCTGGTACTGACGGATCAAAAGGTCATTACAGACACATTTTGTGTTGCCGCAGATCTGATGCATGCCTTGTTTGCCATGACGCCCTATGCTTATAAAACCGGGATCAAAGGAAAAGAAAAACTGGCACAGGCAGGCTCATTTCCTCTTACCGGCCAGTTTGTCATACGTACCTATCAGAAGCAGCCAGAAAAAAGCCTGTGAAATGTCACAGGCTGTTTTCTTCTGGTTTTTCATTTTCGCATGTGGAAACAACAGCATTGCGCTGCTGCAGAGCATCATGGTTCTGCATCTTTTTCAGGCTCGCTCTGACTTCTTCTTTCAGCAGTTTCAGGACATAATCCGTTGACAGAGAAAGATGGGATGCCAACAGATTGACTGGTTTACGCTGGACATACGCGCGCCACAGAAGAGCCCGGCAGCCAGGATCAGGTATATTCTCCAGTACCGTAATAATGTACTGGATCCTGCCCAATACCTGCTGAATTTCCTGTTCTGTCAGGTCTTTCTGATGCATGATTTCCAACCGCGGATCAGACGATGGCTGGTGATTGTCCTTTCCCATGACCTTGGTAAGATCAACAGAATGTACCCCCTCGGCATTGTGAATCAGCTGCCTGCGGTGCAGCTGCAGCTGCTGCAGTCTGCCAAGATCATTGAAGTAACCATGACATGCTTTTTTAAAATACGCAAATGTATACTGATCTGTGCACTCACTGTCCATCGTCATATACCTTCTTCATCCACTTATTCATTGCATATTGCAGCTGCCTTCTGGAAATGTGCAGACGGCTGGCAAGATCTTCCTGTGTATCCAGTTCAATAAAGTGATGCCACAGAATCTGCCTGGCAGATGTCCCGCACAGATTCTCCACGGCTTCAAAGACCTTCTCGATTCTTGCAATGTCTTCCAGCAGATACTGATACAGTTCCAGCTCTCCATAGCCGGTATCATCAGCGACACCGATCTTGATCAGATCAGGTGAAAACGGCATATTCTTAAAATCCGGATGTTCTTTTTCAATGCGCTGTACTTCCGCTTTTTCATGCAGATACAGCCGTCCGGATATTCGGATTGATGTCAGCCAACTTCGATAGCCACTGTCCTGTGCTTGTGTCATATATTCCCCACCCCTGTTTTGCGTATTTATGAACGTACAAAGCCAGACCGAACGGCTTCATTGGCAACTGCCTTGGCAACTGCCGGTACAACCCTCTCATCAAACGGCGATGCAATAATGTGATCTGTACTGAGATCCTTCTCATCAATCAATGAGGCAATGGCCTTGGATGCTGCAATCTTCATGTCTTCCGTGATTCTGGTCGCATGGGCATCCAGGGCACCGCGGAACAGACCCGGGAAAGCAAGCAGATTGTTCACCTGATTAGGATTGTCGCTTCTGCCTGTACCCACGATCCATGCCCCGGCATCCTTGGCTTCCTGATATGTGATTTCCGGTTCCGGATTGGCCATCGGGAAGACAATATTCTTTTCATGCATGGACGCGACCATTTCTCTGGTCACAAGGCGCGGTGCAGAAACACCGATGAAGATATCCGCATCTTTCAGTCCTTCCGCAAGGCTTTGATAATCTCGTCCATCGAGGTTGACATACTGCAGCAGTTCCTGGCGCAGGCCGTCATATTCTTCACGGTGTGAAGGACGCAGGCAGCCGTTGATATCAAAGGCATAGATGTGATGGAAGCCATAATGGTACAGCATCCGGATGATACTGGATCCGGCCGCACCGGTGCCGCTGATGACCACCTTCATGTTTTCCGGTTTTTCATGGCGCAGCTTGAGTGCATTGATCAATGCCGCAAGAACCACAATGGCAGTGCCATGCTGGTCATCATGGAAGACCGGGATATGCATCTGCTCGATCAGTGTGCGCTCAATGGTCACACAGCGCGGTGCCGAGATATCTTCCAGGCAGATGGCACCAAAGCTTGGTTCCAGTGCTTTGACGATGTTGATGATTTCCTGAGGATCCTTGGTGTTCAGACAGATCGGCCAGCCGTCAATGCCGGCAAACCGCTTCATCAGGAGCGCCTTGCCTTCCATAACCGGCAATGCGGCCTGGGCACCGATATCACCTAAGCCAAGTACGGCCGTGCCATCTGAAACAACTGCTACCGTATTGCCGCGGTCGGTATACTTATAGCTGTTTTCAGGGTTTTTCTGGATTTCCAGGCATGGCTGGGCAACACCTGGCGTGTAGGCAATAGAAAGATCATGGGCATCCTGACAGGGAACCTTTGGTTCTACTTTCAGCTTGCCATGATAGCGTGCATGCATTTGCAGAGATTCTTCATAAAGATCACTCATAACCGGCTTCCTTTCGTATCATAAATATCATTGCCGCTGGCATCGATGCCGACAAAACACGGCAGATCTTTCACGGTCAGCTTTCTGACTGCTTCGGAAAGAAGATCGTCAAAGGCGATGGTTTCACAGGATGTGATGCAGTGTGACATCAAAGCACCTGCTCCCCCGACCGCGATGAAATAGATGGCTTTGTTGCGGACAATGGCTTCTTTGACAGCTTCACAGCGGCGTCCTTTGCCAATCGTTGCCTTCAGGCCAAGGTCCAGCAGTTTGGGTGTGTAAACATCCATGCGGGAAGAAGTTGTCGGACCGGCTGAGCCAATCAGATGGCGGTCATCACCGGGTGTTGGACCAACGTAGTAAATGACACTGCCGTTGAGATCAAATGGAAGCGGCTTACCCTCTTTGATTAACTGGGCCATCCGCTTATGGGCAGCATCTCTGGCTGTATAAATGACGCCTGACAATAATACGCCATCACCGGCATGCAGGCTGGCAATTTCTTCTTCCGTCAGCGGCAGATGAATTTCTTTCATCACAGCACGATCCTTTCATGGCGGCAGGCATGGCAGCAGATATTGACTGCACATGGCAGGCCGGCAATATGGGTTGGATAATACTCTGTCTGTACTTTCAGTACAGTAGTGTGTCCATGCAGGCCCATGGGGCCGATATTAAGTTTGTTAGCTTCACGCAGCAGCTGCTGTTCCAGATCTGCATAGTAGGGATCCGGATTGCTTTGTGACAATGGACGCAGCAGTGCTTTCTTGGCAAGATATGCACTGTAGTCAAAGGTTCCGCCGATGCCGACACCGACAACCATCGGCGGGCAGGCATTGGGACCGGCTGCCTTGATCGTATCCAGCACAAACTGCTTGACACCATCCAGTCCTTCGGCAGGTTTCAGCATCTTGAGTGCTGACATATTCTCTGAGCCAAAGCCCTTTGCCATCAGATCAATCTGGAAAGTATCTCCTTCCACAACATTGGTATAGATGATGGCAGGTGTATTGTCACCGGTATTATGGCGCGCAAACAGCGGGTCATCCACAGCAGAGGCACGCAGATGATTCTTTGTGTATCCTTGTGAAACACCTTTCTGGATGTTTTCAACAAGAGAACCGTCTATGTGGATATCCTGTCCAAGTGTGACATAGGCAGTCACAAGGCCAGTATCCTGACAGATCGGCAGATGTTCTCTGACAGCCACATCCGCATTTTCCAGCAGGATATCCATGACCTGGGCTGAGATGCCGGTTTCCTGACTCCTGGCATCCTTGAGGGACTGATAGACATCCGGCTGATAATAGACAGCCATATGACCGCATGCATCAGAAATCAATGGAACCAATTGCGCAGCTTCAATTTCTCTCATAGGATTATTTTAGTACAAACAAGCCTTGTTTTCTATCTTGAGCAGCCCATTCATCCTTTCTGACTTTCACCGGATTTCTTAACATTTTGTGCCCACTTCTCCATATTCTTCTGAATCTTCATCTGTCTTTTGCGGTTTTCCACCCATTCCATGTCCTGGCGGATATCTTCCTCTTCACTCAGAAAACGGTATCCATGCAGACACAGTGTCTTGACGGACGTCTGTACGTATTCAGGCCGGCGTCGGAATGCCATCACCATATTGATCTCATCCGGTGTCAGGAAATATCTGGCATCCTCTTCATGTGTGTGATAGCCAAGCAGTTCATCCGGTGTGATATGAAAGACATCACAGTACTTGATGATGACCGATGCCCCGGGTTCATAATGCCCGTTTTCATAGGCAGAAATGCTGCGGTGGTCAAGGCCGATCTTCTCGCCAAGCTCACGCTGTGTCATTCCTGCTTTGATCCGCAGCTTTCTCATATTGAGATTCACCCTGTGCAGGCTTTCTTCCTGCTTTCTGTCATGATTCTGTCTATGATCTTTGCTAGACATTTCTACACCTCCGCAATTGATTATCAGTTCATCTACTTTGCCATTATAAATGGAACAAGCCTGTTTGCATACTGTCAGATACCGTTTGCAATCGTCATATAGGAGTGCTAATATACATTAGCAGTTTAAAAGCAAGAGTGCTAAACGGAGGTGTTGGTTATGGCAAAAAGACAGTTTAAAGCAGAATCAAAGCGGCTGTTGGAATTGATGATCAATTCCATTTACACCAATAAGGAAATCTTCCTGCGTGAGTTGATTTCCAACGCCAGTGATGCGCTGGATAAGCGCCACTATTTATCATTGACGGATCATGATCATCCGGATGATGCAAAGGATCTCAAGATTACGATTGAGCGCCATCCGGATACCCGTCAGCTGGTTATTGAAGACAATGGCGTCGGTATGACGGATGAGGAACTGGAGAAGAATCTTGGCACGATTGCCAGATCCGGTTCCGCTGAGTTCCGTCAGGCAATGGAGAAAGCAGATGAGGATACCAATATCATCGGCCAGTTTGGTGTTGGTTTCTATTCTGCCTTCATGGTTGCCAAGCATGTGCTGGTAGAGACAAAGAGTGTCCACAGTGATCAGGCTTATTCCTGGAGTTCTTCCGGTGAAGACGGCTATGTGATTTCCAAGATTGAAAAGGATGGACCTGGCACCAGAATTACGCTGGATCTCAAGGATGATACAGATGATGAGAAGTATTCTGATTATCTGCAGGAGTACAAGATCCGTGATCTGGTGAAGAAGTACAGTGACTATGTCCGCTATCCGATCGAGATGGAGTGTGAAAAGAGCATTCCGGATCCAACAGATAAGGACAAGACAATCACAACCACAGAGATGCAGACACTGAACTCGATGGTACCGCTGTGGAAGAAGAACAAGAATGAGATCAAGCCGGAGGAATACAACGAATTCTACAAGGCTAAGTTTGGTGACTGGGAAGATCCGCAAAAAGTCATCCACTATCATGTGGAAGGCAATGTATCTTACACCGCCCTGCTGTTCATTCCTTCCAAGACACCGTACAACTTCTATTACTCCGATTATGAACCAGGCCTGCAGCTGTATTCCAAGGGTGTGTTTATCCTGGATAAGTGCAAGGATCTGGTGCCGGAGTATTACCGGTTTGTCAGAGGTCTTGTCGACAGTGATGATCTGAATCTGAACATCTCCAGAGAGATGCTGCAGCAGGACCGTCAGGTCAAGGCCATTGCCAAGTCAATTGAAACCAAGGTTCACAATGCCCTGGAGGATATGCTCAAGAATGACCGGGCCGGTTATGAAAAGTTCTTTGACAACTTCGGCCTGAATCTGAAGTATGGTGTATACCGCGACTATGGCGTAAACAAAGAAAAACTGCAGGATCTGATTCTGTTCAAGTCCAGCAAGGAAGACAAGTATGTCACTTTGAAGGAATATACAGACAGAATGCCGAAGGAACAGAAGGCAATCTACTATGCCTGCGGCAGTACGATTGAAGAGATCAAGCGTTCTCCGATCTTTGCCAAGGTGATTGATAAGGGTTATGAGGTTCTGTACTTCCTGGATGAGCGTGATGAGTTCTTCTCTGGCATCATGCAGTCTTATGCGGATAAGCCGTTCCAGAATATCTCCAAGGGTGATCTGGACCTGGATACAGAGGAAGAGAAGAAAGCCAAGGAGGAGACGGCTGAGAAGAACAAGGATATGCTTACAGCCATCAAGGATGATCTGGATGGCAAGGTCAAGGAAGTGCGTATTTCTTCCCGTCTGAAGGATGATCCGGTGATCATTGTTTCTGATGAAGGTGTTTCCCTGGAGATGGAGAAGTATATGTCACAGGATCCGATGAACCAGCATATCAAGGCTGAAAAGATTCTGGAGATCAATCCTGACCATCCGATCTTCAAAGTTCTGCAGGATGCCTACAAGAATGATAAGGCACAGCTGAAAGACTATGCCGGTGTGCTGTATGATCAGGCAATGCTGATTCAGGGTCTGCCGGTTGATGATCCGGTTGCCTATACCCGTAAAGTAACTGAGCTGATGCTGAAAGCTGCCGGAAGCAACGCAGGCAAAGAAGATCCTGCCGAACCTGCCAGGACAGAAGAAAACAGCGAAACAGCAGAAACTGAAAAGGCAGAAACCGAAGAAAAGACGGAAAAAGAGGAAACTGCTGACAATCAGTAACACCCTTGAAAAGACGCATCATGACAATGCGTCTTTTTCATATGAAAGAAATTAGTCTATGCTAATCCTATAACCTCTTAAACTGTCAGGCTTTTGCACCCGATAAGGAGATCACTTCAAATCCCCTGCTGCCATATTGTTACAATCATCTATTTTCCCGAAATAATCACTACACCAACCGGCATCATATGCAGATCGGTACCAAGAGAAGAAAGATCCACAAATCCTGCATAGCCTAGCTTCGGCGTAAAGCCAAGCCTCTCATCCTTCACCGGCTGCGAATTCACATAGATACGGTTCCTGGTCACAGACGTCCCAATTCTCAGCACATTTTTCTCTCCAAGCACAACCACTTCACCTGTCTGATCATTGAATGCAATCGCACCATACTGCCCATCAAGACAATAGATCTTCTCAATCTGCCCTTCATTGTCAACCAGCAAAAGGTAGCTCAGTGCATCATGGGGATACTGTGAGGTTCCCTGAGCAAGAATCACATTCTCCCCCTGCTGAAAGTCCACAGGATTGATCGCATCATAGCTGATCTCAACATCTGATGTCGTTGTCCTGTTCTGATAGAGCTTTATGCAGAGAATGATAACCAGGAAAGCTGGAGTTGTTGTACCTGTTCTGGTGCAGTTACACAATTTGGTGAAACAAGCTTAACATTTTCAAACATATATCTGGGATCAGGAATCATTCCGGCTGGCAGATGTTTTCGGCAGTGTTTCTTTCTTTTTATCCAATGGCAGCTGAGCAAGAATGACTGCACTGAAGGTCAGCATGCAGCCAAAGATTTCCCGGATGGTCAATACCTGGTGCAGCAGCAGAAATCCTCCTATACATGCAAAGACAGATTCCAACGACATCAGCAGGGAAGCAATGGCTGGCTCGGTGTCTTTCTGTCCGATGATCTGCATGGTATATCCTGCTCCGCTGGACAGGATGCCGGCATACAGGATTGGCACTGCCGCATTGAGCAGATCGTGAAGAGATGGCTTTTCAATGAAGAGCATTGGTCCTGCGCATAACAGTCCTGCTGTAAAAAACTGCAGACAGCTCAGCCAGATGCCATCGGTATGGGATGTGAAGTGGTCAGCAGTAATGATATGCAGGGCAAATCCGCAGGCACATAGCAGTAATAGAATATCTCCTTTTGCCAGGCGGAACGATCCGTTCATGCACAGGAAGTACAGGCCTCCTACGGCAAGAACAACACTGAACCAGATGCGTTTCTGGATATGTCTGCCGCCAAAAGCAAGAAAGAGAGGTACAAATACAACATAGAGGGCGGTGAGAAAGCCAGCCTTGCCTACCGCTGTGCTCATAATACCTACCTGCTGCAGCATGGAACTGGTGCCAAGCAGCAGACCGCAGGCAATGCCGCCTTTGAGCAGTTCTTTCGTTGAAGAATGAACAGGTGGAACAAGCTTATGGAGAAACGGCATCAGTACCAGTAATGTGAGTCCGCCGATGATGGATCGCACACAGTTGAAGGTCCATGGACCTACATTGTCCATAGCGGCACTCTGGGCAACAAAGGCCATGCCCCAGATGAATGCTGTTAATAGCAGCAGGAAACTTCCTTTGTTTTTCATGATGGCTCTCCTTCGGTAAAGGCATGGTCAAACGTGATGCGCGTTTCCAGGCTGGCAGGATCGCATTTAAGTTCACTGTTGATTCTGTTGGTAATTTCCTGCTGTGATAATGGGCATTCAAACGGAACCAGAAGATCAAAGATCAGGATAATTTTTTCTTCATCATGGTCGATGCGGAAATCATGCATGGTGATACCGGCATTCATTTCTTTGAGCAGATCGAGAATTTCCTGGCGGTAGTGCTGCCGCTGTGGATCTTCAGTATCTACCGGATCTGTGTGCAGAGTCATATCCACATGGAGCTGATCACGGATTTCCTGCTCACATGCATCCGCAAGCTGGTGGGCACCGACAAAGCTCATAGTGCTTTCCAGCTCCACGTGGGCAGATCCGATCTTCTTTCCCGGACCATAGTCATGAATGATCAGATCATGGACGCCAAGAGCTTCCGGATGGGCGAGGATCATCGCTTCAATGCGGCTGGTCAGCTGGGCATCCACCGGTCTGCCAAGAATCCTGTCAACGATCTCTTTTGCCAGCGAGAAGCCGGATTTCAGGATCAGGATGGAAACAAGTGCACCCATGATGCCATCCACAGGAGCATTCTTCCATATGAGTGACAGAAGAATAGAAAGTAGTGTGACACTGGTTGTCAGTACATCGCTTCTGGAATCCTGGGAACTGGCAAGCAGGATTGTATTATCGGTTGCTTTGCCAAGGTATCTGTAGAAAGCTGCCATCCATACTTTGACTAATACCGATGCCAGCAGAATGAAAAACAGCGGAAGTGAAAATGTGATTGTCTCTGGATGAAAGACACTGGCAATACTGCTTTTGAACAGTTCAACAGCAACAAGACAGATCAGAATAGAGGCACCGAAGCTAATCACGTATTCCATGCGGCCATGTCCAAAAGGATGATCTTTGTCAGCAGGTCTTGCGGCCATGTGATAGCCAGCCAGCGAGACAATGCAGGTAATGCAGTCAGAAAGATTGTTCAGGGCATCTGCAGTGATGGCCATGGCATGCATCATCATGCCAATGGTCAGTTTGAGAGCAAACAGGAACAGATTGCATACAATGCCTGCAACGCTGCCAAGCGTGCCATAAGCAAGCCTTACACTCTCTTTCTTTGTGTCATTGGAATCTGGAATCAGTTTTTGCACCAGCCATTTTGTCATAACTGGTATTCTACACCGGTTGTCCTCCTTCTGCCATGTCTCCTTTTTGCAAAAAACAGTTGTTTTGCGGTTCCGGCAGCCACAGGAATGAAAAGCAGGTCAAGAATGGAAGTGCAGGATGGCTCCAGTACTGCCATGGCAATGATTCTCATCACAGCATAGACAGCGCAGAAAACAATCCCTGTTTTCAGGCAGCTGTCTTCATTCCAGAGATATTTCATACAAACGCGGACAGCATCAATGGTCAGCAGGATAAACACCGGTTCTGTGAAGAAGAGTCCGCACAGCAGCAGATAGCCTTCCATGATGATGATCCCCACAATAGATGGCACAATTTCTTCCTTCTTCATTCCTGTAAGAGATACGGCAAGCATAGCGGCAGAGAACAGTAATGCCGGTACGGTCTGGTACTGCGCTGCCATGCCAAAGGCAAACATCAGTCCTGTCATCATCAGCCTGTATTGGTCTTTTTTTGTCATGGTTCATCCCCTCTTTCTTTTGACAGGTATGATGATACAGAAATTTTTTTGAGTTGCTGTACGTGTTCGCGTACAATAAAGCAAACAGGAGAAATTATGCAGCAGAGAGACAGAGAGTATATTGCGTTGCTATTATTGCAGTTCTTACGTGAAGAAAGTGATGCCGGAAGTCCGATTTCCCTGGCCCAGATGCAGTCATATCTGAGTGATCATGGCATCAGTGCTGAGCGGCGGCCTGTTTACCGGACGCTGCATGCTATGGAGAAAGCAGGATATCCGCTTGTGCGCATACATAAGCATAATGCCTATACGTATTATCTGGATCATCGCTTTTCGCTGGGAGAGGCATTTGTTCTGGTAGATGCCATCAGTTCTTCTGCGTCTTTGACAAGTGAAGATAAGAAGACTTTTTATGAAAAGCTCAAGGATCTTCTGTCATTCCGGGAAAGAGGAATGCTGCCGATGGTGAATCATGTCAAAGACAGAACGGAAAACAGCCAGGTTCTGACAACAATCGGCCTGCTGATCAATGCGATTGCCTCCTGCCATCTGGTTTCGTTCCGCTATTATGATCTGACTGCGGGTAAGCAGAAAAAGATGCGGCGAAACGGTGAAGCTTATACCATGATGCCGGTGTGGCTGTATGCCAATGACGGCCGCTACTATACAGTGTTCTGGAGTGATAAATATCAGGATTTTTCTTCTTACCGCATTGATAAGATGGAGAATGCCATCATGCTGGATCAGATTCATGATCCGGTACGCTTTGATCCGCAGGAATGGATGCGCAAAACCTTCCATGCCTATACAGGTGATGCCGACACCGTGACAGCTGTCTTTGACAACAGTATGGCCCAGCAGCTGTTTGACCAGTTCGGGATGGATATCATTATCTCCCATCAGGACAAAGATCACTTTACGGCATCCATCCGGACTGCTGTCACCCCTACCCTGACG
>Ga0256406_1006074_pt1 | contig 12342 bp, 14 predicted proteins | sample RumenRJG_03DNA_FD_185986 | JGI IMG/M metagenome (GOLD analysis project Ga0256406, IMG submission 185986) | Bovine rumen microbial communities from Lethbridge, Alberta, Canada - RJG_03 | ecosystem: Host-associated > Mammals > Digestive system > Stomach > Rumen | place: Canada: Alberta | collected...
TAAAAGGTTGGATACGAATTGAAGATACAAATATCAATTACCCCCTACTTCAAACAGATAATAACGATTACTATTTAACACATAATTATAAAAAAGAAAAATCAAGTTATGGCTCTATATTTATTAATAGTAATTGTAATATAAAAGATGACAAAACAAATGTAATTATATATGGACACGATATGAAAGATAATCAAATGTTTAAAGATTTAATTAAATATCAAGATAAAGAATTTTACGAACAACACCCTATAATAAAGATAGCAACAGAAGAAAACGAAAACAATTACGAAATAATATCTGCTTTTAAATCAAGAGTATTTTATCAAGATGAAACTAATGTATTTAGATTTTATCAATATTATAATTTTGATAATGAAAATAAATATAATGAATATATTAGTAATTGTAAAAAGATACAATTATACGATACTGGAAAAACTGCAACTTATGGAGAACAACTTATTACTTTAATTACTTGTGAATATAGCCAAGAAAATGGTCGTATGGTCGTAGTTGCTAAAAAAGTACAATAAATTAAGACAGTAGCTTAATTGCTACTGCCTTTTTATTTTATGAAATACTGACATTATATCGTTCCAAGTAAAAATATTTTTAAATAAATCTACTACACTTCCAATATCATCTGTGTAATCACATTCATAATTATAAAGTTCATATTTTATTATAATGTCTTTCTCTTTATCGCTTAAACTTTTTAGCCACTCTTGTTTTTCCTGCTCTTTCTTTAAAATCCATTGCATAATTTCTTTGAACTTTGATTTTAAGCAAATACTTCCATAACCAAAAGATGTTAATTCATCTTCATTTGTTGCACCTAATTTCTTCATAGCATTTTGTAATTGCTCATTAGAGAAAGCATAAGTAACATTTTGCTTGTAATATTCCTCCTCTGTGTAATTTTTATTGTAAATTTCTAAAAGTTCTTTTTTTGTCATAGCAGACACTTCCTTTCTAAAATTATTTCTGTGTAATATATTTAATTGTCAATGTTCTACTAAATAAAAAACATACTTTTCGATAATGTCAAAAACAGCCCAATAGGTTTATGACCTTGACATTATAAAAAGAAAAGTATGTTAGCTTACAATAAGAACATTGATAATTAAATATATGAAGACAATAAATAGAAATGTGTTTAAATCAAAAATGAGAATATTGCAGAGAATATCAATATATGCTATAATTTCGCATAGGAGGGATTTTATATATGTATGATATTGATGATATAGATGAAAAATATGAATATGATGACGAAGAATGGAAAAGAATTTATGGAAGATTTAAAGAAGATTTTAATAAGACTAAAAGGCTTAATAAACCGTTTAATGAATTAATGATTGACATTATTAATGATATGAAACTTACTCCAAAAGAATTTGCAGAACGAACTACTCTTAATGAAGTGTATTTTTCCAGAATGCAAGCACCAGGGTATCAACCTAAAATGTATAACTTAATTACAATTTGTATGGGGTTGGGATTTGATATGCCAATGACATTAACATTATTAGAGCCTTTAGGTAGAAGTTTTATAAGGACAAATAAAGTCCATTATGCTTATTGTCGACTTATAACAGATTACAGAGGAGCAAGTATTGAAAAATGCAATGAAATATTAAAAAGATTTGGAATAAGTGAAAATAATTTTTTAGGTGGACGACAAAGAAAATAATATCTTGAAAATTTTTATTACATTCAATGTAATAGCTATAAATATATAGAAATAGCCTGTTTTACGTTTTTACTAATTTTGTAATTACGTAAAATAGGCTATTTTTACGTAATTTTATTACATTCAATGTTTTGAAAAAAGCTAAAAAACCTATTACAATTAAGGTAAGTTCGAACAAAACACAATGTACATTGTAGATAGGAGGTAAAAGGCTTATGAAAATATCACAATTAGTTGTAGATGCTGATAGAACATTAGGAAAAATATTTATATTAAAAAATGTAGAACCTAATATTCCTTATGGTACAGACAAACAAGATGGTTGGAAATATACAGTTATACCGTTTGATAGAGATATTGACCAAAAAGTTGTTAAAATATCATCTAATAATAGTAAACCAATAGTAGAAAGAATTGATAATGAGCTTGTGTTTGTAGCATTTGAAAATTTACAAGCAAAACCTTATGTAAAAAACATTAAAGAAAATAAACAAGATAAAAATCTAAGATTTGTTGATTTTGACCTTACTGTTACTGCTACTAATGTTGCTAGACTTAAATCTACAAAAGAATAATAAATAAAGTTATAAGAGGGGATTTCTTCCCCTCTACTAATATAAAAAAAAAGAAAGGATTTGATTTTTATGTATAATAAAGAAATTAAAACAAAAGAAAATATTTTTAAATTAATCAAAAAAGGAGTAACTGAATTATATTTAAAAAAATGGAAATTCATATTTATTATAATCTATGAAATTATAGCATTTTTTGTGTGGAATATATCTTGTGCTTTATGGGAAATGTTACCTTTTAATCAATTACCCGAATTAATACATAAATTAATAGAAATATCTTACTTTGGAATTATTGCTACAATATTAATATTGCTTTTATTACAAGTAATTATATATATAGGTAAACTTTCTCATAAAAAACAAAAAAATAGATGTGAAATAGGTTTTAAACGTTGTGGACTGGAAACAAACACAGGAGAACAACCTATTTTAATAGATATATTTCCAGATAAGGAAACTTCACACGGAATAGTCTATAAATTTGATGATTTACAAATACCTATATCTAAATGGGAAAATAAAACAGAAGATATTGAAAAAATACTTAAAGGAAAAATTGTACGTTTTGACATAGACAATGAACATGATATGACCAATGTTGTTATTACTCCTTATAAATATGTAACACCTTATATAGTAAATGCTAATGATGACGCATTATCTTCAATGGAGAATTGTTTGATAGTTGGACAAACTGGCTCACGGAAAAAGCTATACTGCTTTAATTATACTTGGAAAAATAGCTATGTATAATAATTCTTTAAAGATTATAATTGCAGATTATAAAAATAGTTTCAAGCAATTTCACGGCTTACCTAACTTTTATGGTTATGAAAATGCAATAAAAGGTATTGAACTTTTCGATAAAGAATTAAAAAGAAGAATTGCAAACAATGGAAATCAAAATGAGCCCTACCCTATATGGTATTTATTTGTTGATGAATTAAGTTCTTTGATAAAGTCAAGAGATACAAAAAAAGAACAAGAACGTATATTAACAATGATAAGTAATATATTAAGACTTGGTCGTGAACTAAATATGAGAATTATAGTACGGAGTTCAAAAAGCTCTAATGGAATATATGGGTGGAGAACGTGAAAACTTTAAAAACATTATTTATTTAGGCAGAATTAGTAAAGAACAACGTAATATGTTATTTGATGATTTTAAGGAAAAAATTACTATTACAAATTTTAAGCAAGGCGAAGGCTATATTCTACTTTATGGAGAAGATTTGCAAAGGGTAAAAGTTATGAAAATTGATGACATTAAAAAATTGAACGATAGTATTAAGGAAACATTAAAACGATAAGTTATTGAACGTTCTGCGAGGTCATTGCGTTAGCAATGATCAGAGCAGGACGTAAGCAAACGAAGTTTGCTATTTAACTTGTTTCTTATGATACTTTATCACGTAATTTTAAGGAGAAAATTTTTGAAAGTAGAAAAATTAAAAGAAAGCTTTACCCCTTCTGCAAATAGTTTTACAACCATAAAACGCATGGGAAATATAACTGAAATTCGTTCAATGGTTCGTGAACCAAAAGCAACAATAAAAAAGCTAGATAGTAAAAATTATATCGAATTAAGCACACGGAGAAATAAAAGAGTTTTCAAAAAGTGAAACTCGTACATCTCATCTTGAAAGCATTTCAAGAAGTCTAAAAAATTTAAGAGATATAATAAATACAAACGTTGTAGATATAAAAAAATGTTTATGGGTTACTTTAACTTACAAAGAAAATATGAAAGATAAAATACGTTTATATGATGATTACAGAAAATTCAATATGAGATTTCAAAGATACTTATTAAATAACAATTTACCAAAATGTGAATATATTGCTTGTGCAGAGCCTCAACGGTAGACGGTGCTTGGCACTTACATATAATCTATATCTTCCCTACAAAAGCACCATTTATTGAAAATAATATTTTAGCTAAAATATGGGGACATCGGTTTTGTTAGTATAACATCATTAAAACGGAATTAATAACGTAGGTGTTTATTTAACAGCTTATTTATGTAATTTAGATGTATCAAAGTTTTTTGAAATAAGCTCTAATATAGATAAAAATGAACATAAAAAAGCTATTATAAAATCAGGAAGATTACGGACTATACCCTACTAACTTCAAAATATATCGTACAAGCAAAGGTATTAAAAAACAAACAATTGAAAAGATGACACAATATCAAGCTATGCAAGAAGTAAAAGGTCAATCATTAACATTTGAGAAAACTATAAAACTTACAGATGATGACAAATTTATAAATATTATCAATTATCGCCATTATAATAAAATAGCAAAGTCAAAATAAATTGTTCTAATTTGGACTAGTTTATCATATTCTTAAACAGAAAGGTTGGTGATGATAGATAGATGAAACAAGTTGAACAAACAGAAAAAGAAAAAGCAATGAACTCTTTTCTAATTGAAGTTAAATTATCTATTAATCACAAACTTTTTGAAAAGGGTTATATAACAGAAGAAATGTACACAAAAGCAAAAGAATTAATAATAAAATCATAAATACATATTGGCTTACAAGAAATTATATTATCTTGTAAGCTTTTTTATTGACATTATTATATCGTTTGTATTATAATAATATGTACTAGACAGATATGTTTTGAAAGGAGATATAATTATGGACTTATATACTATGAGAACTGAAATAAATAAAGGTAAATCAATATATGAATTACCTATAAGGGTTACTTATTATGCTCGTGTATCTACTGACAAAGATGAGCAATTAAACTCTTTACAAAATCAAATAACCTATTATAGTGACTTTATTAAAGGAAATAAAAATTGGACTTATGTTGAGGGTTACATTGATGAGGGAATTTCTGGTACAAGCGTTTTAAAACGTGATAGTTTTCTAAAAATGATAGATGATGCAAAGCTTGGAAAATTTGATTTTATTATAACAAAAGAAATAAGTCGTTTTTCCCGTAATACATTAGATAGTATTAAATACACACAAGAACTTTTACAAAATGGTGTTGGAGTTTTCTTTCAAGCAGATAATATAAATACTCTTCTTCCAGATAGTGAATTAAGACTTACAATAATGTCTAGCATTGCACAAGATGAAGTTCGTAAGCTCTCTGAACGTGTAAATTTTGGTTTTAAAAGGTCTATTGAAAATGGTGTTGTTTTAGGTAACAACAAGATATGGGGCTATAAAAAAGACAATGGAAAACTTGTTATAGATGAAGAACAAGCAAAAGTTGTACGTCTTATATTTGAATTATATGCTACCGAAAATATGGGAATTCGTGCTATTGCAACAGAATTAACAGCAAGAGGTTATTTGAATACAGAGGGCAACCCTTTCTCTTTTTCTACTATAAAAAATATTTTAGTTAACCCTAAATATAAAGGTTATTATTGTGGTAGAAAAACACATAAATACGATTATAGAAGTAAGGACAGAAAAGTTTTTGATGAAAAAGATTGGGTTATGTATAAAGATGAAGAAAATGTTCCCCCTATCGTTAGTGAAGAATTATGGGAAAAAGCAAATAAAATTTTATCAAGACGTGGTAACAAGTATTCAAGTGAAGGACACGTAAGCTACAACAATAAATATACTTACTCTGGTAAAATCGTATGTGGTAAGCACAAATGCAGTTATCAACGTAAATTATATCGTTACCCTAGTGGAAATAAAGAATTATGGCAATGTAGAGAATATTTAGAAAAAGGAAAAGACTATTGCGATAGTCCTAGTATTTATACTACTGAACTTAATCAAATAATGAAACAATGTTATGATGAAATTGTAACAAATAAAGCAGAGATTATACACGACTTAATAAAAATGTACACTTCCCTATCTCAGCAGTCTAATATTACGCAAGATATTGCAAAATGTAAAGTAAATATAAATGAGATTTTAAAAAGAAAAGACAAGCTACTTGATTTGTCTATTGCTGGTAAATTAAGTGATGACGAATTTGAAAAACGTAATAATTCTTTTAATATTGAAATAGATACATTAAAAGTAAAAATCAAAGATTTAGAAAAACAACAACAAGCTAACGAAGAAATAGAAAAAAGTATTGAGGCATTAAGAAAAATTATTGCAAAAGAACTTGAATTTGACGATGGCTTTAATAATTCAATAATAGATAGCTTACTTGAAAAAATAGAAGTTTATAAAACAGATGAAAAAAATGTAATAGATGTAAAAGTATATTTAAAATTACTTGATGATACACTAGAATATCGCATAAATAGAGGAAGAAAAAACACTTCGGTTTGTACCAAACAATACACTTAATAAAAACTAATGTAGAAACAGAAATTTCTCCAATAGTTGGAAGTGAAAAACAATCACAAGATTTAGTAAAATATCTCCTATCGCAGTTCGATAATGATCCTAAAAAAATATGGGAATCAAATATATTTGGAAGAAGTTTACATGAGCTTGTCAATGAAGGCTTGCAAAATAAACTTTCATGTATGCCTGAGGAAGCTCAAATGAAATTACAACAAACATTAGAAAAAATCGTAAATGAAGGTTCTGGCGGATTAATTTGCATAATATTATAGACTTTTAAAGTAAAAAAAAACAAAAACTTTTGAAAAAAGTTTTTGTTTTTTTTATTCTTTGTTGTTTTTTTATTCTTTGTTGTTTTTTATTTTTTGTTGTTTTTTATTCTTTGTTGAATGTTGCTTTTTCTTCATGTATTACTTTTATTTTCTTTATAGTTGCGTTAAATTCATCATCCTCTAATAAGATTTTTATTTCTTTTTCATCAACCTTTTTATTTTCCCCAACTTTTAATATTACTTTTGTTGATTCGTCCATTCCAAGTGGTAAAGTATTATTATAGTTTGTATAAAAAACTATATTGCTGAAAAAAACTGAATGTATGTCATTTGATGCATTTATCCAATACAATTTATCAGTATCTTCCTCTTTAACAATTTTATATGGATCAATGTCCCCAATAATGTAACCTTTATTTTTTTTACTATAATATATTGGAACGCTATATGGAGAAGTTATTTTGTTATATGCTTCATTTAATAAATTACTTACTTCTCTAACTTTTTCTCTAAAATCTTCAAGTGTTGTTGTTTCATTAAATTTTAATATTGAAAATAAATCTCTTTTATTTTCACGATGTTTATGGTTATTTAAAACTTTTATTTCAGTATAGTCGTCTTGCATTTCTCCTAAAATCTTTTTCGACATACTTTCAGGTTTAAATTTGCCTTTTATTTTTTCGTATTCTTCCTCTATCGCGTATGAATTACTTTTTGTAATTATACTATTAATTGCAACTAATAAATCTTTTGAGACATATATACTGTCGCATTCATCATTTGACAACTTCTTTCTTTGAAGTTCATCAATAGCTTCACAGAAATTTTGATAATCCTCTTCATAATTAAATTCTTTTTCTTTTTTAACTTCCTTTTCTTCTGAATTTCCCTCCTCTAATGATTTCACATTATCTTTATTAGTGAATCTCCAAAATTCAAAAATACTTTTTTTATGTTTTTCAATTTCTTCAAGATAGCTATTTGCATTTTCAATCTTTTTTTCCATATTTCTTTGTTTAAGCTTTGCAGCTTTTATATCAGCTTTCACATTTTTTGACTCATTTAAAATATTTTTTGTTTCTTTTGCAATTTTTATTAAGTCAGATAATGTAAATATAGATGAATTCTCTAAAATGTTTTCAGAAGTTTGATCAGGTTCTTCTTCCTTTATATTTCCAGTTGCTAAAACAATTTGGGCTTTTAAACTATTCATTATCTTTTTATTATCTATGTTAAATTTTTTATTACTCGTAAAGAAATATCTAACTTTTTTGAAAAAGCTTTTCCTGCAATTCATGTATGTAACAATTTGTTTTTCTTGCTTTGTATAAACCAAATTTTGTTTATCAATTATTTCTCTAATGCTTTTTAAAGTATCTTTATCGTTTTCAATTACGCTCTTTAATCTGTACTTGTCATTTTGTTGCTTTGCAGTCTCTGATGTAATAAATTCCTGTAAATTTTCAATATTAATTTCTTTATTATTATATGTTAAAATCAGTTTACCATTTTTATTAATTTGTGGTTCAAATTTATATAGATAGTTTGTTTCTGTCGATAATATAAATAAAGCCTTGAATAAAGTATATTCATTTTCAAGCTCCTCCTGATTATTAATTATTGTTCTATATTTCGTTTCTAAATTATTTATTAAATTAGTTTTTCCAATAATGTATAAACTTGTTTTATCATTAATTGAAATTTCATAAGTTTTTGGCCACTCTTTTGTAAAACTCCAAATATAATTTTCTAGCTCATCTATCTGTTTTGTATTTTTAAATACTTCTTCATTATATGATTCTTGACAAATTGGAACATATATTTCAGAATTTTCTTTTGAGCATTGCATTTTTATCATATAAAATAATACTTCTGTTTCGCCTTCCTTTGCTGGAAACAACATAAAATATTTTTTATCTGCTCTTGAATAATAAATTTGCCATAAATAATTTTTATCATATTTTACAAAATATGGTAGTTTTTCTTTGAAACTTTCCTGAATTTTTTCTAACTCTTGTATTTTTTCAATTGAAGTTTTTTCAGCTAATCCAATAAAATCATCTTTAAATTTTTCTATGTACTCTCCTAATGTAATTGAAGAATTATATCTTTCCTTTATATCAGTTGTTCTATCATCGTTTCCAATTAATATTGATACATCTTTTGGATTTATTTTTTTATAAATTTTATATGAATTACTATTGTCAATTGATTTACTAATTTCGTAAGAAGGTTTAGTATTTTTAATATTCTCAGATATATTATCAATATCTAATCCAATGTAATCTAAAATTTCGTTTGTCATATTTGCCTCCTTATTTTTTACTTATTAATTTTTTATATGCATTTGCAGTTAGTATTTATTTGATTTTTATATTAACTGCTAGTAGCTTCTACTTGTTTTATAGTTAGTATTTTTTTGATTTATATATTTGCTAGTAACTTATACATTTTTTTAGTTAGCACTTATTTACTTTTTATATTACAAGCTAATATTCCTATATGCTTTAAAATGAGTTACTTGGCTATTTTATTTGCTTTAAACTTTCTATTGTAGCCAGTCTGGAAATTCTCCTTGATATTTATCAATTAAAATTCCTATCAAATTTTCATAACTTCCAACTATTGTTGAATGAATAAATTTCGGAAATTCTGCTTTATTTTCTTTGTTGTGAAATTTAATATCAAATCTATGTGTTATTTCAAAATCAATTTGTATCTTTGCAAAATAATTATCACCATAGAACAATTTAATAGCAGGTCCATACATTGGTGCTTTATTATTTTCAGTAAAAGCTAAGTTATCATTTCTTAGTGCGTTTTCCATTTTTTCAACGCACATATTCCATTCATCAATTGTGCCAATATATTCTTCTTTTTTATCCGTATCCCAATTTTGAACTTCATATCTTACTTGCAATCCTAGCTTATTTACTATTTCATTTTGTATTGAAACAATTTCTTTTAAAGATTGTTCTAAATTTTTTTCAGCTTCAAATATACTGCAATCTGTAATTGTAAATTGTCTGGTTTTTATTAGGCCTTTAATATCTTTTTCATTTCTAAAAACAGATGATGTTTCAAAAAACTTTATTGGTAAGTCTTTATAGCTATACTGTTCTTTATTATAAATAGTACAATGAAATAGAGAAAGATATGGTTTTAAATATAACTTTTCTTCACCTGTATTTTCAACTTGGAATAATCTTCCTCTTTCAGTTTGGTATCTATCTTCAATTTTATATATGTCAAAATTTGATATGCATGGAGTTTTTACTGGTAAATAATGGTTTTCCATTAATATATTTTCAACTTCATCTTGTATTTTCTTTATCATTATTGCACCTTTTGGTAAAAATACTGGAAACCCCTTACCTATGCAATCAAATGTATCAAATAATTTTAAATCTTTACCTAATTTAGTTATTTCAGAAATTTTCATCATCAGTTTTCCCTTAATATATTCTTATTTTATCAATTTTTATTAAGATAAAATTTGTTTTATAAAATTAATCTTGTACTTACTCCCCATATGTATATGAATTTCTAGTAAGTAAAATCAGTTTTTTTGAATTCATCTTTAAAATTGGACTATATTTCAAAACTTAATACTACTCTCCTTTTTTTACATATCCAGGTTTTTCTAATAATTCAAACATATTTTTTTTGTATTTTTCAACTCCTGGCTGATTAAAAGGATTAACTTCTAGTAATTCTGCTGACATCGCACAGGCCTTTTCAAAAAAGTATATTAATTCACCCATACTTGTTGCGTTAAGTTCTTTAATATTTATTAAAATGTTTGGTACATCTCCATCAACATGAGCTTTTATAGTACCTTCCATTGCTTTATGATTTACATATGATAACTTTTTACCTGTTAAATAATTTAAATTATCTAAGTTGTCCTCATCATAATTTATTGTAATATCAGTTTCAGAATTTTCAAAGTTCAAAACTGTTTCAAACATTAGTCTTCTTCCTTCTTGTAAATATTGCCCTAATGAATGAAGATCAGTTGTAAATTCAGCTCCTGTTGGAAATAAGCCTTTATTTTCTTTGCCTTCACTTTCGCCAAAAAGTTGTTTCCACCATTCAATAAAATAATGCATTCTTGGTTCATAGCTTTCTAGTATTTCAATTGATTTTCCATTATCATATTGCAAATTACGAACAACAGCATATTGATAGCATTCATTATATTCTAACGATTTGTCTGAATATTTGTCCTCAGCCAAAATTGCTCCATCCATAAGTTCATCAATATTAATTCCACTTGCTGCAATTGGTAATAAGCCAACTGGTGTTAAAACTGAAAATCTACCTCCAACATCATCTGGAATAACAAATGATTCATATCCTTCAGAATTTGCTAATGTTTTTAATGCGCCTTTTTTACTATCAGTGGTTACATATATTCTTTTTTTAGCTTCCTCAATACCATATTTTCCCTCAATTATTTCACGGAAGATTCTAAATGCAATTGCAGGTTCTGTTGTAGTTCCTGACTTTGAAATTACATTAATACTAAAATCTTTTCCTTCAATAATATTAATAATGTCATTTATATAATTAGCACTTAAATTATTTCCAACAAATATGACCTTAGGTTTAGTTTCATCAGCTAAATACATTGAAGAATGCAAGCTTTCAATTACAGCTCTTGCTCCTAAATATGAGCCACCAATTCCTATAACTAGAAGTATATCAGAGTCAGATCTTATTTTTTCAGCTGCTTTTTTTACTCTATTATATTCCTCAGAGTTTTTGTATTTGCTTGGTAAATTTATCCAGCCACAAAAATATTCTTTTTCTTTTGACTTAACAATTAGCTCATCATTTATGTCCTCAACAACATCTGAATGTTCAAATATATCATTTTTTGAATATCCTGAATTTCCTAATTCAACTTTCATATTAGACATATTCCCTCCTAAAATTCTTCATTTTTCTTATGTGCTCTTATTTTATATGCATTTTTAATATTTTTCATTCGTTTCTGTAGTTCGCATCTAGTTAATTTTAAGCTAAATAATACTGTTATATAACATAATTTAAGCAAATATTATAACTGCATTTATATTTTTATTTATTGTTGTTTGTTTCAGTTGCAGATGATGATTCCTTATAACCTGTTTTTGAAACTATTTGATCACTAATTTTCTTTATATTGTCAGGTATTGTATAATCAGAATCTCCAAAGACTTCTTTGTGTAGTCTAATAACATTTGATTCTAGTGTAACAGGAACTCCATACCATCTATCAAGTGTAATTCCTTTGGTTTCATATGGCCATCCAATGCTTGTGCTGAAATTCATTTTAGCAAGTGTTGGTGCTAATGAAATAATTTCAGAATTTGAAATGTTTGTACTAACATGTGGTAAAATTTTATTTGCAAAGCTTATTAATTGCGTTGTACTTAATGATTTAGCTTTTGTAACCATTGCTTGTACAACAGTTCTCATTCTTTCAGCTCTCTTATAGTCCCCTCCTGATGTGT
>Ga0256406_1006076_pt1 | contig 12341 bp, 11 predicted proteins | sample RumenRJG_03DNA_FD_185986 | JGI IMG/M metagenome (GOLD analysis project Ga0256406, IMG submission 185986) | Bovine rumen microbial communities from Lethbridge, Alberta, Canada - RJG_03 | ecosystem: Host-associated > Mammals > Digestive system > Stomach > Rumen | place: Canada: Alberta | collected...
ATTGATTGCATTGGAAAATCTCTCTTGTGATTTCAAATCACCGAGTTCAACATAGTCCAACAGTTCAGCCTTGTTCTGTTCTTCGTTTTTAATGTAGGTATGTAAGAAATCTATATCAAAGCCTTGTTCCTTAACATATTTGATTTTCTTCCAATAACTCAAATGGGTATACGGCATTCTGCCGAGTGTGCCCAAGAAGAACATAGGGTCTTTAACGTCCTTAAAAGACAGAGGATAGTAATACTCGTCACTCTCTGCTAAACTCTTGAAATCGTCCTGATTGTTGACAAGCTGATGGAGGACAGAACACACCCTATGTCTGTTGTGGAGTGCGGTCTGCTTGTTGATACCGAGTTCTTTTGCTATGGTACGGCAACTCTCACCTTGTAAGGTCAACTTGATAAACTCAATCCACTTACTAACAGACAATTTGGAGCGAAAGGCAACGGTGCCGTTGGTATCCCCGAAAGTCTTTCCACAGTCTTTGCAGAGGTATCTCTGTCTGCCGTTTCTTGTACCGTACTTGATAGACTTAACAGAGCCACAATGAGGGCAGACAACAGTATCCAAATCCTTGTCATTGGCATAACTTCTGTGCTCTCTGCAACATTGGAAGAATACCTTTTCTTCTGTGGTCAGTTTAGGCTTTGCATTTCTTCTTGTTTGCAAAGCATTCATTAACTCTTGGATTTGTTCTTCGGTTAAGTCAGCCACGGCAATTTGTTTTTGTATATCGTTGAAATTGGAATTGAAATCAGCCATAAAAAATGTTCCCCTACAAAAATTGTTTTTGTAAGGGAACATAATTATTTCTGTCAGCAAAAAACTCATTTATGCATATTCATCAGTCAAAATGTATATTTTTTGCTCACCAATACTTATCTCGGACAGAGAGTTTTCTTATATGAAATCTCAATCAGCTTTATATTATTATCCTTTGCATATTTTCTTTTCTCTTCATCATTCCTTTGTTGGATAGCAAACCTTCGCTCCCCACCAAATTCCTCAACTGGCATAAAGTGTTGTTCGCCCTGGCATTCTATTAAAGCTATCAGCTTTTCTTCCTTATAAATGCCAAAATCAAATCGCAGTGGTGTTTCATTGTCTATTCCATATACACCTTCAGCTTCTACTTCCACTTTATAATCAACGCCATTTTTTATAAGAAGATCATTTACAATCCATTGGAATGAAGATATCGGATGACAGTCACAAGAAACTGCACTCCAATATCCGCCGTAAGCTCTATAGCCATATTCAGTCGGAGGATAAATGCCAAACTTATCACAGGTCACGAGCTTCTCTTTTCCACATACATAACATTTACAACGATACTGCTTATAGACAATAATATCCCTATATTTCTTTTGATGCCTTTGTGTGTAATATGGAATCGGCGCACTTTCCAAAGCATCATCCACGCACTCAAGCACTTCTAAAGATTCATATGTTAGTCCCACATAATCAACATCGTAGTTGTCGGCATGTCTTCTTGGAATTGCAGCAATAATCTGTGCATCCTTTTCTGCCTGCTTAATCAGTTCCTTTCTTCGCTTATCATTCCAAGCATCGCAATACTCCTCTGCCGGGATAACAGCATCCTTATCATCCACAAGACATACAGACTCATCCTTCTCGTACTTTTTCCTTTTATTATAGTTGGCATTATTAGCCCTTACAGAATAAGTAAACTTTGATGAGCAGTACACAGGCTTATAGCAAACCATCGGCTTAGCCTGCAGTGTTTCTTCTGAATAATATCGTATTTTGCCACATTTCTTACATTGGCATTTATAATGTTTTATTTCCTTATCTTTAAGTAATCTTGCAACAGCCTCGTCAAACTGTGAGACCGCAACAGAATCTCCATACACTTCAAAATTAATAGGCTTATATATGTATGCGGGTGTAATAACCGTTTCGCTACCATTCCACCCATGCCAGTCACTACGCTTATATCTTCCTTCTTCTGCTGCCTTAACAAACTCTGCTTTTTCTTCTTTTATATTAGAAATTCTTTCATCCATAACCTGCAGATATTCTGCTCCTTCATCAAGGACCTGCAAGCATCCGAATTTCATACCAGCTGTCACATCTATCTTTTCAACAGGAGTATCCAAAATAAGAATCACCCTCTCTTATATTCTTCAAAAGCCACTCCCGGCTCTTTCTTTCATTATATCGACAAGGTCATTTTATTTCATTAAAAATATGCCCTCTCATAACATTTTCAAAATTAATTCTCTGAAATTAGCAGTTTTCCCCTTTTTCAATACATAACCCCTGAAAGCTGATAACGAAATTGCTACTGAAAAATTTTTCAAAAAGTTTTCTCGAAATTAGCAGTTTTATCAATTTTCAATACATAGCTGTCAGAAAGGGCAAGACCCATTCGGAAAGGAAGGTGCTGCAGATGCAGAAAGAAATGAATGTATCTGATGAGTCTCTCGACCAGGAACTACCAGACGAGGAACTCATCGACACGTTGATAGCCATAAGCGTGGTTTCAAAAAGACTGGCTCACAAGTTAAGAGTAATAAAGGAAAAAGGAGAACAAGAAGATGGATCACATGAATGAGTTTTATGAACTTCTCGATGGCATCGTTGATTGCGCCGAGAAAATTGCAAAGCTTGGCAGACTCGTCAGAGAGTTCGTGCCACAGTTTGTTGAAGTAATCCCTCAGAAGCCTGTTGCTATTGAAGCAAAGGAAACCAAGAAGACAAAGGCTATCGAGGATAACACAAAGAAGGCTGCTCCGGCAAAGAAGGAAGAAGAACCTACCTATACATTTGAAGATGTAAGGAAAGCATTCTCCGCCAAGTCACACGCTGGATTTACCACAGAGGTAAAAGCACTTATTTCAAAATATGGTGCGGCACGACTTTCTGATATTAAAGAATCTGACTACGCAGCTCTCATGGCTGACTTGGAGGTGATTGGATGAGTTCACACGCATTTCTCTCACCGTCAGCAAGCCATCGTTGGCTGAACTGTCCACCGAGTGCAAAACTGTGTGCTGCTCTTCCAGATCAGACAAGTCCTTATGCAGCACAGGGTACAGATGCTCACGAACTGTGTGCCTACCTTGTAGAGAAAGCATTAGGCAGAGATGTTAAAGACCCTACAGAATCACTTTCATACTACGATGCAGAAATGCAGACCTGTGCTGAAGGATATGCAGAATTTGTAATGCAGGAATATGAACTTGCAAAGCAGACCTGCCCGGACACAGATGTTCTTATTGAACAGAAGGTGGACTTTTCAAAATGGGTCGAGGGTGGAACCGGTACAGCCGACTGTATTCTTCTTTCAGATGGCACGGCAGAAATCATTGATTACAAGCACGGTCTTGGAGTCATGGTAAGTGCCGAGTCTGAAGAGTTCGGTGGAAACCCACAGCTTATGTGCTATGCACTCGGTCTGATTGATATGTTTGATGGCATCTACAATATCGATACCATTCGCATGGCTATCTATCAGCCAAGAAGAGACAACGTCAGTATCTGCCAGATGAGTAAGGATGACCTTATGAAATGGGCAGAAGAAACTCTCGCTCCTACCGCTATTCTCGCTACCAAAGGAGAAGGCGAGTTTAAGGCAGGTGACCACTGCCAGTTCTGTAAGGTAAAGGCAACCTGCAGAAAGAGAGCCGAGTACAACTTGGAAATGGCCAAGTACGATTTTGAAGTTCCTGCTACCCTTGAAGATCATGAAATCGAGGCAATTTTAATGAAGGTCGACCAGCTGACTTCATGGGCAGAGGATGTAAAGGAGTACGCACTTAACCAGGCATTGCAGGGTAAAAAGTATGAGCATTTCAAGGTTGTGGAAGGTCGCAGCAACAGAAAATACACAGACGAGAATGCTGTCGCATTTGCAGTCAAGGATGCAGGATTTGATCCTTACGAGAAGAAACTTCTCGGCATCACAGCAATGACATCACTTCTTGGAAAGAAGAAGTTTGATGAACTGCTTGGTGGCTTAACTATGAAACCACCCGGCAAACCAACTTTAGTTTCAAAGTCAGACAAGCGTCCGGCTATGAAAAATACAGCACAAGAGGATTTTAATGTTAAAGAGTAAAGGAGAAAATATCATGGGAAATTTTAAGAATCCAACCAAAGTAATCACAGGTCCAAACACAACATTCAGCTACTTAAACTGCTTCGAGCCAAAGGCTATTCAGGGAGGCACACCTAAGTATTCTGTATCACTTATCATTCCAAAGTCTGATACAAAGACTATCGAGAAGATTAAGGCTGCTATTCAGGCTGCATATGAGGAAGGTCAGTCAAAGCTCAAGGGCAACGGAAAGTCCGTACCTGCTCTCTCTGTTCTTAAGACACCACTTCGTGACGGTGACGAGGAGCGTCCTGATGATGAGGCATACAGAGACAGCTACTTCATCAATGCCAACTCTGGTACAGCACCTGGTATCGTTGATGCAGACTGCAACCCTATTCTCGACAGAAACGAGATGTATTCGGGTGTCAAGGGCAGAGCTTCAATCAACATCTATGCTTACAATGTAAACGGCAATCGTGGTATTGCATGTGGTCTCAACAACCTTCAGAAGATTTCTGATGGCACACCTCTTGGTGGCAAGTCTCGTGCAGCTGATGACTTTGCTACAGAGGACGATGAGGACTTCTTAAACTAAGCCTCTTTTTCCGGGATTAATACCCCTGAAACTTTTGAAAGTGGGTGGTGGTAAATATTCTGCCACCACCCAAAATTTATTTATTGGAGGAATTTTCAAATGAGTAGAATTTATAGTTCAGAGCAGGTATCTCGTGGTCATGTAGATAAGATTTGCGACCAGATTGCAGATGCCATTGTTACAGATTGTTTGGCACACGATAAGGACAGCCGTGTTGCCGTAGAAGTATTAATCAAGAATGATACTGTTGTTATTGCAGGAGAAATCACAACCAAACACACTCCTGACTATGCAGCTCTTGTTATGGAAGTTATGGCCAAAATCGGAATCGATAAACTTGGCTACTCTTCCATTGATGTCAGAGGTCTTATCACAAAACAGTCTCCCGACATTGCAATGGGTGTAGATAAAGGCGGTGCAGGAGACCAAGGCATTATGTATGGCTATGCTACCAATGAAACAGCAGAGCTTCTCCCTATGCCTTTTGCTGTAGCTACAACATTCATTCAGAAACTTGAGGAATTGGACTGTCCAATGTTTATGCCGGATGCAAAAGCACAGGTATCCTATGATTATGATACTGGAAAAATCACTACTTTCCTCTGCTCCGTTCAGCACGATGCTGATGCAGATATCAAGAGTGTCCGTAAAGTAATCAGAAGTCTCATGGTACTTGTTGCATCAGAATATGGATTAAACACAGACTTCGAAATGCTCGTAAATCCAACAGGCAGATTTGTTATCGGTGGCTCAAAAGCTGACTGCGGTGTTACTGGAAGAAAACTCGCCTGCGATACCTATGGCGGAATTGCAAGAATCGGTGGAGGTGCTTTATCTGGTAAGGATCCATCAAAGGTAGACCGTTCTGCAGCTTACATGGCTCGTAAGATTGCAGTTGATTTAGTTCGTGCCGGATACTGCGATAAGTGTGAAATTCAGATTGCATATGCTATCGGAAAGGCAAAGCCTGTATCTGTTGTGGCAGAAACTTTCGGAACTGCGTATGTATGTCCTGAATGTATCGACAGATATATCAAGGCAAATTATGACCTTACACCAAAGGGAATCATCAAGGCTCTTCATCTTCTTGATGTGGATTACAATCTCGTATCTTCTGGTGGCCACTTCGGTAAGGATATGCTTCCTTGGGAAATGGACGATGAGATGATTGATGATGTGTATGGCAATCACGAATTTGATCCTTTGGATTTTTCAGATGACGAAACACCTAAGAACAGAAAGAGAGATGTATTTTAATATGGAATCCTTATCAATCGACTTGGAAACATATTCTGATATTGACCTTAAGAAATGCGGCGTTTACAAATATGCTGAATCACCAAACTTTGAGATACTCCTCTTCGCTTATTCAGTGGACAATGGTCCTGTGCAGGTTATTGACCTTGCACAGGGCGAGGATATCCCTACAGAAATTCTTGCAGCTTTGACGGATGATACCATAACCAAATGGGCATACAATGCTTCCTTTGAACGCATCTGTTTATCTGTATGGCTTAGAAGAAATCATCCTGAATATTTTCAAAGCTACAGTATTTTGGAAGATACTGTCGGTGATTACCTTGACCCTAGTGCTTGGAAATGTTCACGCATCTGGGGAGCATACATGGGACTTCCATTATCACTTGAGGGTATCGGTGCCGTGCTTAAGTTGTCGGATCAGAAAATGAAAGAAGGCAAAGACTTAATTAAATACTTCTGCGTTCCTTGTAAGGCAACAAAAGTAAATGGTGGCCGAACAAGAAACCTTCCATCAGATGCCCCGGACAAATGGGATGTATTTAAGTCCTATAATAAAAGGGATGTTGAAGTTGAACTCGCAATAAAAGAAAAGCTGTCAAAGTTTCCTGTTCCAGAATTTATCTGGGATGAATATCATCTCGACCAGGAAATCAATGACAGAGGCATTGGTGTTGATATGCAGCTTGTGGAAAATGCGATTGATATTGATTCCAAAACAAAGGACTACCTTATGAGCCGTCTTGTAACACTGACTGGTCTTGAAAATCCAAACAGTGTACAGCAAATGAAAACATGGCTCTCTGATTATGGAATCGAAACTGAAAGTCTTGATAAAAAGGCTGTAAAGGAACTGCTATCCGATGCTGATAAGAAAGTATCTGAAGTGCTTGAGTGCCGTCAGCAGCTTGCCAAATCATCTGTTAAAAAATACACTGCCATGCAGAATATGGCTTGTGATGATAATCGTGCAAGAGGGTGCTTTATGTTTTACGGTGCCAATCGTTCAGGCAGATGGGCAGGCAGAGGCATACAGCTGCAGAACCTTCCACAGAACCATATGTCAGATCTTGAAGAAGCAAGAAATCTTGTAAGAGATGGAAACTTTGAGGCGTTGGAATTATTATATGATAATGTTCCGGGAGTTCTCTCTGAACTCATAAGAACTGCATTTGTTCCAAAGCCGGGATACAAATACATTGTAGCCGACTTCTCTGCTATCGAAGCAAGGGTGCTTTCGTTCCTCGCAGGTGAACAATGGCGTATCGATGTATTCAAGGAAGGCAAAGATATCTACTGCGCTAGTGCCAGTCAGATGTTCAAAGTCCCCGTTGAAAAACACGGTGTTAACAGCCACCTTCGTCAAAAAGGTAAAATTGCAGAATTAGCACTTGGCTATGGTGGTTCGGTCGGCGCACTCACATCAATGGGTGCAATCGAAATGGGACTTGCTGAAGAAGAATTACAGCCACTTGTAAATGCATGGAGGGACTCCAACCAGAACATCACAAATCTGTGGTGGTCAGTTGATAGTGCAGTCAAGCAGGCTGTCATATATAAATCTGCTGCCGAGACCCACGGACTCAAGTTCTATTACAAAAGTGGTATGCTCTTCATCGACTTACCATCCGGCAGAAAGCTCTGCTATGTAAAACCTCGAATGGGTGTGAATCAGTTCGGTTCTGATTCTGTTACCTACGAAGGAATCAACAATAATAAATGGACTCGCATAGAAAGTTACGGTCCGAAATTTGTCGAGAATATCGTACAGGCTATCAGCCGTGACATTCTAGCCTATGCTATGAGAACACTATCCCACTGCTTTATCTGTGGTCATGTTCATGATGAATTGATTATCGAATGTAGTAGGGAAGTTTCACTTGAAGCAATATGCGAACAGATGGGAAGAACACCACCTTGGATCAAAGGACTTCTCCTTCGAGCAGATGGCTACGAATGTGATTTTTATAAGAAAGACTAAAATAAGGCACCATAGGGATGCGCTCTTCCCTACGGTGCCATATTCATTATCTGTACATCTTTACAATCTTATCAAGTAACTGTAATGCCTCTTCACGATATACATCATTGTACTGATTCTTGTAACAAGTAAGACTTCCAACATTGAAATTTGCAAGTCCGTCACTCAAGATGCGTTCTGCCTCTTGGCGGACTCTATTAGCTGGATTCATGCTAAGTCTCATTTTGCTGTAGAACTCCTCACCCTTAATACCTGTGTGAAGAAGTAATACTGCATATCCGATTTTAGGTGATTTATCAATTAAAGATACCACCAACTCCACAAAAGTGTTCAAAGCCTCATCAAGCTCTGCTCTTTCCATGTATTCATCTTCAACTGAACGGCTTGTCCCCATTGCCATACCATACTCATCTTCCATAGCATTCATTGACACGGAGTTTGGTACATCATAATGTCCAAGTTCCTCATTCTGAACTAAAGTAAGAGCCGATGTTCCTCTCTTTGCCCATTCTTCTGGTACAGCCTTGTAAATAACCTTAAAGTTTCTACCACCTACTGTTAATGTCTTGATGCATTCTCTGTTAGTGCAGTTCTCATCATCAAGCTCTGTGTACTCGAAAGGAATCATAACCTCGCCTGGCTTGATGTCCTCTCCATTAAAATTCTTCTTAAATTCACTTTTTTCTCTCATAGTCGTTTCTCCATTTCTGACCGTGCAGGTCGAAATGCAGAAAGACTGTGAGTTCCCTAGCCGAAAGATGAGCGCACTTGACTAGGGATACCTCTATCACCCAATGCACTCGACCTCACGGCCTCCTGTGTTATTAATTGGTAATAGATGTATCCAGCCTTCGGACGTCACTCCAGCTATATACATATTTTTTATTTGAGCCTTGAAGACTCATATGGAGACACAATCACTTGTGCCACCATATCGGTGTTCAAAGTCAGACACATAAATATATAAAAACTCGTGTCATTTTTGATTTTTTCGATTGCCTAATATGTAATTCTCCATTTTTGAGATAATTTTTTCGTTGTGTTAATGGTACAAAAGGTTGTATGATATAATCAAAACTCATATTGTAATAGTTTGACGCATTATTTATGCAGAAAGGATATAGCGTATGCAGAATTTGAATACTGATATACTTTCCTCACGCATAACATCTCTTATGCAGGAAAAGAAGATTAATCAGGCAGACCTCGCTGCCGAAATAGATATGACCCAACCAAACTTTAGCCGAGCAATCAACAACAAGAACGGGCAGTGCTTCACTCTTGAACAGGTCTATAAATTGGCGCAGTATTTCGAAGTGTCTGTTGACTATCTGCTTGGAAATACAAAACCTGCAAATAAACAATCAGAAAAGGATATTTGTGAATTCTTTATTTCACTAATCGAAAGCCGAAAGCTCGTGACAATAGAGCATACTCGTGAAGAAGAAATATACACTCCAATCTACAGAGATCGCCTTCCTGACTGTGACATAACCAAAGAACAGGTAACTTACACCTCTTTCCTTTTTCCAAGCTACTTTGATCCAGGTCCATTAGACCGCTTTGATGAAGATCAAATAGATAACTTAAGGCAGGATGTATTATTCGGTGGAAATAATGATGATTCCAACATCCGAATCAATGCTTTCTTCACACGCTATTTACAGATTTACAATATGTTCGTTCACAATCAAATGAAGGAAGAACTCTTTCACGAAATCACAAAGAAATTCCTTGATGATTTGCAATAAACACAAAAAGGCCTGACAAAGAATAGAGTTTTACCTCTAAACTTCGTCAGGCCTTGGTCGCTATAATTTCTTATGCGCCGATTCGCTCAGTACGAACTTTCTTTTGGTGGAAGCTGACCGCTACCACAGCTTTGCAGATTGGACATTTTATTTTTATAATGCCTTCAACTGCTGCCGGGTCTGCATCAAACAACCTTTTATTTTTACAACATGGACAAGCCACATGCACTTCCTGCATTCATTTTTCGCCTCCTGTTAAGAAGGCCAGCTAAAAGGGATGTCAAACTGACCGTTGATTATAGTCTTTCAATATTCCTTTGCACTGTGTTCCGTGACTTGGTACCTAATGTAGCGATGTAATTAATATACCAAACATTTGTTCGATTGTCAATTGAATCTATATTTTCTGACGAAGTATTTTCAGTTGCCCTCAAAGGGCGGGTAGGCAGATTTTCAAACCTGTCTCTACCCGTAGGAATTTTTATTTCTTTCCCTTTCTCGTCTGTGCCAAAGCAGAGCCTGCTACTGACTTAGCCTTATTGCTATAGCGGCCATCTCTTAATATCTGAGATGCTTTTCTAGCCACAGGCTTTGAAGTCTGTTTTTTATTCATCTGCGCATCCTCCTTTCCAAGCTGATACCTATACTATAGAAAATCCTAAGCCGGAAGTAATGATGCCCAAATGCTGCAAAATGACACAAAATACACAATTCAATCAAATAAAAAAAGAGGCCTCCCGTTATGGAAGCCCCCGTCAATTCTTTAGGTCACTATTCTCGATATTCTTTTATTAAGCCATAAATTCCATCATTTTCTCTCTTCGTAAAATGAATTAAATTTACTCCATCATATTTTAGATTTGGAATTTCATTCTCCAAAATAATAGTTTGTCTGCATGCACAATTCTGTATCATATAATTGAATAAGCCACTGCGCATACTGTTTGTTGTAACCTCTGTTCCTACATTCTCTTCGCGCTCCTTTAATGACATGATTGGCGAATCAATAAGCATTAATGGAAGAAGATGCTTGTTATAATCTTCTAGACATTCTTGGATAACAATGGCCATTACAGCATTAAGGAATGCTCTAAATCCTTGACCTTGTGTCATCTTCTCACTTCCGTTAACAACAACATCACAAGATTCTATATCAAATCTAGCACCCACAAAATTCTCATAATTACAACTCTTTAATATTGCAGTGAGTTTCTCATCAATCAGTTTTGTGAATACTTCTTTGACTTTCGAACGGATATCAAATGCATTTTCAGATCCATCTCCATCATCTATAACTTCATCCATCTTTTCTTTCAAAATTGAAACAAAAGAATCTACAAGTTCAGCGGCTTTTGCATGCTCCAAAGCTGCAGTAAAGTCAGAAAGACGATCCCTTAAAGAGTCGACCTTTGGTCTCAGTTCACCACGAATAGTCATCTGAACATCTTCTTTTTGAGCCATTATCTCTCTTTTCTTTTCAACCAACTTCTGCATTTCTGCTTCAATGGCAATGTCCGCCTCACGCAAATCAGCAATTTGTAATTCTATTTTATCTACCTCTGCTATGGCAGCCTCAACACATGATTCCGATTGTTTTATATCAAGTTCGCCATTACAGAACGGGCAATACTCTATCTTTTTTATATTTTCCTTGTGGAGTTCCCCTTCGGCAATAAATGTCAGCCTTCTAATATCTGACTCGTACTGACTACGCAATGAAGAATATCTGCTCTTAAGCATTTTACACTCGGCATACTTATTATCGATTTTTAATATTGATGATGCCAATTCCTGGTTTCTGGCTAAAGCGTTACCCAACATCTCCTCCGCAGATTCAATGGTTGCAAGTAACTCATCAATATCCTTTTGAATATCATCAACCGAACGATTATCTTTTGGCTCTGGCAAGGCTGTGAATCTCTTTTCAGACAAAGCCGCCATACTCAAATCTACCAACTTCTGTGTTGCAGATTTTTTTGCCTTTACAACTTCATCCCCTTCTGGTGATTCCTGAACATCCGCACCATAGTTATTTTCAGTTGCAAGATAAATCAAAGCTGTCAATGTAGCAACAGGGATATTTTTAGTGTAGCCCTCGCCACTCTTTAATATACTATTATCTCCGCCCATTCTTGTTTCATTAATCAGGAATGTATGTATAAATGTTCGCACGGTCAAAGACTGCGTTGACTTGTTTTGATACTGGTATATTTTTGTTACATCTTCAATTCCCATAAGATGTAGCCACAACTTATTAATTGGAGGAGTCTTTTTACTTCCTTTTCCGGTAGCATAAGTTCCTTTCTCAATACCATCGGCATCCCCTGTTACAATAATCTGATTGCTTTCCAACTCTCTAAATAAAGTGAGTTTTTTACCATCCACATCTAATTCCAATGCAACAGACTTTACCTTTAACACAGGCTTCTTAAGTTTCCTTGCATCTCCACCAAACAAGAAATCAATACATTCACAAATTAAACTTTTTCCCGTATTTGATGGACCATAAATAATATTAACCCCAGAATCGAGAGGTAATTCTGAAACTGTATTATTTTCAGTTATGCACTTGTCAACAAAAATTGGACACAAAACTAAAAAAATCAGGCATAAAAAACGAATCGATGTACAAGATTCATCAACTTTTCTGACATCCTTCAAGCTTGTTAGACAAACCATGCCATCGATAAT
>Ga0256406_1006077_pt1 | contig 12341 bp, 13 predicted proteins | sample RumenRJG_03DNA_FD_185986 | JGI IMG/M metagenome (GOLD analysis project Ga0256406, IMG submission 185986) | Bovine rumen microbial communities from Lethbridge, Alberta, Canada - RJG_03 | ecosystem: Host-associated > Mammals > Digestive system > Stomach > Rumen | place: Canada: Alberta | collected...
AGTATTGCTAGATAAACCGATCCGACGATCGCCTTTGCCGTTTATCTAGCGCCCAAATTATAGCATGCGGGATTCCAGGTTCCCCACCCACACTTTGGTAAATACTTCTAAAACAAATTGTTTTTAGTTCCGTGACGTGTCCCGTTCATCTTCCCCCCAACGAGTGTTTAGATGCGTTTTTCGACAAAGCGTAATTTTATTTTAACGTTGTGAAGCAATGAAGCAAGTCCGTCTTCTTAAGCGCGTTTATCAAACACTTGGCCTTTGTAATTCCTAGCAAAGCAAGGCGGATTTTCAAAGCCCGCCGAGGCGCATGTTAAGTCCTGGCGCATGCAGGTGCTCGCCCTAAGATCTTTAGCTCGGCAAACGTGTTAAGTAAAATTGCTTGACATCCATCGGAATATCTTCTAAAGTCTTCGCGTTTCCAAAGGAGAACAACCATGTCCGTAAAAATCAGATTGACCCGCATCGGCCGCCATAAGGATCCGTTCTACCGGATCGTCGCCGCCGACAGCCGCTTCGCCAGGGATGGCCGCTACATCGAGCAGATCGGCACCTTTGACCCGAAGGCCAAGGAGAAAGCCGCCAACATCGACCGCGAGCTCGCCCTCAAATGGCTGAAGCAAGGCGCTGCCCCCTCGGAGTCCGTCCGCACCCTCTTCTCGCAAGAAGGCATCATGGCCGAATACGCGGAAAGCAAGGCTGGCAAAAAAGAGGGCAAGTAACGATGAGAGATTACGAGGCGCTGCTTCACCCTCTCATCGACCCGCTGGTGGAGAATCCGGACGCCATCGTCATCCGTGAGCTCCCCGGCGGCACTGACCGCTCCGTCACCATCCTCATCGTCGCCGAAGACGACGACTGCGCCCGCTTGATCGGCCGGCGCGGGGCCGTGGCAAACGCCCTTCGCGAGGCCGTCTCCATCGCCGGGAAAGCCGACGACAGCAACCTCCGCATCCGCTTGAAGTTCGAAAGCTTCGACGAAGAGAAGAAAGAAGACGAGAAAGACGGGGAGTAACATCCCCGTTTTCTTTTGCTATCATTGGGGCATGGAAGAATACGTTAGGTTAGGCACCATCGTCAAAACGTTTGGCCTAAAGGGCGAAGTGAGGGTGTACTCCCTCACCGACTACGCCGAAGAGAGATTTCAAAAGGGCAGGAAGCTCACCCTTCTAAGCCCCGACGAGAAGAAGCGGATCCCCGTCACGGTCGCCTCCTTCCGAGATGGAGGGGGCTTTTATTTCGTCTCCTTTGAGGAGATTCCGGGCATCGAGGAAGCCGAAGCCTATCGGGGCTGGCACATCGAGATCGCCAAGGAAGACGCCCCCCTTCCCCCGGGGTACGTGCGCTTCCAAGACATGCTGGGCTGCCAGGTGCTAAATGACGAGACGGGCGAACTTCTTGGCCTCGTGAGCGGCATCGAAAGCTACGCCCCCACGAAGAATCTGGTCGTGGAACGGGAAAAGGGGGAGCCCTTCTCAGTCCCCTTCGTCCCCACTTTCATCGCTAACGTCGACGTGGAGAAGAAGCAAATCCGCATCCACGTCGTCGAGGGATTGCTATGAACATCACCATCCTCACCCTGTTCCCTGACATGTTCCGGGGCTTTTCGGAGAACTCCATCATCAAAAGGGCCTTGGGCAAAGGGGTTGTGACCCTCAACGTGGTCAACATAAGGGACTACACCAAGGACAAATACGGCCGAACCGACACTCCGCCGATTGGGGGAGGAGCCGGCTTGATTGAGAAGTGCCAGCCGATCGTGGACGCGATTCAGGCGAACCGCCAGGAGGGGACCCACGTCATCTTGACCTCCCCACGCGGACCAGCCTACGACGAGAAAAAGGCCAAGGAATACGCCAAATTGGACGACCTCATGATCGTCTGCGGCCATTACGAGGGAATCGACGAAAGGGTCAACTCCTACGTGGATGAGCTCATCTCCATCGGCGACTACGTCCTCACCGGCGGGGAAATCCCCGCGATGGCCATCTCCGATTCCGTGATCCGCCTTTTGGACGGGGCCATTACCGCGGATAGCCTCAAGGACGAATCCTTCAACGAGAGCCTATTGGAGTATCCCCAATACACCGAGCCCTACGACTACGAAGGGCAAAAGGTGCCGGATATCCTTTATTCCGGCAACCACGAGGCCATCGCCAAGTGGAGGAAGAAGCAGGCGTTAAAAATCACCAAGGAGTGCCGGCCCGACCTCTTTGCCAAATACCCTCTTTCCAAGCAAGATAAGAAGCTCCTCCTCGAACTCGAAAGCGGGGAGCCCCCCAAATGGGAGAAGGACGCTTTGGAGAAGGGGCATAAGTTTCTCAAAGACAAGTAAAGCAAAAGGGACTCCGCGAGAGAAAGCGGGGCCCCTTTTTCGGCTGGCATCTAGTTAACGGACTTGATAACCGAGATAAGAACCTTGGGATTTGTAATAAATGGAGAACTCTTTGCCCGTGTCCTTGTCGGCGAGAATGGCCTCTTTGAAGGAGGCGGTGAGGAAGAAGGCGACCGAACTTCCTTCTGCCTTCATGGCCGCCAAATCCAAATTAATCGAATTGGTAACACGCGAAGGCGACTGCGGAGCAAAGACGTCATAGTCGTGGCCCATTTGTTCGACTTTTTGGCTGTTTTCGCCCATCGGCACTCCCGCAGCTTTGGCGGCTGCCCTGGCTTGAGACTTGCTCAAGTGGGCGGACGGATCGGCGAGGAGGGAGGGCTCAATGTAATCGTAGGTCAGCGCGAACGGGTTTTGCAGAAGAGAAATTGCTGTATACGCGGTAATTTGATAGAAGGCGATCGTCTTCTCTTCTTGCTTGATTTCCTTAAGCTCGTAGCGGGCTGACTCTTTGTTGGAGCATCCCCCTAACGCGGCCAAAGCGAAGGGAAGAACCAAGGCAAATGCAGTATGGATTTTTTTCATAACACAATCGTCCCATCATCAAAGGAAACGGTCAAGAAGGGATTCAGCGTTAAATAGCTGAGGAAACTTTTTCTAGATCCCTTAACCTCTTTCTTTCCCCACCAAAGATCGTCGTATTCCCAAGTTTGGCAATGCATGCGATACGTGTATCCAGCCATGGCGAGGGCGAAATGTTTCCCCTTTACCACATCTTGTTGCACTTCATACGAAATGGAGAAAGTTGTGGATTCGGAATAAGTGTAGGTTTGTGTTTCTTCGATGACGTATTCGCTTGAAACCTTGGCATCGGCACCAAATTCTATGCTCCCCAAGTTCGCTTTTTCCGCAATCTTAGTCATCGTTTTTACACTGTTTTTTATGGTCGAGGAAACAGTGCTCTCTTCAATCGCTTGGAACGTCTCTTGAAATTTGAAATTGGTGAGAGCGCTTGCATTGTAATAATTCGTCAATAGCTCGAGGCGTTGCGGCCCAATATATTCATATGAATCAATCGATACCATGCGATGGCGACCAACCCCATAGTTTTTGTACATGCTGACCCAGAAAGAACCGGTTTGAATTTGGTAATTTTCGTAATCAACATTCGAAGGGGCGCGCTGAATTTTGTTGGCAACCGCCCCTTGATTTAGGACGGTGAGGAAGACGAAAGCTGCTACCGAAAAATTCATAATATTTCTCCTCCTATGTCCAAATTATGACGCTACATATAATAAAAAACAATTGGATTATGATTTTATGTTCAAAAAAATAGATTAATTTGTTATATAAACGTCAACAAATAATATCGATGGAATCAGCGATATCCGCCCGGCGGCATTCCCCCGCCGCCCATGGGCATCTTGCCGCTTTTTTGATACTGCTTCATCTGCTTCATCATTTGCTTGGATTGTTCAAAGCGGCGCAAGACGCGGTTGACGTCGGCGTTCGTCTTGCCGGAGCCCTTGGCGATGCGGTTTTTTTGCGAGAAGCGGAGGATTTCGGGATGCGCCCTCTCATAGGGGGTCATCGAATTGATGATCGCCTCAAAGGTTTTCATCTCCCTCTCCGCCGCCTCGTTCTGCTCATCGCTTAGCCTGGGCATGCCGGGGATTAAGGCGGCCAGCGCCTTCATGGAGCCGAGTTTCCGGACCTGCTTCATCTGCTTCAGCATGTCATCGAGGGTAAACTGCCCCTCCATCATCTTGCGGGCGTCCTTCTCGGCTTGCTTTTCGTCGATTTGCTCCTTGGCCTTCTCGACCAAGGTGACCACGTCCCCCATCCCCAGAATCCGATCGGCCATCCGGTCGGGGTGGAAGGCGTCCAAATCGGTTAGCTTCTCCCCCACGCCGGCGAATTTGATGGGGAGGCCCGTCAAATATTTGATCGATAGGGCGGCGCCGCCGCGGGCGTCGCCGTCTAGCTTGGTCATGATGAGGCCGCTGAGGAGGAGATCTTGGTTAAAGGCGTTCGCTACGTTGACGGAATCTTGGCCGCTCATGGCGTCGACCACCAATAGCGTCTCCTCCGGCTGCGTCTTTTTGGCGATGTCCTTCAGCTCCTGCATCAAGGCCTCGTCGATCTGGAGGCGACCCGCCGTATCGAAGATCACGACGTCGTATCGTTCGCTTACCGCCTTCTCCTCCGCTTCTTGGGCTAGCAAAACAGGCGATTTCTTGGGGTCGACCTCGTAGAAGTCGACGCCGATCTCCCCGGCGATTTGCCTTAACTGGTCGATGGCCGCGGGACGGTAGACGTCCAAGGGGACCAAAAGGACCTTCTTGTTCTCCTTTTTGGTGAGGTTCAGGGCGAGTTTTCCCGCCGAAGTGGTTTTGCCCGCGCCCTGAAGGCCGACGAGCATGATTGTGGTCGGCTTCCCCTTGGCGAAGTTAAGCCCCGTCGCATCCTTCCCTAGGAGTTCCTCGATTTCGTCGTGGCAGATCTTGATGAGCATCTGCGAGGGGTTGACTTTGTGGTAGACGTCTTGCCCTAACGCCTTCTCCTCCACGTCCTTGGTGAAGGATTTGACCACCTTGAAATTGACGTCGGCCTCAAGCAGGGCGACGCGGATCTCCTTAAGGACGTCGGCCATGTTCTTTTCCGTCAGGGTGCTTTGGCCGCGCAGCTTCTTGAAAATCGAGGAAAAACGATCCGTCAACGATTCAAATGCCATGCTTGATCTCCTTCCCGATGGCTTGGTAGGCCTTTAGCCTCTCTTCGCCCTCTTTTTCTTCCGCCGCGGCGATTTCCGACAACAGTCGGCTTCTTTTTGCCAAAAGGGATAGCTTCTTCTCGTATTCCTCCATCTTTTGGAGGGAGGTTTTTAACGCCTCCGAGACGGCCGCGCGGGACACCCCGTTCTCCTCGGCGATCTCGGCTAAGGATAAGTCGAAGTCGTAGTATTCCCGCATCATCTTCTGCTGCGAGGGGGTGAGCAAGGGGCCATACACGGCGAAAAGCTCGACGGCCCCCTCCCTTCTTTTTAGCCCTTCGGCGTTATTCGCCATCTTTCTCCCCGCCGAGCAAAAGGCCATAGAGGTAACGGTCCAGATCGAATTCCTCCAAATCGTCCATCTTCTCTCCCAGCCCGATGAAGCGCACGGGGACGCCGAGCTCATCGCGGATGGAGAGGATGATGCCGCCTTTGGAGGTGCCGTCCATCTTCGTGATGACGATGCCCGTGAGGTGGGTGACCTCTTGGAAGGCCTTGGCCTGGAGGACGCCGTTTTGCCCCGTCGTCGCGTCGATGACCAAGAAAGACTCGTGGGGGGCGCCCGGAATCTCCTTGCCCAAGACGCGGTTGATTTTGGCTAACTCCTGCATGAGGTTGCTCTTATTCTGCAGCCGGCCCGCCGTATCGACGATCATGAGGTCGACGTGATGCTCTTTGGCGTATTTCGCCCCGTCATAGGCCACCGAGGCGGGGTCGCCGTCGGGCTTCCCCTTCACGATCGGGCAATGGAGGCGATCAGCCCAGACGGAAAGCTGCTCCACCGCCCCCGCGCGGAAGGTGTCCCCCGCGACCAAGAGGACGGATTTCCCCTGCTTTCGGTAACGGTGGGCCAATTTGGCGATGGAGGTGGTTTTCCCCACCCCGTTGACCCCGCAGACGAGAAGAACGGTCGGCCCTTCCGGGGCGAAGTGGATCTCGTTTTCGATCGCCTCCCCCGCCGTCGCGTAGGAGACGAACATCTCGTCGATCAGCATCTCGTTGATCTTCTTGGGGTCGGTGACCTTCTCTTCCTCGCTCTTCTTCAATAGCTCTTCGATGAGCTTCAAAGAAAGCTCCACCCCAACGTCGGATTCGATGAGGATCTGCTCCAATTCCTCGAAGTAGTCCTGATTGACGTCTTGGTAACGCCTAGAAAGCTCATCTAAGCGCGAGGCGAAGTTCTTCCGCGACTTCGAAAGCCCTTCGGCGTACTTCTTCTCCGCCCCATCCGTGGAACGAGAGGAGAATTTCTTCTTCAAAAAAGCGAATAGGCCCATGGTTTATTCCTTTGCCGGGATGGCCATCTTGCGCAGGGCGTCCGCGGCGGCCGCGGTTTCGGCGGCCTTCTTGTTCTTCCCCCTTCCCCGGCCGAGCTCTTGCTCTTCGAAATAGACGGCCGCGACGAAGATTGGGTCATGCGAGGGCCCCTCTTCGGCGACGATCTTGTAGGTGACCGATTCCTTATGGTCGGCCTGCATGCATTCTTGGAGGAGGCTTTTGGGGTTTTGCTCCTCGTGGATGGAGGCGTTTTTGATCTCCTCCTCGAAGATGCCGCGCACCATCTTGTAGGTGAAGTCCAACCCCTGATCGAGGAAGACGGCCCCGATGAAGGATTCGAAGACGTCCTCCATGACGGAGAGGTTGTCGGAAACCTTGCCCTGGAAGGAGACGCCGACGCGGATGAATTGATCCAGCCCCAGTTTTTTGGCGTACCTCGCCTCGCTTTGCGTGCGGATGAACTGGGCTTTCAAAACCGATAGCTCCCCTTGGGCCATCTCGGGGTGGTAAAGGTAGCAGAGCTCGCTGGTGACCATGCCGATGACGGAATCGCCCAAAAACTCGAGCCTTTCGTAATCCTGATGGCGGGTGCCGGCCATGCCGTTATAAGAGCTATGGGTGAAGGCCAAGCGGTAAAGCTCCTCGTTATGGGGCAAGAAGCCGAACTTCCGATACAAAGGCGTGAACTCGCTCATCGCGGCATCCCCCTTTCGATTTGGCCGGGCAAATCGCTTAACGCGGCCTTATAAGCCGCCTCCAAGGCGTGGTAAACGGCTTGGGCGTCGCTGTTGCCATGGGCTTTGACGACGACCCCGTTGACCCCCAAAAGGAGGGATCCCCCCACCTTTTTCGGATCGAGGGAGGCCATCGAGGCCTTTAATCCCTTCTTCGCGAAGACGTAGCCCAGTTTGGCGCGGGCGCTCGAGGTGAAGGCGCCCTTGAGGAGGCTCTTCATCATCTTGCCCGTCCCCTCGATGGCTTTGAGGAGGACGTTGCCGCTATAGCCGTCGGTGGCGATCACGTCGGCCTTGCCCGAGAAGACCTCGTTGGCCTCGAAGTTGCCCCCGAAGTCGATTCGTTCGTCGTGGCTTAAGAGGGTGTAGGCCTCTTTCCCCTCCGGGGAGCCCTTTTCGGGTTCGCTGCCATTGGAAAGGAGGTAGCACTTTGGCTTCTCCACCCCGAAGGCGATTCGGTCATAGGCGGCCCCCATCAAGGCGAATTGGGCGATCTCCTCCCCCGAATTCTGGTTGGAGGCGCCGCAATCGAGCAGGATGGCGGGCTTATCCTTCTCCGTGGGCAAAGGGGTGGCGAAAGCGGCCCGCCTCACCCCGCTGATTCGGCCTAAATACACCGTCGCGGCCGAAAGGAAGACGCCGGTCCCGCCGGTGGAGACGACCGCGTCGGCCTTTTTGTTCTTCACTTGGAGGATGGCTTGGATCATGGAGCTGTCCTTTTGCCGCAAGGCGTCTAGGGCCCCGCCTTCCATCTTCACGACGTCCCGCGCGGGGACGATTTCCTGATTCAGCGAGCCAAGCTCTTCGGGCCTACCCACCAAAAGAAGGGAAACCTCATCGCCTTTATGGGCGTCCAAAAAGAGCTTGGCCCCGCCCAAAGTCGCGGAAACGCCAAGGTCGCCGCCCAAGGTATCTAATGCAATCTTGACCATGAAAAAGCGCCTTTTCTCGGCTTGAACATAATAACACAAAAGAGGGCGCGCACAGGGCTTAACTGAGGTGAGTTCCCTTCACTTCCTGCTTCGTTTTCTTCAAGACCGCCTCGTTGCCGGGATCGTGGGGGTTATCCAGCACCCAGGCGGCGTCCCCCCTGGCGCATTCGAGCATCTTGATGTCGTTGACCGGGTTCACGTAACGGAAATCGGGCAACCCAGACTGCCTAAGCCCCGTGATTTCGCCGGGGCCGCGCCTTCTTAAGTCCTCTTCGGCGATGACGAAGCCGTCCTCGCTTTTGACCAAGACGTTCAGTTTGTCGATTTCCTCGGGGTCTTTCCCCTCGTATAGCAAAAGGCAAAGCGCCGGCGAGCCATCGCGCCCGATCCTCCCGCGGAGCTGGTGGAGGGAGCTTAAGGCGAAGCTCGTGGGCTGATAGATGAGCATGAGGGCCGCGCTTTTCACGTCGATCCCCACCTCGATGACCTGGGTGCTCACCAAGATCGGCTTTTCTCCCGAGGAGAAGAGAGAGATGGCCTCTTGCTTCTCCTCTTCGCCCAATTTGCCGTGTAGGAGCGCGCATTGGCCGGGGTAACGCCTCTCGTATTCCTCATAAAGGGAGGTGACGGAGGCTGCCTTCTCCCCCTCCTCGATGCGGGGGGCGACGATGTAAACCCGCTTCCCCAGCGATAGGGCGCGTCGGATCGCCTCTTGGACCACCGGGGAGTCTGGCCTGGCGATCTTCGTGGACACCTCCCTCTTCCGCGCGGGGAACTCATCCAAGGTGGAGACGTCCAAATCGCCATAAATCGTCAAGGAGAGGGTCCTCGGGATTGGGGTGGCGGTCATGAGCAGGACGTCCGCCAAATCGCCTTTCCCCGCGAAGAGGGCCCTTTGGTTCACGCCGAATTTATGCTGCTCGTCGATAATGCATAGGCCAAGTTTTGAGTAATGAAGCCCCTGGACGAAGAGGGAGTGGGTCCCCACCAGCACGTCCAAGGTGCCATCTTCCGCGTCGGCGTAGATCGCGCGCTTCTCCTCCTCGGGGGTGGAGCCCGTCAAAAACCCCACGTTCACGTGGTATCCCGCGAAGAAGGACTTCATCGTCTCGAAGTGCTGCCTCGCCAAAGCCTCCGTCGGGGCCATGATCGCCCCTTGGGAGCCGCGGAGGAAGTTGGCGTATAGCAAGGTGGCGGCCACCGCCGTCTTTCCCGTGCCGACGTCCCCTTGGAGGAGGCGGTACATCAAGGTGGGCTCCTCCATGTCGTGGATGCATTCGCCGATCGCCCTTTTCTGCGCCCCCGTGAGGGAAAAGGGCAACTGAAGGGCGAAGGCGCGGAGCCTTTGGTGGTCGATCTCTCCCTTGCCCCGGCGGACGAGAGCCTTGTTCTCCTTGCGGATCCATTGGTTCTTCAAGGAGAAGAGCAAAGCCTCCTCGTATTTGAGGGCGCGTATCCCCTGGCGCACGTCCTCGGGGCTTTTGGGCTTATGGCAGAGGGTGATGGCCTCTTCTTTGGGGACGAGGCGGTACTTCCTCCTTAAGGAGGCGGGCACGAGGTCGATAAAACGCCCGTGGGAGCGTTCTAGCGCCCGTTCGACCAATAAGCGCCAGGAACGCTCGGGAAAGCCCAGGGGGAGGCTATAGACGGGTTTTATGGCCTCTTCCGCGGGGATGATGCCCCTCCGGATGAAGAGCAGGTTCACTTGGTGGCGCTTCTCTTCGTAGGAGAAGCCCAGGGAATACTTCTCCCCCACTTTGAGGTCTTTGGCCAAATAGGGGCGGTTCCAGGCGATGACGGAGTAGTCGTTGCCATATTGGTCGCGGAAGGGGAAGCTGACCCGGTTTAGGCTTTTGACGCGTAGTAGTTTGGGCGCCTCCAAAAGTTCGCCGTAGACGATCGCGTGATCCTTATCCTTCAAGCGGAGCAAATCGTCGGGCGAGGAATAAGACATCGGCTCATAACGCCGGGGGAGGTGGGAAAGCACCCCCATGTCGTCGAAAATGCCCATTTTGCCGAGCATCTCGTTTAGGCGGGGGGAGGTGGTGAGCTTCATGACCCTATTATTTTACTCAAAAGAAAAGGGATGAGCCCAAAAAGGGCCCATCCCGTTCTTTTTTTCCTTATTCCAAGCCGACGAGGTAGCTGTACACCGGCTGCCCGCCCGGGCGGACCTCGACTTCGAGGTCGGGGTATTGGGCGGAGAGCTTCTTCTCGATCTCCTCGGCTTCCTTCTCGTCCACGTCCTTGCCGGCGTAGATGGTGAGGATCGCCCCGCCTTCTTCGGCTAAGGAGGCGACGAGGGCGTATAGGGCCTCAACCCGCGAGGGGAGGGAGCAGACGATGCCCTTGCCCTTCATGGCCAAATAATCGTTCTTTTTGACGGACACCCCGCCGATCTCGGTGTCCTTGATCGCGTAGGTGACGGAGCCCGAGGTGACGGAGGCTAAGGCCGAAGTCATCCCGGCGATGTTCTCCTCTTCCTCAGCGGCGTCGCTGAATTGGAGGAGGGCGCTGATGCCCTCGGGGATGGTCTTGGAGGGGATCACCTCGACGAGGCATTCGTCCTTGAGCACCTCCTTGGCCTGGTTGGCGGCGAGGACGATGTTGCCGTTATTGGGGAGGAGGATGCAGCAATCGGCGTTGGCCTTCTTGATGGCCTCGACGAAGTCTTGGGTCGAGGGGTTCATGGTCTGGCCGCCGCTTACGATCATTTTGGCGCCGAGCTCACAGAAGATCTCGTCTAGCCCCGCGCCCGAGGAGACGGCGATCACCGCGTAACGGCTGTGCGGGACTTCTTCAGGCTGCTCGGCCTTTTTGGCGAAGGAATCGATGTTGCCGGCCATGTCGGTCGCGTTCCTTCCCTCTTCGATGTTATGGTGCTCCTCCGACATGTTCTCGATCGAGAGGGTCACGAATTCGCCATAGTTCTGGGCGAAGTTGAGCATCGCGCCCGGGCGGAGGGTGTGCACGTGGACGCGGACGTTGACCCCATCGCGGACCAAGACGACGGATTTTCCGTATTTGTTGAGGAAGCGGCGGAATTTATCCTCGTCGAAGGGGCGCTTCTCGCGGTCCTCCTCCATCAGGCGGAGGATGAACTGGGTGCAGTAGCCATACGCCTCTTCGGGGCTTTCGATGAGCTTGGCGCCCGCGTAAGCCGGGGCTGGACGGGTTTCGCCGGGGAGGGTCGGGAAATCGCGGGGCGCGGGGGCCTCGACGTTTTCGATGCGCTCGACCATGACGCCGCGGACGGCGCTGTTCATGCCCTCCAAGATGCGGACGAGGCCGGTGCCGCCGCTATCGACGACGCCGACTTCCTTCAGCACGGGGAGGAGATCGGGCGTCTTGGCCAAGGCCTCGCGGGCGGCCTTCAGCACGAGGCTCATCGCCGCCTCGACGCTTTTGAGGCTCGCGGCCTTTTTGGATAAGGCCTCCGCGCTTTCGCGGATGACGGTGAGGATGGTGCCCTCCACGGGCTTCATGACGGCCTTATAGGCGACTTTGGAGCCGTTGGAGAAGGCTTCCGAGAGCTCTTTGACGTCGATGGTTTTCTTCCCCTTGAGGGATTCGGCGAAGCCGCGGAAGATCTGGCTCGTGATGACGCCGGAATTGCCGCGGGCGCCATAGAGGAGGCCCGTCGAGAAGGCGGCGGATAGATCGCCCACCGAATCGTCGTTACGGTTTTGGATGGCCTTTCGCCCGGAGGCGAGGGTCAAGTTCATGTTCATTCCCGTATCGCCGTCGGGCACGGGGAAAACGTTGAGGCGGTCGATTTCGGGATAATGGTTATAGAGGTTGTCCGCCCCGGAGATGTACATCTGCTTCAACAGGGTGGCATCGATGGTTTTGCTCATGCGTTACGCTTCCTTAACATCCATGACGTAGACGTTGACGGCGGCGATCTTCTCGCCGAACTTGCGTTCTAGTTCGTATTTGACTCGCTTCTGCACCTCGTTGGTCACCTCGGTGATCTTGCAGCCATAGGCGACGTAGAGGTAGAGCCCCACTTCGCGGGCGCCGAAGAGGTTGCGGTACACGTACACCCCCTTGAAGGCGTCTTCGGGGGCCAAGGCCTTCAGGGCGCCGGGGAGGACGTCGCGGATCTGGGGCCTGGGGGCCATGCCGATCACGCCGTAGCACTCCGCCGCCGAAGAGGCGGCTAAGGAGGCGAGCTCCTTATTCGTGGGGCCTTTCTTTTTGGCCGGCTCCTTCTTCGCCTTGACGGGCTTAGGGGCCTTTTTGGGCTTAGGCGCTGGCTTGGCGGCAGCCTTTTTCTTCGTTTC
>Ga0256406_1006078_pt1 | contig 12338 bp, 16 predicted proteins | sample RumenRJG_03DNA_FD_185986 | JGI IMG/M metagenome (GOLD analysis project Ga0256406, IMG submission 185986) | Bovine rumen microbial communities from Lethbridge, Alberta, Canada - RJG_03 | ecosystem: Host-associated > Mammals > Digestive system > Stomach > Rumen | place: Canada: Alberta | collected...
TATTCTATCATCGAGCAGGAAACCGGAACTCACTTCGATCCCGTGCTCGCACCGATCTTCTTATCCTGCAGACAGGAATTAGAAGAGTATTACAATAACAGCGAACACTAAGATATGTTTCCCCCCTTTTACTGTCAAGCAGTAAAGGGGGATTTTTATTGCTGGAACTTGCTTTGAAGTGGTAAGCTTATCGCCAGCGACAGACCCATTCAGAAAGCTGTTAATGAACCGAATAACCTTGAAGCATATGAAGCAATGTCAAAAGATGAAAAATGGACCTGTCCCTTTTTTCACCTTTTTTCTTGACTTTTTCTGACAATCTGATATCATAATGATATCAATACAATATCGATTGCGATACAGAGCCTGTCAAGGGCGGAAAGGAAAACGCTATGGAAGAGAAGGAACTGGTGAAGAAAAGTAATGGTATTCATGTTTTGCTGCTGCTTATTTTAGCTTATGCAGCGTCTGTATTCCTGTTTGTGGCAGGGATTCGGTTTGGAACAGAGGATCTTCCGCTTTTGCCTGCGATTATTCCGGCTATTCTGTGGTGGGCACTCGGATGGATACTTTTTATGGGACTAAAAATCGTAAAGCCGCAGGAAGCACTGGTGCTCACACTCTTTGGAAAATATATAGGAACGATTAAAACAGATGGATTCTATTATGTGAATCCCTTCTGCTCATCGGTAAACCCTGCTGCGAAGACCAGGCTGGGACAGAGCGGTGATGTGAATGAGAACGCTTCGATTCATGGACTTCAGCTGTCACTTTCTTCGGCTAACAGCACCGAGGTGATGGAGAACCGGAAGATTTCTCTTAAAGCGATGACCCTTAACAATGCGAAGCAGAAGGTCAACGATGTGCTTGGCAATCCGGTGGAGATCGGTGTAGCAGTGATCTGGAGAGTAAGTGATACTGCGAAGGCGGTTTTCAACGTTGATAATTATAAGGAATATCTCTCACTACAGGTGGATGCGGCGGTGCGCGATATAGTAAAGATCTATCCGTACGATGTTGCGCCGAATATCGACACCACAGGTGACGGAATGGCGGATGACGGCAGCCTTCGCGGGTCTACGACAGTCGTGGCGGAACGGATCCGTGATCTGATTCAGAAAAAGGTGGAAAATGCCGGTCTTGTAATCGAAGAGGCTAGAATCACGTATCTGGCATACGCTCCTGAGATTGCCGCGGTTATGCTGCAGAGACAGCAGGCTTCAGCGGTAATTGACGCGAGAAAGATGATCGTGGACGGCGCAGTCGGCATGGTTGAGATGGCACTGGAGAGGCTCAAGGATAGTGGCATGGTAGATCTCGATGAGGAAAGAAAGGCAGCTATGGTATCTAACCTTCTTGTCGTTCTGTGTGGAAGCCATGATGCGCAACCTGTCGTAAATTCCGGCAGCCTGTACTAAAAATCAATGGGAGAAAGCGGCGACTTTGCCATACCTGATATGTGCAGTATGGCAAGAGTCGTTGTTTGCGTTAAATACAGAAAGCAGGTGAGCAGATGTCAAAGAAGCAGGTCCCGCTTCGGCTGAGTGAAAAATTATACGATGCGATTGCGGCCTGGGCTGAGGATGATTTCCGCTCGGTAAACGGGCAGATAGAATACCTACTGACGGAATGTGTGAAACAGAGAAAAAAGGACGGAAAGTATGTATCGGAGCACCTCGACGAGCCACCGGAGCTTGACATCCGGTAGAAGGGGAGGCTGCTCCGCTTTTTATAGTAAAAGCAGCGACCTGAAAAAAGATGAAAAATGGACCTGTCCCTTTTTTCACCTGGTTTGACTTTTGGGGTGGAAATGTATATATTCGAGAAAGCGCCTGTGATGAAATCGATAGCTATTCTGGCGATTCATTAAGACACTAAACAGGAGGTAATTCAGGTGAAAACAGAGGTATGGATCGGAATCCTGCTGCCGTTTCTTGGAACCAGTCTGGGGGCAGCGATGGTATTTGTGATGAGAGACAAGATCTCCGACAGTGTGCAGCGGATCTTAACCGGATTTGCAGCCGGGGTGATGGTGGCAGCGACATTTTTCAGTCTGCTGGAGCCAGCGCTTCAAAGCTCAAGGCAGATGGGAAAGCTCTCATTTATACCGGCAGCGGTTGGGTTTGGGGCAGGTATAGGATTTCTGCTGCTGCTTGACTATGTGACACCGCATATGCACATGGACGGGCAGAGCGAGGGGCCGCGTACCGGGCTGGGGCGTACGACAAAGCTTATTTTTGCTGTGACACTGCATAATATCCCAGAGGGAATGGCGGTGGGAGTGGTATATGCAGGCTGGGTCGCAGGTGATGCGGGAGTAAGCATATCGGCAGCCTTTGCACTGGCGCTGGGTATAGCGCTCCAGAATTTCCCGGAGGGCGCGATAGTGTCGATGCCACTACGCGCCTGCGGACTGCCTAAACTAAAGACCTTCTGGTACGGAGTGCTGTCAGGAATCGTTGAGCCTATCGCCGCACTGATTACTATAGCGGCAGTGAGCACGGTTGTATCGATACTGCCATATCTGCTGGCCTTTGCGGCAGGAGCTATGCTCTATGTGGTGGTAGAGGAGCTTATACCTGAGATGTCATCGGGCAGGCATTCCAATGCAGGCACAGTGGCATTTGCCTTCGGATTTGTGCTGATGATGGTGCTCGATGTGGCGCTAGGATAGTAATGAACATATGAGGAGAAATCAGGATGAGGCTTTTGATAATAGAAGATGAGGAGCAGCTTCTAGACGCTTTAAAAAGGGGGCTTATGAAATGCGGATATGCTGTCGATACTGCAGAAGACGGGATAACCGGATCAGAGATGGCCTATCAGAACGAATATGATGTGATAATCCTCGATCTGAATCTTCCCGGGAAGGATGGAATAGAAGTGCTTAAGGATATAAGAGCCAGGAGCATGACTACCAAGGTGCTGATCCTGTCCGCCAGATCCTCTGTCCCGGATAAGATAAAGGGGCTGGATCTTGGAGCTAACGACTATCTTGGAAAACCCTTTGATTTCCTGGAGCTCGAAGCAAGAATCAGAAATCTGATCCGAAGGGACTTTGTACAGCAGAGTACAGTAATTCACCTACAGAATCTCACATTAGATACCGCCCAGAAGAGTGCAGCAGTAAATGGACATAGACTGGATCTTCAGCCGAAGGAATATGCGATTCTCGAATATCTGGCGTTACACAGTGGAACTGTAATCAGCGCAGAGGAGCTGATAGAACATATCTGGGATGAAGAGGCAGATATGTTTTCGATGTCGGTAAAGGTACATATCAGTAATCTACGCAAAAAAATATCAGCCTACGGTGACAGCAGTCTGATAGTAACAGTACGCGGCGAAGGATATATGATAGCAAAAGGAGATAGCCATGAGTAAAATATCACTTAGAATGAGAGTGACACTGATAACGGCAGTGACACTGATTGCAGCCTGCCTTGTGCTGGCGGCACTTATTGTATACAGCTCTAAAGTCTTGATCATAGATTTCTCTTCTATTCCAAAATCCGAAAGTACTCAGGTAAGTTCTGAAGATGATCAGGATTCCATGGTAGAATTCGAATACACATATCCCGGACGAAAGTTTTATCGCTACGTCGACATATCCATCCTTGCTGTGCTGGGAGCGGGAGTAGTAGCTGTATATTTCGCGACGGGTTTTGCACTAAAGCCAGTAAATACTCTGTGCAGCAGGATTTCAGAGATAGATGTCAAAAAAACTGGACAGCGGATAGACGATTTTACTGCCGGAAAAGAGCTGAATGATTTAAAGACTGCGTTTAATCAGCTTCTCGAAAGAACAGATGAGGCTATTCAAAGAGAGAAGAGATTTTCTGCCGGTGCAGCCCATGAACTGAAGACGCCTCTTACTATAATAAAAACAAACCTGGATGTGCTCAGGCTATCGGACAGGCCTACTGACGAAGAATACGCCCAGACGATAAGCGTGGTAGAAGATCAGACAGATCGCATGACAAAGCTTGTAAAGGATCTTTTTGCGATGACGGCTCTCGAGGGATACGAGATCTCAGAAACTGTGCACCTGGATTTACTGATGGGTGAAATTGTAGATGAGTACAAGGGCCTGTCTCCTGACATACACTGGCAGATTTCGCTGTCTCCCTGCACCGTTACAGCTAATGAGGTCATGATAAAGCATGCCCTCTCGAATCTCGTGCAGAATGCCATAAAGTACAATACCGCAGATGGAACAATAGCTGTATCTGTGCGAAACGAAGAAACAGCCTGCGTCGTAGAAGTGGCCGACACAGGCATAGGCATATCAGAGGAGGCGGCGCAGCATATATTCGAGCCGTTCTACAGGGAGGATAAATCCCGCAGCCGCAAGATAGGAGGCGCCGGACTGGGACTAGCTATAGCGTATGATATAATAACCGATCATGGGGGCACGATTACTTATCATCCGAACCATACGCAGGGAAGTGTGTTTGTGGTTAAGTTGCAGAAGCATTCTTTGTCTCAGTCTTGCTGCGCTGCAGATTGAAGCCGGATGAAATAGCACCCTTTTTACAGGCATTGATGCAGGCACCGCATCTGATGCATTCGGTCGAATTGATATTTTTGGTGATCTCTACTCCCATCTTGCATTGTCTCTCGCATTGCTTGCAGCCTATGCATCTTGATCTGTCAAGATGCATCTGATAGAAGCTGAATCTGTTGAAGAGGGAGTAGATAGCACCCAGCGGACAGATGTATTTACAGAACGGTCTGTAGATAAAAATCGATAGAGCCACGATTATTATAAGGATGGATACCTTCCAGCGGAACAGAAATCCTATTACAGAACGAAGTCCTGTATTGAGAAGAACAAGCGGGATTCCTCCCTCCAGGGTACCAGCCGGACAGATCAGCTTGCAGAAATACGGTGCCGAGGTGCCGTATTCATCCCGGAGAAACAGTGGAAGAATAATGACAAAGATCAGCAGAATAGCGTATTTGACATAGCGGAGGGGCTTATCTATTTTCTTAGGGATTACGAGCTTAGGCACCGGAATCTTATACAGCAGATCCTGAATAAAACCAAACAGGCAGAAGAACCCACAGATCAGCCTGCCAAATATGACTCCGAAGAACAGCAGGATACCAGTCACATAGGCAGGAAACCTGAGCCTGCCCTTGCCAAGCTCCGCCTGCAGGGAACCTATAGGACAGGCACCGACTGCCCCGGGGCAGGAGTAGCAGTTCAGTCCCGGAACGCACGCCTGCTTCGTGGCACCCTTATATATACTTCCGGTAAAAAATCCCTTGATATTCAGATTAGTAAGCAGTGCGGCAGCTGCCTGTATTATATGCCGCTTCATCTCAGTTATCTTCATATGATTACCCGATTCCTATACATTCCAGACAAACATTGATTGCTTTGGTGAGAACAATCTGATTCTCATGGCTGAATACGCCGATAGTAATAAGAACTACAGAGGCTGCAATCAATAGTATTCTCGCATGATTGATAATGGATTTTTTCATTTTGCCACCTCTGATGCTGATCCTTCTGCTGATATCATAGAAAGACGCTTGCGTATTTCTTTTGTATATTTGTCCTTGCTTCTTCCGCCGACAATAGGATCACCTATAACTTTCCCATTGGCATCTACAAAGATAGTTGTAGGCACAGCGGAAACCTTATTCATAACAGCTTTGTTCAGTTTATCATCCGGAAGCAGAGTCTTAAAGTCACAATTGTTTTTCTTTAGTATCTTTTTTGCCAGGTCGGGTTCTTCTTTGCCATCGCTGCAGATGGAGATCATACCGGATCCTTCGGGAAGAGATTTGTACAGCTCTCCAAGATCCTTCATTTCTGCCTTGCAAGGTCCGCAGTAAGTCGCCCATATATTAATCATAGTTATCTTGTTTTCGGCAAATATCTTCTGGGTTACATCTGACCCATCGAGGGCTTTGGTTTTGAATTCTCCAATGCTTTGGATGCTATTTCCCTTGGATCTGGAATCCTGTTTTTTGACAGGAAAAATACAGATATCCTTTTTCAGAACCTGAATATTATTGACCAGATTTTGTAGGGATTTTTCCTCCGATTTATCAAGCTTTAAATCCTGATAATCTTTATTATAGGCAAAATAATAGTGATCCGAGCCTATTTTGCCAATCTCGTCTATATGAGAAAATTTGGATTTCATCCTCTTCATTACGCTGTCTGCATCTTTTTTGTCCTTGCCACCAGGGATTCGTACGGTCATGACATAGGGAAATGTATATTTATTTATATTTGCATCATATTTTTTCTGGACAGCCTCAACTTCTTCATCTGAAGCGTCCTTTGGAATAGAATTAAACAGTCTGTAGGCTGCATTAGTCATGTAATAGTATTCGAAACCGTATTCTGTATCAGAGTCTCCCAGTGAGTTCACCTGTAGAAGGCTTCCCTTTTTAATCAGACTCAGCACATCCTTGTTTTTTATATTAATACCTACTCCTGCGATCTTGCTATAATAGCCATTGTCCGCAGAGCTGTCGAATTTGTCTCCGGAAACATCCACCAGGCTATCAGCCTTATCTACAGAGTTCAGATAATAGCCATGGTCATTCTTGTATGGCTTGTTTCCTGTTGAAGCGCATCCGGTGGCTGCCGTTATACATATTGATGCTGCGAGGATGCCGATTAATGTTTGTTTGGTTAGTCTTTTCATGTTTTACCTCTTTCTAGTGTATTTACTGCTTGTTTCATCTGACGAAACAATAGTAGCAGATACAAGGTTAAGAGAAGGTTAAGACACGAAAAGACTTTTTATATCACACTTTTTCCAGATACCTATTATGGCTATGGAGATCCATGCTAAATTAGGATCAGAGATCCAGGCCGTGTCTGGTAATATGAAAAGTGATGATCATTATCATCGCTATGATACGCATCAGCTCAATGTTCGAAGCTCTTTGCTTTCTGGGGGGCGTTATTGATTTAACACCCCTTCTTCCCGTTCTTATGGTCTTCTATCGAGCATGACGGCATATCCTTCCCGTACTCTCTGAGTCCTACCTTCTCAGGATCTAGAGTGATGCTCCCGTCCTCCAGGACAAAAGCAGGGATTCCTATGTCGCCTATGGCCTTGCTGTGGTCGAACTCGCTTCTGTTATCCCGAAGCGAGATGAACTCGTGCATGTATCTTACATTCGTTCCGATGTCGATGTATCTGAACTCGTCTTCTCTTCCCTCTATCTGCTCCTTTACATAGTCACAGTAGGGGCATGTCTTTAATCCGTAAATAGTAATCATAATACCTCCTTGATTACTTCTTTCTGACTGAATAGCCGAAGGTCCCTATCTCCTTTCCCAGAGAAAAATAAGTACCGTGTGAATAAACTATGGGTTTTGCTTTCTCGAGTGCGAAGCGCCCCTTGCTGTCCATATATCTGCTGTCAGCATGCACCGAAAGTACATCTGCTGTCATCATCACATGGCTGCCGAGCTCTTTCTCCTCTGCAATCCGGCACTCTATCGTAACAGGGCTCTCCGCTACGAGCGGAACATCTATAAGGTCCGCCTTCTCCTTCGTAAGGCGGCACTCCCTGAACTTGTCGTGGTCCTTACCGCTTACGACCCCGCAGTAATCAGCGGCGAATGCCAGGTCTTCCGTGGTGAGGTTCAGTCCGAACACTCCTGTCTCATGGAGCGCCCTGTATGAATAGCGGTTCTTTCTGACTGATATATAAAGCATCGGAGGGTTTGTACAGACTGTACCGGTCCAGGCCACCGTCATCAGGTTGTCCTTCCCGTCAGTTCCTCTGGTAGATATGAGCACAGCAGGAATCGGGTAGAGCATATTCCCCGGTTTCCATGTAACCTTCATGATACTTCTCCTTGTAATTCTTAACTAACATAAATATCTGTACCAAGAATATTCTTATTATCGTATATCCAATAGTCTTTTTCAAGTGAAAAATTCTTTGTATTCCCGAGTGTGAATATCCTGCCTTTGAGATCCCCGGAGAGAATACTTCCAATGAGTGGCTTGAACCGGTTACCGATGAAAAATACAGCAGATTAAAGTGAAAACAGCATCAGTCTGGCTGGAAAGCCACGCAGAAGAAGGAATATGAAAGCATGAAAAGCATACTTGATACCCTGCTTATAGCACCAGATGGAAAAATCTGACTGAAAGTGCTATTCTTATCGGTGGAAGCATAAAAACGGAGTCATGACAGATGAGGGCATGACCGGGATATCAAAAACGGAGGCAGCAATGAGGAACTATATCCATGTGAATAATGATGAGACCATACAGTGGGAAGGAAAGCCGGACAGGCGGGTATCGGTATTTGAGGCGATATTCAATCCGCTACTGCCCTTTGCCCTGATATGGCTATTGTTTGACGGCACTTTCATAGTCATGTCAAGAGATGCAATGATGTCAGGAGAGGGGAGGATGCTTTATCTGCCGTTCTTTGCACTGCATCTGATGCCGGTATGGATTTATCTTTTCGGAGTGATAACGGCCGGTCTCAAGGCAAAGAATACCAGATATGTCGTAACCGACAGGGCAATCTATATACAAAAAGGGATCTTTACTGTTACGACAGAGAGATCGCCGCTGAATGAAGTGAATCATACGGGAATCCATATAGGCATCATAGACAGGATGTTTGGAACCGGAGATGTAGTCACTGAGTGCGTTCATGACACACACAGGATAGAAAATATCAGGGATTTTGATGATGTCTGTGATATCATCTCAAGGACCAGCCAGGATCAGTATACGGATGCCATGTATCCGAATGATATGCGACCTGATGAGAACCACGGGTATAATACAAAATATGTGAGAAGATAAAAGGATTTTTCTATGAGTAAGACGCTTACGATTCTGGATAAGGATTATAAGAACTGGATAAAGGAACTTTCTTCACGCTACAGGAAGAGCCAGCTTAAGGCGGCAGTAAAGGTAAATAGTGAGATGCTTCACTTTTACTATGATCTTGGCGGAGATATTGTAACCATGAAGGCTGAGCAGAAATGGGGAAGTGGGTTCATGAAAAATCTCGGCATAGACTTAAGAGAGCAGAATCCTGATGCTACTTGCTTTTCTGATACCAATATCCGGTATATGAAGAACTTTTATCTGCTGTATCATTCATTCATAGAAATTACGCCCCAAGCTGGGGCGCAATTAAAAGACAACGAAATTGCGCCCCAAGCTGGGGAGCAAATAGAAGGCAATGAAATTACTCCCCAAGTTGGGAAGCAATTAGATGAGCATGAATTTTCTCAGCAGGTTGTAGAGAAAATAGAGAGTGATATTTTCTCTATACCTTGGGGACATCACAAACTTCTGATTGATAAATTTAGAGAAGAACCAAGAAAAGCATTGTTCTATGCTCATGAAAGTCTGGAGAATGGATGGAGTCGTGATACATTACTGAATTTCATTGACTCTGATCTGTACGACAGACAGGGTAAAGCTCTTACAAACTTCAAGAAGACACTGCCAGCAGAGACAAGTGACATGGCACAGGAACTTACCAAGGATCCTTATGATTTTGCGTTCACAGGGATTACGGAAAAATATAATGAACGCAAGCTCAAGGATGCCCTGCTTGATAATATCACGAAGTTTCTGCTTGAACTCGGTACAGGATTTGCCTATGTAGGGAAGGAGTACCGTCTTCAGATAGGTGATAAGGAAAGATTCATTGACCTGCTTTTCTATAATCTGAATCTGTCTTGTTATGTGGTTGTAGAAGTCAAGATTGGCGAATTTGATTTTGCTGATGCAGGACAGCTGAGTGGATATGTGGTGTCATGCAATCACATTCTTAGAAAAGAGGGACGAGATAATCCTACAATCGGATTGCTTGTCTGCAAGCAGAAAGATAATCTGATAGCACAGTATGCGCTTGAGGCAAGCAGCCAGCCATTGGGGATATCAGAGTATGAACTGGCAAAGCTGTATCCTGAAAAAGTGGATGGAACAATACCTACAATTGAGGAAATAGAAGAGAATCTGTCTGATGCGGTGAGGGATAAGTAATCATGATTTACAAAGAAGAAATGATAGACTGGGATAATCTGGCAAAATAAAAAGTCATGGAGGCATTATGAAAAACATCAGGAGACTTATTTCAGCAGTGGCAGTATCAGCTGTCATTATAACCGGATAAGGACTGATGAAAAGAAGGTGTATTCGATCGGCAGCGAAATTCTGGAGAGACCTGAATACTGAAAGGTTGTTAGGATGATTACAAAGATACTATTTACCTGCCACGGCAGGAGGGACGAGGCGGGCGCAAGGTAAAAGAGAAGGTGTGGTTATTTCAAAGTCGGAGATGCTGTCTTCATGATGAGCAGAGGACGAGCCTGAACGTGGAGGTGTATTTCCAGAAGGAGAACATCTGGACAAGCCGCTCTGAAGGAAAATTCCTTATCACGCTTCTATCGTCACTGGCCCAGGAGGAGAGCCGCAGCATCTCCCAGAACACGACGTGGGGCATCTGGAAGAAGCGGATGTTGTACGCATGATCTACAGACTGTTTCTGGAAGGATTCTCGCCTAATGCCATCGGTTCCATCCTTGAGGGGCAGAACATTCCGGCTCCCGCAGGCGGAGAGCGTTGGAGCGACAGCACGATTTTAAGCATCCTCGGAAACGAGATGTTCTATGGCCGTTCCTGGCAGGATGTCTCCATTGACGAGTTCATAAAGATCCTGGATGATTATATGCACTGGTATGCTGAGGAACGAATAAAGATATCACTGGGAGGGCTCAGCCCGATCCAGTACCGGAGACAACTCGGATTGACCGCATAATTGGTCCAGAAAAACGTCTGCCCCCTTTTTGTACATTTCTACTTGACAGTTAATACCCAAAATCTTTATTTAGCTGCTGATGACATCCTGCTGTGAGGATTTGTCTGCACTGAAAGTGTAAGGCCGAGAGTGTCAAATATTTTAAGCAGCGTTGTCAGGTTTGGAGAGGATTTCCCAGATTCAATCCTTGCTACGGATGAATGTGGAAGACCGCACATCTCAGCCAGGTCACGCTGGGAAAGATTAAGATTGTGGCGCTGATCAATCATGGCACTGACAATTTTGGCTCTTTCTTCGACTTCGTCAATGTCCCTTCCAATTTCGGGATTGGTTTCGCGGACGTGGTTCTTGTAATCGTTCCAGGTAGTCATATTCATTCACCTCTTTTCGTGACGTGCCTTCCAGTCGTCTCGTTCAGCGAGAGCCTGTTTGAGCTCACGCTGTGGAGTTTTCTGGGATTTCTTGCGGAACTGGTGAAGAAGCACGAATATTTCATTCTTAAAGTAGAAATAGAAAACCCTATTGTTGCCCGGACGAAATTCCCAGAGCTGTGAGTAACCATTGGAATCTTCATAGAATTCAATGTTGTACATGAGTGATCTTTTCATTCATAAAAATGATAGCAAAAATGCGTTCAAAAGTCAAGAGATGGCGGCCAGGGATTCCGGATGACCGGGGCGGGTCTGAATTCCTGTGAGCCCCAGCGGAGACCGCCGCCCCCCTCTTTCGTTGATTTTCGCGAAATTGATACCCCGGGGTCAGCAGGCAGGACGCCCACGCCAGGAAAAATTACGTAACTTTTTCAAACCGCAGTTAAAGCAAGCAAACAAGCGCTTTTTCGTGCGCGGAGCCGGGGCGTTTCGGCTTGGATTTCCGCTGCGGAACATCTGGCCTGAGCGCCGCAGACTTTCGAGTACGTTTGGACTTTCGAGTACGCAGGGAGGATGCGATGGATGAGGATTTTGAAACGCCTGATTTCTCGGAATTCCTCAACGCCTGCGCAAAGCTGTCCGAAACTGGTATACCCAGGTTTTTGACAGTGGCAAGGCAGAGCTGTTCGTTTATTACTATTACTGCCATTTGAAGCCGTTTTCAACGAGATAAAAAATCACGATTTCACAAGTGGATTTTGGAATTCCTGATAGCATAACCGGTGACAAAATAAGTGATGCAGGATTTTAGAGAATCATTTATAATTGAATGTGTGTGATAACAGATTCAGAAAATATTGTGGTGTGGCGGATCTTTAACACTTACTATAGCATAAGAATTAAATAAAAACACTTACAAGCCGCAGAAATGCGGCTTTTTTCATGCCCAAAATCTGTCAAGTTTTTCAAAAAATACGTTGTACGGTGTTGTATGGCGTTGTACGGTATGGTATAATAGAGGCATGAAGTTGAACTATGACAGAAAATCAAAAGACCCGACATACTTTATCCAGATGGGATTCAGAAACGGAAAGAAGACATCCACGCGGAATGTCGCACGTATTGGAAAACATTCCGAGCTGCTTGCGCAAGGCATCAGCGATCCACTTGCTTATGCAAAAGAAA
>Ga0256406_1006079_pt1 | contig 12338 bp, 11 predicted proteins | sample RumenRJG_03DNA_FD_185986 | JGI IMG/M metagenome (GOLD analysis project Ga0256406, IMG submission 185986) | Bovine rumen microbial communities from Lethbridge, Alberta, Canada - RJG_03 | ecosystem: Host-associated > Mammals > Digestive system > Stomach > Rumen | place: Canada: Alberta | collected...
CATGGGACACATCAGGAGAAGGACAGCGATGAGACGTCACCACATTGTAGGGTCACCATGCCGCATGCAGTGCCATGCAGCCTGCGTCCTGCAGGCCTGGTTCACATTATCGGAGCACGTTGTTGGTACGCAGGCGCTTCCAGTGCGAGGCCGGGAAGTCGAGGTATGCCAGCGCGTCGGGCTCGGCCTCCTCGAGGATCCTCGCGGCGTCCCTGCAGCACGACTCGAGCATCTCGATGGCCAGGTGGTAGGCCGCCCTCACGGCGCCGGCGTCCCTGAGGCGGAAGACGGGCGCGACGATCCTCGAGACGCGCCGCTGCAGCGACCTCGAGCCCGACGCCGCACGCGCGCAGTCGCGCATCAGGTGCACGACGCACCGCTGCCATGCGGCGCCCTGGAAGACCTCCTCTATCGCGCGCCTGAGCCCCTCGTGGGCGTCGGAGGTCACCAGCTGGACTCCGGCGGCGCCGCGGGCGCGGACCCTGCGCAGGAACGCCAGCCAGGAGTCGTAGCTCTCGGTGTCCACGACGCCCAGGCCCAGCACGCGCCGCCAGCCGTCCTCGTCGCAGCCGATGGCCGTCACCACGGCCGTGGAGGCCACGCGACGGTCGTGCCTGCACTTCACGTAGGTCGCGTCGATCCACAGGTACGGCGTGCGCGAGGGGCCGAGGGGCCTCGTGACCAGCTCCTCCACCTCTGAGTCCAGGTGCTCGCATATGGCGCTCACCTGGTCCTTCGACAGCCGCTCTATGCCCATCGCGGCGGCCACCCTCTGCACCTTCCTCGTGCTGGTGCCGGTGGCGTACATCTCGCTCACGGCCGCCACGATCGCCCTGTCCACCCTCTGGTAGCGCTCTATCACGTCGTCGGGGAAGAAGCTGCCCGTGCGCAGCTTCGGGATCCTGAGGGTGAGCGTGCCCACGCACGTGACGAGGCTGCGCTCCCGGTAACCGTTCCTGCTGTTCCCGGTCGCCTTGCAGAGCTGGTCCGCCTCGGCCGACATTATCTCGTTCACGACCGACTCGGCGAGCTGCCTGAGCAGCTCCTGCATGTTCACGAACCCGTCCTCGAAGCGCGGGATGGCAAGCGCCGCCTCCGGGGCCTTCGCGTTTGCTATGCTGTTCATCGCGGTCATTGCCTTTCACTAGAACCTGTCTTGTGGTGATTCAGATTCTAGGCGATGGCCGTTCTTCCTACCTAGGGGCCAGTCCCGGGCTTACACCAACATTCCCGACGCGATCGTAGTTTAGCACCCGAGTCAACAGCCAATGACTTTGTGACGCGTCGATAGCCTGTGTCCGTACGAATCGGGTGCAGGCTGCCTTGAGCTGTCTGCCAAAGAGAAAGGCAGATGACATGGGGGCTGATAACCATGGCGACAAGACGCAGGAAGAACCGCAAGCCCAGGAAGACCTCGGGCAGCAGCAGACGGCGCAATGCAAGCCGCAGGTGAGCGGCACCGACTGGGAGAAGGCCGTCGCCGAGCGCGACGAGAAGATCGCGGCGCTCGAGACGCAGGTGGCAGAGGCCGCCAAGAGCGCCGAGACGGCCGAGCAGCTACGCAGCGAGATCGCCGAGCTCAAGGCCCAAGGCGAGTCTGACCGAATCGACTTCAAGCTGCAGCTGGCGGGCGTGCGCAACGTGAAGGCCGCGCGTGCTGTCCTCGACGACATTACAGTGGCATAGCCTTCTGACCTCGAATTTTGCAGAAACCACCTCCGCTGTCCCACGTGAGGGACAATTTGTGTCCCAGGGCCATGAGATAATGCCTCCATCGGCTTCGAGATGGAGGTGAGCCGATGACAGGCATCAAGAACGGAGCGTGGAACATCGCCGCAAGGACCGCCCCGACCGTCCTCAAAGGCGATGCGAATGCCGTCTATTCCCCCGCGTGCATTTACGAGGGGCTTCGCATAGTGCGTATGGGCGCAGGCGGCGCTTCAGCCTGTGAGCTCGACGAGCTGCTTGGTGTCGAAAAGCCCGAGGGCGACTGGCTCGGCCTTGAGCGCGTTGACAAGTGGTCCTACGAGGACTACAAGGCTCATATCGCCGCGGGGGTCTGGCTGGACAGGCGTGCCGAACCATCCACTGCTTTCGTGGCAGAGTGCCACATGGGAGAAGTGTCGATAACCGAGACCGATCTCGCCGCGCCAGATGCGGGTGAGCAGATCACGCAGTGGATATCCGACAAGACGGAGGGGCTTCTTGCCCCAACCATCGACCTGGACGCTGACGCACTCGCATGCGTGGCGAGCGCACTTTACCTCAAGGACGCCTGGTCAAACGAGTTCGACAAAAATGCGACCAAGCGGAGCGCCTTCCATGCCGAGGGTGGTGACATCGATGCCGACTTCATGACAGCAGAGGTCGACTTGCCTGTCGCGGATACAGACTTCGGTGTGGTTGTGGGCTACCCGCTTTCGAACGGGGCCTCCATGGTGTTCGCGCTGCCCAACGAGGACGTGGCGCTCGCGGACCTGATCGCCGACGGCTCCCTGCTCGATGCGGTCAAGGACTTTTGCGGGGAGGTCGTCGACGTCGAGCTTCACGTGCCGAAGTTCGCATGCGAGACGACAGTCGACGACATGAACATGGCACTCTCTCGGGCGGGGTTCACCACGGCCGAGATGCCTGACCTTGCGCCCATGACGGGCCAGGCCGAGACGACAGCAAGCTACGTCCACGGTGCAAGGATCGCTATCGACGAGGACGGCATCGAGGCGGGGGCGTACTTCGCAATGGTCGCCTGTGCCGGAATCATGCCCGAGTTGTGGGAACCGCCGAAGCCGCGAGTCATCGTACTGGACAGGCCTTTCGCCTACGTCATCGTGTCGCGCACGAGGCAGCCGCTCTTCATCGGCACGGTCTGCTCGCCCGAAGCCGACCCGTACGCATGGCTCCCCTACGAGTCCGAAAGCGAGAAGGGCAGCGAGGACGGATGGATCATCGAGGATGAGGAGATTCCCGGCATATGCCGCATCACGCTGGAAGAAGGCGGGCATACGCCCTACGCCATAACCTGCGACGTCTACGGCCTCATGGTACACACGGTCTTCGCAAGCGACTATGACGAAGCGATGGGCAAGTACGAGGGCATGAAGCAAGAACTGGAAGGATGCGCCCGGCTGCTAGATAACGAGAGCTTCGAGAATGAAGAGTGGTGCGGGGCGTTCATAGATAAGTGGCTGTGACAAGAAGAGGATGCGACTATGGATGTCGCGGCGAAGAAGATGAAACCGAAGCCCGAGGAGTACTTCTCGGCAGAGGAATACGAGTGGCTGCAGAAAGTGGCGGCATACGATCGTGATGACCCAGAGAGATTCGTGTTCGCCGATGACGGCGAGGTTGCGGAGGTGTGTTCGAACTACGCAGACGACATCATCAACGAGGAAGACGACTGGTTCTTCGCCCTACATCTCGGACAGGATCCCGACTACGTTCCCAAATACGCCGACTCGCCGGAGTTCGGACGCGTACTCGTGCTCGGCCTGCGTTGGTGCGTTGATGTGTGGGAGAACGTGGACGCCGCTCGGTGGCTGGGCTTCCTGCACCAGATAGGGCGCTTCGTTGAGAAAGACGTGCAGGAGGCAGCACGCCTGTACCGCTTCTGCGAGTCAAAGGGCGACCGGCAGTCCATGATTAACCTGGGCTATCTCTACGAGTACGGGCACCTAGGCGAGCCGGACTACGAGGCTTCGTACAAGCAGTTCGCCAAGGTGATGGCTCTCGGAGACTTCCCCGAGGCGATTTACAAGGTCGGCGATGCCTATTCCCGCGCCCGCGTGGTGGAGAGGGACCTGCGCACCGCCTACAAGCTGTACAAGAAGTGCTACGACAACTGTGGCGACCTCATCGGCGTCAAAGCCAACGCGGCGTTCCGCTTGGCAGAGCTAGTCATCGATCCCAGCAACAAGGAGTGGGACATCCCCTACGACCCGGTGCTCGCGCTGCACTACTACCAGGTTGCCGAAATCGGCCTGCGCATCGAGGTCGTCAACGACAGTCCCTGGTACGCCGAGCGACTCGAGCAGGCGATAGCGGGCCAGATCCGGGCTCGTTCCCTCATGGACGAAATGGGAGTCGATCTTGCGGCCAAGCATAGGATGCTTCTGCCATAAAGCCGCCCGGCGCAGCGCCCCTCCCGGTTCTGCCGCCCCTACCTGCCTGCACAATGTCCGCAAGGGTATTCCTGTAGATGGGGCGCTCGTGCCGCGACATCATCGCAGGCGAGCCTGTAGCATGGAGTCAACCGCCAGCGCGGACCTTCCTCCGAAGTGAGGCGTCCGCCAACGGGAGGCGCACGTCGATGGAGTGATTCGCGCAGCGGCAGAGCGTCTGCAAGTGAGGCGAGGCGCATGGGCAGGCGCCGTCAGCGCCTTGGCAACCACATGCTCCACAAGCGATGCTCGACAGGTGCGCACAGTACGACCCGCTGAGGAAGCGAGAAGGACATGCACTACGTCACACGTATCGAGACCCCGCTCGGACGCCTCGTCGCCGCGAGCGACGGAGTCGCCGTCGTGGGCCTGTGGTTCGAGGGGCAGGCGCACTTCGGGGCCACGCTCGACGAGGCGCGCGAGCGTGCCGATGACCTGCCCGTCTTCGAGGACCTTCGCCGCTGGCTCAACACGTACTTCGAAGGTCGCGACCCAGGCCCCCACCCTGCCTGCAGCCCCAAGGGCACCCCGTTCCGCCTCGCCGTGTGGAGAGAGCTGGCGAAGGTCCCCTACGGCAGCACGGTCACGTACGGGGAGCTCGGACGCCGCGTGGCACACGAGCTGGGGAGGGACTCCTGGAGCGCCCGCGCCGTCGGGGGAGCCGTTGGCCACAACCCCATCAGCATCCTCCTGCCCTGCCATCGCGTCGTCGGGGCGGACGGCTCGCTGACCGGCTATGCCGGCGGCGTCGAGACCAAGGCCGCCCTGCTCGCCCTGGAGGGCGTGGACGTGGGCGGACTTCGACTCCCGAGAGGCTCCGCCCTCCCGGCGTCGACGCCCTCCGCGGCTCCAGCCCACCGTGGTTTGTAAGGAATACGTCGGGTTTCCCCGGATGACGGCACACGGGCGGATACTTGTATTTGACATTATTTCTATGTAGTTAAATCGAGTGATCCAACGTGTCCGCCGATCTCTCAACCATATATGCATTAGACCTTATGGGCGAGCTGCTCATGATGACGCTGCTGGTATGCAACGTCTGGCGTCTGAGGGGCCACACGCGCGAGGACAGGCTCCTGCGCGTGCTCGTCTTCTGCTCCATGCTCGGCTGCCTCGCGGACGCGGCCTCGTTCTCATCCGACGGCATGCCCGGGGTCCTCGGCCGCACGCTCGTGGTGGCTTCGAACACCTTTCTCTACGCCTCCGGGACGATTCTCTGCTCCTGCTGGGCACTCCTCATCCACCTCCACCTGCGCGGCTCCGTCACCCGGTCCCGAGAGCTCCTCTTGGGGATCCCCGTCGCCATCTGCCTCGCGCTTCTCGCCGTGAACCTGTGGGTGCCGCTGGTCTTCTCCGTCGACGCCGCCAACGTGTACAGCCGACTGCCGCTCTCGAGGCTCGTGATGGGCTTTCCCTACGCCTACCTCCTCTACGCCCTCGCCCTCTATGCCCGCGTGCACAGGAGCAACGGCGGCCTTCGCCTCTTTCCCGGGTGGGCGCTGCTGCTCCCCGTCGCGGTGGGCGGCTCGGTACAGATATTCGTTCCCACGACCCCCTTGTTCTGGCCGACGGTGAGCGTCGGCATCGCCGGCACGATCACCAGCCTGCAGAACGAGGACATCTATCGCGACCGCCTGACGGGGCTCTACAACCGCGCCTACCTCGAACGCCTCGCCTCGGGCGAGCTGAGGCGCGACGACGCCGGGACGACCGGCATCATGATCGACCTGAACGCATTCAAGTCGATAAACGACCGCTACGGGCACAACGTGGGCGACCAGGCGCTCATCGACGCGGCCCGCCTCGTCAGGGGTGCGGTGGGCGACATCGGGATGACCGCGCGCTATGCCGGCGACGAGTTCGTCGTGCTCCTGAACACCCGAGACGAGGCCGTGGTCAGACACACGATGGACGAGATACGCGAGGACTTTCGCAGGTTCGACGAGGACGGCAAGCGACCCTACCAGCTGAGCGTGTCCATGGGGAGATGCCCGCTCGAGCCGGGGAGGCAGTCGATGGAGGAGTTCATCTCCTCCATCGACAGCGCCATGTACGAGGACAAGAAGCGCTTCTACGACGAGCACCCCGAGGCCAGCCGACGTGGGGTCAGGGACGGGGCGTCGGGCGACGGGGCGCAGGCGGCCTCCCGCTAACTCAGCCGATAGCGCCTCTTTGGACTGTCCTTGGTGCCAATCGGTTCCAGGAGACCCTCTTCGAACAGGATGGCGATGTAGGGCACGCTCCGGGCACAGTCTCCCGGGTAGGACTACGCCCACGAGCGCAGCTTCCCAAGTGCCCGGCCGGCCCGCCCGCCCTCCATGAGGCCAGAAGGGCAGGCGCGATGCCCGACGGGCCGCACCCCCATGGAGCCAGGGGCAGAGGCCCAGAAGAAGGTATGTCCCAATCGTGGGACACACAAACGTCCTCCACGAACCTAAGCTGGGCGCAACCTGAAGATAACCGTGGGGAGGTAGGCGCCATGTTCGAGCCATCACGCCATGTCAGCACGTTCTTCGTCGCCGGGTTCCAGCACCACGACGGCGCCCTGGTCTTCGACAAGCTCAAGGTGGGCACCCAGCTCGAGCTCGCGGCCGAGAGAGACAACCCGTACGACTCCAACGCCATGGCACTCTCGCTCGACGGGGTGATGATAGGCTACGTGCCCAAGAGCGAGAACGCCCTGCTTTCGGTCCTCGACTACTACGGCCACGAAGGCGTCTTCGAGGTGCGCGTCCTGCAGGTCGACCCCGAGGCGGACCCGTGGGAGCAGGTGCGCGTCGGGCTCTACGTGCGGGACGCGCGCTAGCCAGCCGGAAGGAGACTTCGATGGTCACGAGAGTCAGGATCCCAGAAGCCAAGCTGGAGCGCATCGCCCAGATCGGAGGCATTCCCCTCACCTGGGAGGAGGGCGTTGGCGCGGATAGCCAAAGGTCCGTCCAGAGCCCCGATTCCCCGGCACTCCTGCGCGAGATGGCGGAGGCTGCCTTCGCGGACGATCCGGACGCCTTCGCCGAGTTCGTCTCGGAGAACCGGCACCGCATCCGCGACGCCGCCCTGTTCGGCGAAAGCGGCGAGCAGGTCACGGAGCTCCTGGTGCTGGGCTACGAGGCGGGGATCGCCGGCGGCAGCGCGGCATGCATGAACGACCTCGGCGCACTCTACTACATGGGCGACCTGGTGGAGCAGGACTACGGCAGGGCAAGGGAGCTCTACGAGATGGCGGCCGCCCACGGCTGCCTGCAGTCCGTCATCAACCTCGGCTACGTCTACGAGTACGGCCGAACGGGCGAGCCCGACTACGCGAAGGCGTACGAGTGCTACGCGCTGGCCGCCGCCCTCACGCACTCGAGCGAGGCGACCTATAAGCTGGGCGACATGTACTCTCGCGGCCGCTCGGTCAGGCGCGACCTCGGCCGGGCGCACGCGCTCTGGGAGCATAGCCTCGAGCTCGCGTCGGATTGCGTGGAGCAGGCACAGCCCGCCGTCCGCATCGCGAAGCTCCTCGTCGACCCCAACTGCGGAGACTGGGGCATGCAGCGCGACCCCCTGCGCGCCCTCCACCTCTTCCAGGTCGCCGAGATAGGCCTCAGGCTGGACATCGCGGACGGCCAGACCTACTACAGGAGGCGCCTTCAGGAGGCCATCGAGGGGCAGGAGAGGGCACGCGCCCTGCTCGAGGAGGAGGGCGGGGCGCTCGAGTAGGCGTCAGGCCCTCGCCACGCCCGCCGCACTCGCCAGCAGGGGCTCCTCACGCGAGGGCGATCCCTCCCAGCCAGCCCCACCGGGGCTCGGCGTCGAGGCCGTAGGCCAGCAGCCAGGCGGAGAGCGGGACGCGCCTGACCTTGTCGCCCACGCAGTCCATCACAACGCGGTCGCCGACATAGAGGCCCACGTGCCCCAGGTCCCAGGCGCCGCTTCCGTAGGGGTTGCCCGGCGACGCGACGACCATCGCCACCCGCAGGGGATCCTCACCCGAGTAGGTGCAGAACTGCTGGTAGATGGTCCTGGCATAGCAGCGGCGCGGTCGGAGCCCCGCCGTCTCGAAGACGCGGCAGACCCATCCCGCGCATTGGTTGGCGCCAGGGCTGGGCACCGCGCAGGCGCGCTGGACGATGCCCCGCTGCGCCCGACTTGCCGCCATCAGGCCCTCCGCGCCCGGGGCCGCCGCCTCGGCGAGGAGGTCGCGCCCTGAGACGGTCCCGTCACGCGCCACCAGGCCCTGGCGCACGAGGGCTTCGAGCACGCGGAGCGCGACCTCGCGCTCCTGGCTCCCCACGCCCGGGAGCGACCGCCCCTCCGGGGCCGCACGTCCCCCAGAAGCCGCACGTCCTTCTCCCCGACCGCCCAAGGCGCCCCCTGCCCTTAAGCACCGGCGTTCCGCCCCGCCTCGACGCCGGTGCGGAGCCCCGTCCACACGTCCGTCAGATCCGCTCGCCCCTGCGCGCCACGTGCTTGGCCAGTCCCATCCCGACCACGACCATGAGAACCAGCAGCACGAGGAAGAGGGCGCTCGCCTCGACCGTCTCTATCGAGGCGAGCGTGTCGTAGGCGCCGTGCAGGACAACCGGGACCGCGATCGCGAAGAGGCCGAGCAGGGCGCACGCGAAGCCGTGGCCGCGCGACCTCGCCAGCCGCGCGTGCCCGTAGAAGAAGCCCATGAAGACGGCGAACATGCAGTGGCCCGGTATGGCCGTGAAGGCGCGCACCACCGCCGTCTGCGGGCCGAACTCGAGGACGTAGAGGACGTTCTCGGCGATGGCGAAGCCGAGCCCCGCGAAGACGGCGTAGACGATGCCGTCGAAGACGTGGTCGAACGCCGAGTCCCGCCAGCTGCGCCCCTTGAGCGCGACGAACTTGCAGAGCTCCTCCGTGAGGCCGACCACGAGGAAGTTGTCGACCAGGACGTCCCGCAGGGCCAGCGGCTCCGCGTCGCCGAAGAGCGTCGCGGTGAGCGCGACCTCCACGACCATCGCGGGCACGGTCGACGCCATGCCCGCCAGGAGCAGCCTTCCGAGCAGCGACGCCGGCTCCTTCTCGCGCGGGTCTATCCGATAGACGTAGGCGAGAAGGACCGCGGCGGGGAGCACCGCCATGACCAGCAGGGTCCTCATCCGTGACCTCCCGTCAGTAGACTCTCCTGTGCGAGCCCTGCATCCGCTCGATGCGGCGCTCGACCGCGTGCACGCGGTGCTCGTCGCCCTCGAAGTGCAGCTCCTCGGCCAGGTAGCGGGCCACCGCCTCGGGCGACTCGCCGGACTCGATCATGTGCTCGATGTGCATGCGCAGGGCGATGCGGGCCGCATGCCTCTCGCGCATGCGGGCATGGCCCGCGGCCTCCACGACGGCCGGGCCCAGGTCCGCCGTGTCCTCGGCGAGCGTGGCCACGTCGAGCTCGGAGGCCCCGGCGGCACGGATCGCCAGCTGGCCCAGGAGCGGCATCAGGAACACCGTGACGGCGCCCGCCGCCACGAGGACCGAGGCCATGCCCTGCGACATCGCCCCGGCCGCGACGGCGATCGTCGTGACGGCGACCACGAGCGGGAGCGCCGTCGCGCAGTAGACGGCGACCGAGGCGCTCGCGCGCACCGAGAGCCGCCGGGGGTTGGCGCGGTCCGTCGCCGCCAGCACGAACACGGGCACGGAGCGCACCAGCAGCAGCGCGAGGATGAACACCGCGAGCGTGACCGGCCTGCTCGCCACCGCCGTGACGTCGATCCTCGTTCCGGAGTAGATGAAGAACACGGGGATGAAGAAGCCGTAGCCCATGCCGCCGAGCTTCTGGTCGAAGGCCTCGTCGCCCTTCGGGACCAGATACTGGAGGACGAAGCCGGCGGCGAAGGCGCCGAGCACGATATCGACGTCGAACACGGCGGAGATGGTGACGAGGAGGACCAGCAGGAACATCGTGAGCCTCACCATTGTCTGGGCGGTGCCGTTGGCCTTCTCGACCATGAGCCGGTAGACGCGCGTGCCCCTCCGGCGCGCCGACGCGCCGTGCCGCGCGATCACCACGCACAGCAGCACGAGCCCCAGGAGGATCACGGCGCTCTGCCAGGCGACGCGGGCGGAGAGCAGCATCACGATGGCGACGATGGGACAGATCTCGCCCCAGGTGCCGTAGGAGACGACGCCGTCGCCGACGGGCGTACCCACGAGCCCGCGCTCGGCGAGGATGGGCATCAGGGTGCCGATGGCGGTCGTCGTGAGCATGATCGCCGTGGCCCAGCCGGTGGTGGTCCCATAGCCCACCCGCGGCAGGAGGCCGCTGATCGCGACCGCCACGACGAAAGAGACGCCCCAGGCGGCGAGCCCGCGCCTGCCCTCGTGGCCGGAGAGCATGCTCGGCTCGATCTCGCGCCCGGCGAGAAGGAAGAGGAAGCCGCAACCGAGCTCGGAGAGGAAGCCGATTACCTCGTTCGTGTGTATCAGGCCGAGGCCGTAGGGGCCGAAGGCGGCGCCGAGCATGAGCAGGAAGACCGTCTCGGGGACTATGTGGCGCGGGATGCGGTCCGCCAGGATCGGGCAGACGAGCGCGAGCGTCACCATCACGAGCAGCGACGCGAAGTCAGTGACAGCTTCCATTGGGACGAGCCCCCCTCGGTCGGGCCGTGCGAAGCGACCCCTCGGCCGCCCAGCTGTACCCTACCCCAACCCGACGCGACGCACCTCCACGCTCTGTTTTTTCTGCCTATTCTTCCTGGGGCATGGGAGCCCACGAGGGCCGCGTGTTACATAACAGGTTGCCAACCGAAGCCTCCGGGCCGGCGCGCGCCGGTGGGCGGGGCACCTCAGAAAGGGCTGTCATGACCGAGAACGACTGGCGCAACGGCTTCCACATATCGCCCCGCAGGGGCCGCCTCAACGACCCGGCGGGGCTTTGCCAGTTCAAGGGCACGTACCACGTCTTCTACCAGCTCAACCGCGCCTGGCCCGACGCCAAGCTCCCCAAGTCGTGGGGCCACGCCACGAGCCGCGACCTGGTGAGCTGGACGGACGAGGGCGAGGCCATCCGCGCCGACAGCGCCTATGACGCCAGCGGCGCCTTCACCGGCTCCGCCGTCGTCCGCGATGGCAGGCTCTGGGTCTACTACACCGGCAACGTCGAGGAGCCCGGCCTGCACGACGCCATCACCGATGGTCGCGAGTCGAACGTGGTGCTCGTCACCTCCGAGGACGGCACGACCTTCTCGAACAAGACCTGCGTGCTGCGCAACTCCGACTACCCCGACGAGTGCTCGCGCATCGTCCGCGACCCCAAGGTGTGGGAGGACGAGGGCCGCCTGCGGATGCTGCTCGGCGCCCGCGACCTCGACGGGCACGGCCTGGCGCTGCTCTACGAGTCGGCGGACGGGCTCTCCTGGCAGCTCGCGAGCACGATCCGCTCCGACGAGCCGTTCGGCTACATGTGGGAGGCGCCCGACCGCATCCGACTGGGCGGCCGCAGCTTCCTCTCCTTCTGCCCGCAGGGCCTCTCGCACGACCGCCTGCGCTTTGCGAACAACTTCGAGTCCGGCTACGTGTGGCTCGGCGACACCCTCGCGCGCACCTGCGCCTTCGACGAGTCGACCTTCAACGAGTGGGACCACGGCTTCGACTTCTACACCCCGCAGACCTTCGTGGACGAGCGCGGCCGGACCATCCTCATGGCCTGGCTCGGCGTCCCCGGCGCGGGCTACGGCTCCGTCCCCGCGACGCCGGGCTCCGGCTGGTCGGGCGACTGGAACGGCTGCCTCAGCGTCCCGCGCGAGCTGAGCCTCAACACCACCGAGTCCGGCAACGACTACATCCGCCAGTGGCCGGTCGCCGAGCTCGAGTCCCTGAGGGGCGAGCCCGTGCGCCTGCGCGACGACTCCCCCACCACCTCCGCGGATGACACGCTCCTGCCCACGCACCGCGCCGACATCGTGATCGAGGGGATCCGCTCGCGCGCCGCCTCGATCACCCTCGACGAGGACGTGTCCTTCTCCTTTGGGAACTACCGCGCCGACCTGCGCTTCGCCGAGGACGCGGCGAGTAGCGCCGGCCGCACCAAGCGCGCCTGCGCGCTCTCCGACAACACCCTGCACAGCCTGCGCATCCTGGTCGACAGCTCCGCCATCGAGATCTTCGCCAACGGGGGCGAGAAGGTCTTCTCCACGCGGTGGTTCCCCAGGGGCGAGCGGCTCTCCGTCTCCACCAACA
>Ga0256406_1006080_pt1 | contig 12334 bp, 12 predicted proteins | sample RumenRJG_03DNA_FD_185986 | JGI IMG/M metagenome (GOLD analysis project Ga0256406, IMG submission 185986) | Bovine rumen microbial communities from Lethbridge, Alberta, Canada - RJG_03 | ecosystem: Host-associated > Mammals > Digestive system > Stomach > Rumen | place: Canada: Alberta | collected...
GCTGCAATGCAAACCCGAACGGCGTTCTTTGTTCTCTATCTGTCCACAACTTCGCCCGATATTGTCCACAAGTTCGGCCGGAATCGTGTTTTCTGTTTTCAGGAATCCTTTATTTTCGGCGTTTTCCGCGTCCTGTGTTAGAAAATCATCTGACACCGCTGCGACACGGACGCCCTGCGGAAGGATGGTGTCCTCCAGCAGCATGATGCCGCGCTGTCCAAGTCCTATGATGCCAACTGCTATGTCATCCTTCATAATTGAGCTCCTTCTTCCGCTTCATCCGATTCTGCCGCTGCCTTGATGGAGGAGGCATATTCAGACGGGGACATTCCGGTCTGTCTGCGGAACTGCCTTGAAAAATAGTGCACGGACGAATACCCGAGAAAATCCGCGATCTGGGTGAAATTCATGCTGCCGGTGCGGATCATCTCCTTGGCGGTCTCTGTTTTCATCCAGCTGAAATAGTCGATGACGCCGCGCTTTTCATACACGCGAAAGAGCTGCTGCAGGCGTGATCTGCTGATCATGTTGTCCTTACAGATCATATCGAGCGTAAGGTGTCTGCTGATGCCGGTGCGCATGTATTCTATGATCTGGTGCATCACCTCGCGGTCACTGTTGCGGCGGACCGTGCGGATCGGCTCCTCATCTTCTGCCGCCGTTGAAGCGGTAATGCCCGCATATCTGCGGTGAATGTGGAGCAGAAATTCCTCGATCTTAAGCCGGATCATCTGCTCGCACCCCCACTCCCTGTCCTTTAGAGGTGTGAGGGACGTCAGCCACGGGTCATCGAGGCGCTCACCGAAACACGCATGTCCCTCGCGGACAATGGCGGCCAGAATTGCTCTCTCCGCGGCATCGATATGCAGAATCCGATGTCGGAAGAAATCCATGTCCGGACTGTAGGTGGAGAAGGACACCACAAGGAGGTTGGGCGCAACGACGCCGTTCGCCCGCACCGCGTGAAACTCATTTGGCTCATGGAAGGCGACGTCGCCCGGCTCAAGCCGGATCTGCTTCGTCCCGGCGGTGATCAGCACCTCGCCTTTGTCGGCGCACACAAACTCCCAGAAATCGTGCTGCTCACCCGGGAAGACAAAATCACTTCTGTATTCAAAATAGTGCAGACTGAACAGCTCCTGGATCGTGATCGTGCTGTCCAGCCAGATGCCCTGATATGCTCCCTGAAACGCCACACACGCCTCCCCTTCTGCGCAAATGGACGGAATTTTACATGAGCACCAAGGTCAACCTATATACAATGACATAGCCGTGATTTATTTCATCAGGCTTAGTGATCTTGGTGTCAATTCTTGAGGATAGTATACACAAATTTGTACGATCTGCCACAAATTTAGTCCTGATTTTGCATATAGTACACTTTTTCAACATAATTGTGCAAAGAAAACAAAATAGCAGGCCGCTATCTTTGATTAAAGAAGTTACACTGTGTTTATGAGAATGATTCTTAATCGGCGTGAAAAATAGATAATGAACCAAGAGGGGGATTGTAATGACAGACACGGAAATGAAAATGGAACAGGCAGCGCGCGCAGCAGCACAGCATTTCGATCTGTCAGGAAATCTGGAAGAGATCAGGCGCTTTGGCCACGGCCACATCAACGGGACATACCTGCTGCAGTGCAGGTTGACTGACGGCACTGAGCACAGGGTCATTCTGCAGCAGATCAATACAGCTGTTTTCAAAGAGCCGGAGCACCTCATGGATAACATCGTGGGCGTAACTTCGTGGCTTCGCAGAAAGATCACGGAGGAGGGGGGCGACCCTGAGCGCGAGACGCTCACGCTCATGCCCACAAGGGACGGCGCGATGTTCTATGCCGACAGTGAGCGCCGTTATTGGCGGGCCTACCACTTCATCTCCGGTGCCACCTGCTATGATCTCGCGCAAAGCGATGAGGATTTCCGGCAGAGCGCCGTGGCCTTCGGCACTTTTCAGCGCCGTCTCGCGGACTATCCGGCCGCGACCCTTTATGAAGCGATTCCCGGCTTCCATGACACTGCGGCGAGACTGGAGCATTTTCGCGGAGCGGTCCGCGCAGATGCGCTGGGGCGGGCAAAAGATGTTCAGAAGGAAATCGAATTCGTCGAATCTCATGCCTATCTTGCGGATGTCTATGCCCGCGCGGAGGCGGAGCACCCGCTGCCGAGGCGCGTCACCCACAATGACACGAAGCTCAATAATGTCATGATCGACGATAAGACGCATCGAGGCCTGTGCGTCATCGATCTTGACACAGTAATGCCGGGTTTTGTCATGAATGATTTCGGCGACTCCATCCGCTTCGGCGCGAGCACGGCGCTGGAGGACGAGCCCGATCTCTCGAAAGTCTCCTGCAGCCTTGAACTCTTTTCCGCCTATACGGAAGGCTTTATGCAGGAGTGCGGAGAGCGCCTCACGCCTCAGGAGAAGGCGCTGCTTCCGGACGGCGCCCTCATCATGACCTACGAGTGCGGCATGCGGTTCCTCGCGGACTACCTTGAGGGGGACATCTATTTTCATATCGAAAGACCGGCGCAGAATCTCGACCGCGCGAGGAACCAGTTCCGCCTCGTCGCCGACATGGAGGCGAAACTGCCGCAGATGCGGGAGATCGTGGCGCGGGCGGACCAGGCGTAGGCGCATGACCTTGCCACGGGCGGATAGGTCAATTGCCACCAATAAAAAGGGTTCTGATGTCATTGAAAATTTTGGTGTCATCGGAATTGCTGATACATGAAGATTCCGATGTCATTCAAATTTCTGATGACATCGGAATTCATGATATATGACGATTCCGATGTCATCATTGTGCAGCCTCATGTAAAGGATACAATCTGAAGATAAATTCAGTAATGATTCCTATTTTTATATTTACAAAGTTTGGAATACGTTGTATATTAACATCATAATACACAACATTAATTCACTTGTCTGACATAATTATCAGTATCAGATAAAAATATACGCAAAAAGCAACGGTAGCAAAGGTGAGATCTTTTTACAGATCATCAACAACAGGAGGTAATTCACGATGTTCGGCAATCCTTTTTCCGCAAATGTTGAGCGCAAGATGACAAAAGAAGAACTCGTACAGGCCATCCGGGCGGATCTCTCCGGTGAGCTCGAGGCGATCTACGGTTACGACGCACATGTCCAGGCGACGGACGATCCGGTCGCAAAGGCAGTGCTCTCCGACATCAGAGATGAAGAGAAGACACACATGGGCGAGCTGCTGACTCTGCTGAAATATCTGGATCCCAAGGAGGGTGATCTCTATGCAAACGGCGAGAAGGAAGTCCTGGAGATGCTTGAGGACCTCGGCATCAAGCCCGCAGAGAAGCTTCCCGCGCAGGACCAGAGCACAGTTGGCAGCATGAAGGAATCATAAAGATGGAGGATTAATATATGGAATTCTTAATGAGAAGCGACAGCAAGCTTTCTGAGGCGCAGTGGAAAGAGATAGATGAAAAGGTTATAGCAGCGGCACGTACGGTGCTGACAGGAAGGAAGTTCCTTAGTCTCTACGGACCGCTCGGCGCGGGTGTTCCTGCGGCTGAGATTCATAAGGACGGAAAGGTGCAGCTGGCAATGCTGACAGAGCTCTCCTCTGACTTCACCTTATCCTGGAGAGAGCTGGAGACAGCTGAGCGTCTGAACGTTCCGGTCTCCTACTCCGCAGCCGTTTCCGCAGCGGTGGATACCGCACTCAAAGAGGATCGGCTGATCTTCCTTGGCGATGAGGCGCAGGGCATCGACGGCCTGATTGGGAGTGCTGGAAAGACACTGGAAATGAAGGACTGGGACAAGGAGGAATCTGCATTCTCCGCTGTTTCCGCGGGACTGCAGTACATGCTGGAAAATCGAGCATACGGATCCAAGACGCTTGTGGTGAGCCCGGATGTTTTCGCGGCGCTGCAGCGCATCCAGCCCGGCACGGGAACCCTTGAGAGTAAGAGAATCAGTGCACTGATCGAAGGGTCCATCTACCAGTCGCCGGTTCTGCCCGCAAAGACGGCTCTTCTGGCTGCTTCAGATGAGCAGAATATGGATCTGGCAATCGGGCAGGATTTGGTGACAGCATACCTCGGCTCCTCGGATATGAATCACGACTTCCGGGTATTCGAGACCGTTCTGCTCAGGGTAAAGAACCCGAATGCGGTCGTTGTTTTCCGCGGGTGATGTGGAATACAGCCGGCAGAGATAAAATGTCACTCCGTTCGTTGCAAAGCCAAGGTCCACCGGATCTTGTACATCCGAGAACGCCTGCACCTAAGAATTGCAGCATCCTTACTGTGAAACCTAACCTTCCGGGAGGCGAAAAAAGCGCAGACTACCCCCATTAACCTTAAAATATAGTTTGAACTTTTGAACTTAGCTGAGGCACTTAGGCGACAATGACAGGTGTTTCCCAACCAAGTGCTTTTAATTTTTTGAGGTATGCGTTAATTTTCCGTTCTTTATTGAACTGGTTATAGTATTCAGCCCCAAGGTCCTTGAATTCAACGCCATAACGAAGAACATTGAAAATCGCTATAAGAAGGGAGTGAGCTACAGCAACATAAGCGCGTTTTTTTCCTCTATGAGGACTAATCCTCATAAATTGGGCGTGGAAATAAGACTTTTTGTTTTTGACTGCTGTTTGTGCACATACGATCATCGTAGAACGTAAAAGCGCGTTCCCTTTTCTGGTTTTGCCAGATTTCCGCTTTCCTGCACTTTCGTTACTTCCTGGGCAAAGCCCCGCCCATGATGCAAGATGTGCAGCATCCGGAAAACGACTCATATCTGCACCGATAACAGCTATAATTGCCTGCGCACTGGTATTTCCGATACCAGGTATATCCTGAATGATTTTTGCGGCTGCCTTTTCTTCCGGCTTCATAAAATCATCTATGTCATGATCCAGCTCATCGATATGTGCATTAAGCTCATCGAGATGCACTAAAAGGATATGCATCATCTTTCTTTGAAGTGGAGACATGACGCCATTCAGATCATCGATGATCTGTTCCTTTGTGGCCTTAAGATTATGGGCAATGGTTCCGTTCGCATACATCTCGTCATATTTATCACTGTCAATTGTTTGACCAGAGATTAAGAATTCGAGGATGTTGCGTGCACTCTTTCCATTAATCTGAGAAACTGTACCTGAGAGTTTAATATTCGCCCCTTCCAACATCTTCTGAAGACGATTCAGCTCCCGTGTGCGTTCACCAATAAGGCTTTTGCGATAACGAACCAGTTCACGTAATTCTCGCTGGTCTTTATCAGGAATAAAACTTGGCCGTAGAAGACCGTGCTGAAGAAGATCGGCAATCCATTCAGCATCATTCTGATCTGTTTTGCGCCCGGGTACCGCTTTCATGTGCTGGGCATTTACAACAATAGCATCCAGTTCTGAAGACTCAAGGATGTTATACAGTGGCTTCCAATAAGAGGCGGTGCTTTCCATGGCCACCATTTCACACCCACTTTCTTTCAACCAGTCAGCTAATTCAAGAAGCTCTCTGGTTGTTGCACCAAACTCGCGAATCTCGCCTTTCTTCTGATTGCCGCTTCGAAGACAGGCAACGATAAGCTTTTTGTGCACATCGATACCACAACATTTGTCGTAAATTCGTTCCATAACTGGCACCTCCAGAATAAATTTACGGCACGGTTCTCTGTCTTTTATTATTTTACTGTACGTCCTTAATGCCTGTACCGGCTGGACAGATGGTGGTCCAAATGAGAGAACCTAAAATCAGTTTTGGTTGCGGGCTACAGGCCCAAAATCGCAACGATCACTGCCGTTATATATACAATAACGGCAAGCTCTGAAAAAAGAAATATACTGTAGCTCGCTGTCATGGTTTCATTTATGGTGGTGCCAATGAAAGGGGCATGTGGGTTTTGGTTCAAGGCAAAGCGGGGTGCTGAACAGTTATCAATAATGAATTAAGCAAGGCCGCCGCACTTAAAAAAGCGCGGCGGCCTTTTTCTGGGCTATTGCGCCTTCTGTACCGTCACGCACAGCCATTCCTTCGTTTTGTGTACCTGGATATTATGGAATCCGGTCTGCGCGTGTTATTAAAGAATCTCATTGTGCATTTCCTCCGGCGAAGGGTTGGTTATGCCGAGATGCGGGCATAGCGCTCTCCGCCGATGATCTCCATCATCAGAGCATAGGGATCTGTGATCTCGCCGGCCACCATCGAGAACAGCCTCGGTGTGCAGCCAGAGACAAGTGCCACGCTCGCTTCGTTCATGCGAACGGGCTGCTGGCGGTTCCTGCTCTCTACATTCCAGAAGACCAGCTGCGGAAGCCTGTACCCCGCCGCTTCGTACATTCTCTTTGCATTTTCAAAATTGCTGAGAGAGGCGTTTTCGGTACAATAATCAAACTCCATGTCGGAGATGATCACCAGCTTCGCGGGCATCTCCTCCTGTGGCAGGTGATTCTTCACCGCAGTCCTAAGAACCAACAGAAAGACAGCCTCTATGTCTGTATTGCTGACTTCGCAGAAGGAAGCCGCGTAGCGGAGCTTATCTGCAAAGGTTTCCCCCTTCAACTCAATCAGCTGAGGCTTCTCTGAAAACATGATAAAGTGGTTTGCGAACTCCCCCTTATTATGTTCGGCGAAATACAGTCCGAGAGAAAGGGCAACAGAAGCCGGTCTTGGGCTTTTTGAACAGTACATGGAGCCGGAAGTGTCGATTACCGCAAGAGCATTTTCATCGGATCCATATGCAGGCAAAGCATTCCATGTCGCATTCAGAACATTCTTTTCCTCCTCGGAGATCCTGCGCATGAAGTTGTCGTTTTCAAAGTCATAATAACCGAGGTACGGATCCACCAGTTCATAGGGATAGAGATTGTCCGCATGAAGATGAACCTTTTTCTCCGACGCGGCATTGATAAAAGCCGTATAGCGCTCGCTGTCATTCCTCATAAACGCCTTTTTGTATTTGAAAAGTGCCCTGGAGCACTGCTTCGCATAATCGAAAGTATAATCGCGCGTGCGCAGGTTATTTTCAATGATGTGGATGGCCTTCCTGAGCGCTGCCAGCGTTTTGCGGTATTCGCTCTCCTTCATTCCGCACTCTCTCGCAATCTTTTTGCCAAGAGCGGACTGTGCGCGGCTGGATGTGTTGACAGACGGCAGCCACTTGGCCAGAAGGGATACACTGCTGCCATTTCTCAGAGCCTCCGTATCCTTGCGAAGCTGCTCCCTGATCAGGCCAATGGCATCCCGCTCGCATGCTGTTCCCATCAGAGAGAGCAGATCGTCATAGCGGCCATATTCAGCTATGAGGGCGAGGTTCTTCTTCACGACAGACGGCTCTGCGTCCGCAAGATAAGTGAGGACCGTGCGGAACAGTCTGCGCTCACCCAGACCCCCGCGAATATCACGTGCGAAGAAGAGGATCTTGAGCGCAGTGTCCCTGTCCTCGGTGTATGCCTTAATGAAACGGCTGATGATCTCTTTCTGATCTGCCGCTCGCAGTGCGCCGGCAGTGCTGAAGAAGTCCAGACAGTCCGACATCGTCGAAGCAAGTGTAACCGCTCCGTTCTCTGTGCTCGTCAGATTTGCTTCCTTCTTAAGTTCGTTCAGCATAGGGATCACCTCCGTTCGCTCTCTTTGACACCAATGCCTGCAGCGGTCAGGCTGCAGGCATTGGCCGCCCCTCGAAAACTCAAAAATTTCGTCTGGTAAGCAAGCTTCCCATCCGAAATTTTGACTTTTCGAGGGGTGCTAAACATTTTACAAGATGCATTTTTTATGCCCGCGGGGCCTTTCACCCCACCTGTGCCGTGTTATGAGCACGGTGCCCCTCTTGGGGCCAAAGCATTCTCTCTGATAAGGATTGCTGTATGCAAATTGCTGTCTGCATCTTTCTGTCTTGGCTACAATATAACAGCCCACTGAAAACAAATCATGGAAAAAAAGTTGCGGACTCTCTTCAGAGTCCGCAAAGTCTTTCCTGCCTTTCAATTCTCTCCGTGATCAGCGCAATGAATTCCTTCGGCGCCACCACCCGTATCATCGGGCCGAAGGCGAGAATCCTGATCACCATCTCCGTCTCATCATCCTTATCATAGTACAGCCGGATACGATAGCGGCCTTTATCTATCCTCTCCGTTTCCTTCTGCAGATCGGAGAAATGCAGCATGGCGCGCTGCAGCGCATTCCGCTCATTCCGAAGCTCCAGATCCACATATCTTTTATGGATTACCGGGAGGCGCATTTCCTCCGGTTTTGCCGGCCGATCCAGCGCACATTCCCTGATGCGCGCCACATTAAACGTGTATGGCGTCCCTTTTACCGACCGGCATAGGATGCGGAACTTGTCATCCTTTGAAGAATATTCAATCCGGTAAGGATAATACAGCTGCCCTCTGGTATAGCCTGACCGGTCTGTATATTCCAAAAAGATCATGCGCTTCTCGTGGATCGCCCGCAGTATCGTGTGAAAATGCCGGATATACTGCTCATCCGTGTAGTCATCGCCATCGCTGTACCGGTCATAATAGACAACAGACTCCCGATCATACAGCGCCGGAACATCCGCCAGCTGAAGCCTGATCTGCTCCAGCACCTCTTTGTCATTCTCACGATAGAAAAAGAGATGAATGCGGGGATCCTCCAGCAGCGATTTCAGCCACTGCCGTTCAAGATTGGTCAATGGCCGTGCAGGATCATGGAAGAGGATCGACTTATACCTTTTCTGCCGGCCAGACCCATTTTCCTCAACTGCCAACAGCGGCCACGCGCCGGATTTGAGCTTATCAGGAATGACCAGCATACTCTCGGCGAACGCATTCTCCGCTATGATGTCCATCATTTCTTTTTCCGTTATGCCATCATCCCCGGCAGCTCTTAGGATTCTGCAGACGGTCTGAAAATAAGCCCCGTAGATCTCATGAAACAGCATTTCCGCTCTCTTCCTCCGCTCCCATGTACATACCATACATTTCCCGGAGATCCTCAAAAAAGCGCTTCTCGAGCAGTCCATCCGAACTGGTCAGCCTCTTGATCCGTCCCGTGAATGTCCTGATCCAGGGGAGCATTTCCTCCGCATCATAGACATCCACCGCGTATCGCCAGGTATTTTCAGAGATCTGCAGGACAGTTCCGCACCGCGCCTCGCGGCGAAGTCTCTTAATAATGTACTCCTCCCCTTCACCCACGTTGACATCCATTTCTACATGATTGATCTTGTTCCCGCGCTTAAAGGACACTCCCCACATATGCCGCCTGAACTCGGCAAACCGGTTCATGACGGCATCATACTCCGGATAGCATTCTCCCTGACGGACACTGTGGATGTTGTCAATACGGATGGAGTCAAAGTCGTTTTTTGTAGGGCTAAATCCGATCAGATAGTACCTCCCCTGCTGTGTTCCCGAATAAATGGCCAGCGGCACCTGGCTCCAGACAAATTTCTGACCTCTCTTACTCTCGGCATGAATCTCGATCAGCCGCTTCTCCCGTATTGCAGTGAGCAGATCCAGCATGATTTCGCCATCGAGCGCGTCCAGAATATAATGATGTTTATGGGAAAATCGCACCGCGTCCAGCGGCTCTCCCTGTGCGGATGCCCGGTCCATAATATAGGAACCGATAACCCCCAGCGGCGCCTCCTCTGTAAAGAATGCAATGACATCGCCCAGGTAATGTTCAATAGCTTCATCGAGCTCCGGCAGCATGGTGCGGCTGTAGAGAAGCCTGTTGCCGGATTTCCGGCTGTGAATAAGGCCCATGCCTTCAAACTCTTTAAGTTTCTTGCGAAGCGTGGAGAGATCAAAATCCAATTCCGTGCCAAGAGGGTCCAGGTATTGATCAGCGATCTGCTCATAGATTGCGGCGGCAGAGAGAGCCTCCCCTGCAGACAATATGTCCATCACATAAAAAAAGAGCGTGATATCCCTGTCCGTGAAGCTCTTTGCCTTAAAGGCCTTGAACAGAGGATTCCGCTCCATATCACGAATATCAAGAGAGATGAAAATATTCTTGCCGCTCTCCGTCTGTCTGAAAGACATGCACTCTCCCAGCCAGCTCTCTATGCGGCGCCGCTCATTGTCATAGCTGCGCACACTCTTAGAGGAGTACTCATCCCGGCTCTTAAAGCCGTAGGCGAAGAACTCCCTCATATAATTCCGTATGCGCTCAAAATCTTTGATCAGTTCGCTGTATGCCATTTCGTGTCTGCGTGATCTTGTTCAATCCTTTACGCTGCTATCAGAAGCGATACGTCTGCCTTCTTCAATAGCAGCCGCTGTCACTTCATTGGGCACATCCAACTTCAAGGCAAATGGAATTCCGTGTTCACGAATAGTAGTTCGTAAAAAAATATTAATAGCAGTAGTCATATTTATTCCAAGTTCAGAATAAATCTCATCTGCTTCTTCTTTTATATCTTTATCCACTCTGATGTTCAGATTTGTTGTAGCCATTTTTTACCTCCGTTCTAACTATAGAATATGCTAAAATTTGTGCATCGTCAATACATAGTCATTATATTATATGTTTTTACGAGCAGTCCTCACAATCTGTCACAATCTGTCATCAATACGACGGTCTCGACGCACCTGGTCTGCAGACAACAAAAAAGCGGCGCACCGCTGCCCACGATGCCCGCTGATGATTTAAGGGGAGGGGTCTGCAGGTATCTGTCTGCAGACCAATTATGAAAAAGATTGTTAGCATTATGTTGTTCGTGTTCTCCGGTCGGCTTTCCTTTGAACAATTCTCATGATACCTGCATCCTGTGACGGAATTGTGGAAAAAAGTGCACGGTTCTGTGAAGAATTTTTGAACGGAAAGTGAACGCCGGAGGAAGAAGCATTTTCTCCCCATAGAGATCCTGTGAATTAGCAATACCCTTAGTCGGGCTCTCTCCATTTCTCCCCGGAGAATGTGTTCGCGGTCATGTCCGCATGGTTGTGTCAATACCCTTAGTCGGGCTCTCTCCATTTCTACAAGCGCGGTTCTATGACCAAAGAGCCAGAAAACTGTTCCCACACATTTTGTGAGAAATAAGATCTTCTGAAGGATCCAGGAATCTTCAGATATTATTTTCCTTATCATATTGAAATCCCACATATTTATTGTATATCATCAATCCGCATCTATACTGCCTCCTTCACATTTACGGCATCAAAAAGGACACCGGTTCATTGCTGAAATGCAATAAATCGCGTCCTTAAAGGATCAGTGTTCAATTGTCGGCAATATGCTCGTAAAAGTGATGAAAAATTTTCCGGTGCATAAGAGTCAACAATAAGAATGATGAATTTCCTGCTTCCTTATGTTTCTGCCTCTCCACTAACGAATAGCCACTCTGCAATATCATATATCTCAATTCCTTCATAGCTGTACATTGGATGCCTGGTTCGGGCTATGATCATTTTAGGATAAGCATCATGGATCTGAAGGAGCGGTGTGTACTCGTTTCAAAAATACAATATTTTTTCACTTTTGAAAGTCCTTCTCTGGCTGCTCATTACGAGAGATCATAGCTGCTGATAGTATAGATTTCATCCGGCTGGATCTGACTGGTATCCGCATCTGGATAGTATTCCTGCAGAAAAGGTATCAGCTGCTCTCCTTTAATATCGACATCTGCATTGCAGTTAAACTCGCGGTCGACATGGAGAGCTCCCTTTATCTTTCCCCCATCAACCAGATGACAGAAGCTGATCACGGAATTCATCCCAAGCCCGAGCACCAGAACGCACTTCTTGTCACGATAGACTCCTACATCACACTCTGTAAAATAATCTGACATACTGCCTCCCTCTGAAAATTCCCTGCTGTCCATTCGGATGCAGGCACCTCTCTCCGCCTTCTTGATCTCTCCCTGCGGGCAGGCCGCCGTCCCTTCGGGTGACGGCCCCTCGCCCTTCATCTTCAGAATAGCTGAAGTACTATGCCAATTACAGCAAGCAGGAAAGGAATAATCGATGACGGAAATTCGTGATCATCTTGAGCTGGGAGATCTGTGCTAAAAAAGCTATAACCGTCAGAAGGTGTCCCATGCAGGTTTGATTTTTTCCCATCTTCGCTGCTGCGCGAAAAAAAGGACGCCGGTTCATTGCGGAAATGCAATAAATCGCGTCCTTTAAGGATCACTGTTCAATTGTCGGCAATATACTCGTAAAAGTGCCTAAAATAAAGGATTTCTACGAGTCCTGTCTCTGCAGTAAGGCCACCGTTTCGACGTGCAACGTCAGTAGCTTGTTGTGACAATTTGCTGCTGTCGTCGGTAGGTTGTGACGACAATTTTTTAGACTTGGAATTCCTCCTCGGAGGCTTGTAATCGTCACCCTTTTTCTTGTCTTCAAAA
>Ga0256406_1006081_pt1 | contig 12334 bp, 10 predicted proteins | sample RumenRJG_03DNA_FD_185986 | JGI IMG/M metagenome (GOLD analysis project Ga0256406, IMG submission 185986) | Bovine rumen microbial communities from Lethbridge, Alberta, Canada - RJG_03 | ecosystem: Host-associated > Mammals > Digestive system > Stomach > Rumen | place: Canada: Alberta | collected...
ACATTAGAAAAGAAATACTTTCCAAGTATTATGAAGAGCAGCGTGATATATTAAATCACAGACTTTATAATTATTATAACCTGTCGATTGCATATACTTTTAATTTTGGAAAACGCATTCCATTTACCCAAAAGAACATTGATGAAAGAGTTGATAGTTCCATATTACATAGTAATTAAAATGATATTTGGAATTATTGCTGTCCGGTAAAACCCAGATTCCGTGATTTTAGCTCTCGGAACCCCAGTAAATACGGGACATGATTCTTATTTCTGAAAAGTAACCCCTATAGGTCATCAAAGAGGCTTAATTGTATATATTTCGGATTATAAGCCAAAGCCTGCTTTCGCTGGGTCTTCTTGAGATCACGCCAAGCACGTAATGGGTCTACGACCATGGCTACAATATCAATATAAGAGAACATTGTAAGCCGGATAGCGCATACAAGATTGGGAAACGACATCTTATCTTTTGCCTCTCTGGAGATAACCCTTGTCACGAGATAGGCTATCATAACCGACCAGATCTGCTGTTGCCTGTTATTTATTACTTCATTAATTCTGTGTATATTAGAGCAGATTGGGGCCAGCGTGGCACGTTGCCATACCGTAAAACCCCGTCTTGCTTTACATATTCCGAAGAAAATCTCCGACGTAGCAATTGAGAGGGTACCATCCCTCTGCTCTCGGTTATCTACGGCTGCGGCCTTCGAGCCTTTGAGGCATGCAAACTCAAATGGAACGACATCAATTTTGACCGTCAGCAAGTGCACGTCAAGAAGGGCAAGGGCAGCAAGGACCGCATCGTGCCTATCTTCCACTGATGACGGCATGGACAAGTAGTCCAAAGCAGGGTTAATCCCCATAGATATGTCCTCCTGCCGTACAACTCGGTCTTCATATTGGCCTTCCGTTCCTCCAGGCCAACACGAAGACCTCTTTAGTTTTTCGATTATTATTTCTTAAACACCTTGCCACATTCGGTGCATTGGTAGTACTTGCCGTCTTGTTTGGGCAATACCAGCAAAACGCCACCAAGTAGTACAAACGGAGAGATGAAAAAACCATATAGCCGAATTGTCGCAAGAGCCTCCACAAAATTAGGCAGGATTAGCCCCGCGCAGCCAAGAATTATCAAGACAATACCCAGGAGGATTGCAAGAGTTGATCTTTTGCCCTCTTTGTTCCGCAAGGCTTTGATCTTGTTACTTCCACAACTGGGACACCATGGCAATTGTTCTGAGCGAGATGATATTATCTCATTGAGGATGTGCTGACTTTGCTCATAGTCTTTCTTGAACACCCTCACCTCAATGCCTGGATTCGGCCCGTATGCGCCATACGCAGGGTCGTTGAGTTCGTCATGAAGCGAAGCGGTGATACCATTGCCCGCTAACTTCGAGACGATTTCGTCGGCGACAATCGTATTGTCGCACTTGTTCAAAGTAATGATTTCCTCGTTCTCCATCATTGTAATAGTTGTACTAATTTCCGCTACGGCGGAAAAGCTAAAGCCTTTCACCAATAGCTGTTGTCTGTTATTTGTTACTTCATAATTCTGTGTATATTAGAGCAGATTGGGACCGGCATGGCACGTTGCCATACCGTAAAACCCCGTCTTGCTTTACATATAGCCGATAAGGTTTCGGACATGGTTAACATTGGCAAATTTATGAAGAAATATTAAAAATGCAAAATAATGAGAAAGGTTATTTGAAGATGATGAGAAAAAAAGATGTTTTGCTTTGTTTACCATCTCCTCACAGAACATATAAGATTAATTTTTGGCGAGTTCCTATTCCACCCATTCCACCCATCTTGTATACTGCTGTAATACAGTGGGTTATATAAAAGAGTAAAGTCAGAATATCTCACCAACATCCCACCCAACATCTCACCCAAAAATGTGCTGTTGATGGGCATAAAACGAAAGAAAGCTAACAGACAAGGTGTTGTTAGTCAGTCTGTTAGCTTTCTTTATTGCGCTAAAATCCCGTCTGTCTATAGCTTTTCAAGCCAATAGATACCCTTTCCATTCAGGCTATATGTTGTGTTGATGTTCAGTCGCTTGCTCACCATAGTGATATTACCCGTTTTAGAGTCTATCTTACTCAGCTTATAAGCACCGCTTTTCAGGTCGATGGATGCATCTTTGTTGTCAGCATCAATGTACACAATAGCCCCTCTGTTGGCATTCTCCATCATGTAGACGCCTCCCATTGCGCCCGATGGTTGCATGAGCGCAGCATCCTTGAGAAATTGTTTGTCCCTGACAGGAATGGCGGGGCAAGAGCCACCGGCCATGAAGGCAGCCCAGCAAAGCTCTAGATATTTTGAGGCATAATATATTACAGCCTTCTCAGGATAAGCTTTCCGATATTCTGACACGCTGCGATATACGTCGCCAAATTGCGGCACGCCGGCCTTTATCTTGCGCATGTATTGTCTGGGAGCCATGTTCAGCCCACCGTCAGGAGCATACAGTCCCTTGTTGTGATAGAACCATTGCTCTATGGTAATGATGTCTACGATGTTGCGTAACCCACTGTTTGCCAATATAGAGTCTTGCACGTTCTTGTTGCAACTCAGTTGCACCAGCACCTTCTTGCCCCTTGCCTGCTCCCATTGCTGAATGGTTTGCAGCCAGAATTTCACAAAGTCGTAGGGGCCCGTAAACTCTTCTCCAATAGACTGAATGATGTTTGGCTGGTCGGCCAGGGCATCCAGTGTGTTGAAGATATATTGCTTGTGGTACTTTCTGAGCGTGTCATTCTTCACATTATAGAAATAGTCGGCCATGAAGATACGCTTGTCACCCATGAACGGCACCGGCTCTGGGAATACCTTCTCGTTGATGTTATTGGCTGAGCGCCACGGGCAGTCCACCCAATGTGCTCCGGCTTCCAGAATGTTATGCTGAAAGTAGTGCTGGTTAACCAGCAACAGACCTTTCTGAGCACCTTTCTTTGCAAAGTCGTTGATGCGGTAGAAGTACCATGAGTTGAGCTTGTTCAGGTTGTAAAGGCTCAGTCCGTCCCAAGCCTTGCCTTTGCCCGAGCGGGCGAAAGCCTGCTCATAGAAGGGCGGAAACACATTGCCGTCGCGCCGACGAACCCTTTCGTGGTCATCTCTACGCCGGTCATACCACAGCCCGTAGTTCTGATTCAGCAGCAGGGTGTGACTTCTTTCCATGGCAGCCACCACAGAGTCTACCCTGTCGGTAAGTCCTGTACCTTCCCTGCCCGGCACAAAGCGTGTCAGAGCATAGGGTGCTTTCTGATAGTAAGAAGGTCTTACTCTTCCGTTCCACCATGGAGCGTTGCTCCTGCCACCCACCAGCAGCTCACCATCCATGGTGATTTTGCCGTTGGTAATAGCATAATGAGGTGTTGCCACAGTGGGCTCTACCTTGTCGGGCAGGGCGTCAACCAGCTTTGCTCCCTTGCCGTTCACCGATGCCGTAAACTTCACGCTGTCCATCCACATAGCCATTGTCACCCTGGGCAAGTGCGCCATTGCGGTATATCTCTGCGCCTCCTCAATGGTAGGACTGGTGCTCTGCGTGGTGTTGCGCACGTAGGTGTGCGTGATGTTATCGGCGTTATGACACAGTCTTTCAGATAGTTGCTCGGCAAAAAGGCTCCACGGCTGTACATGGTTATTTGATTCAGCCATAAAACTCGTACCGTGGAAGTCGGCCCAGCAGCCATACACCACGTTGCAGGCGTCACTGTCGGCGTCAGAAGCATATATGTTTGCAGCCGAGCATTGCCACAGTGTGCTGTTGGCCGTGGTCCATCCGCTGCCATAGTTGTCATATCCTATGTTGCCTATTTGCAGGTCGTGCCCGTCGATAGTCACGCAGTCGAAGAGCAATCCCGTGGCCCATATGCCCGTACTGCCGCTAAAGCCCATCGAGTTATAGCTCTCACACTGAACGAAAGCATTGGGACCGGGTGCGCAGTAGCCCGCGCTGAAGTCGTTGATGCCCTCTTCTGACCAGCAACGCTGAAACAAGCATTGCCCTCCTTCGGTATAGAAGGTCCGTCTGCGCCATCCTCCTAGCTCAGAAATGGGCTCTCTGGCATCGCAGTCTTCCACTGTTATGCGGCTCGCTCCGTTCTCTATGGCCACGGCAGATCCGGCCAAGTGCTTGAAACTCACCTTCCTCACCCAGCAGTCGCGTGCCGCGTCTATGTAAACACCCTGCCAACAATGGTTCTCATCGTGGGTGTTCTGAGTGTCATACGATGACTGTATGGTGAGGTTTTCCACTCCGGCATCGCTGATACGGCCCGGCCAGGCATACTTAATGACCTTTGTTGTGCCCCAGTGGCTGTCTAGTGCCATGGTCAGAGGGGCATTCAGCTCAACGCTGCTTCCGCCTCTTGTCACTGTGCGGTCCCATCTCACGTCGGCATCTCCGGGATGCCAGCCCCAGTAACCCAGGTCCTTGCCTCCGCCAAAGTTGCCCATGGCCAGGTGTTCAATCCATTCTTTGGTGCTGGGGCGCCATATCAGTATGTTGTCACCCTCATTCAGATGACCGTTGATGGTCAGAGAGCGGCTGTTGAGTGGCATATAGTTGGTGCTAACACTCAGCGTGTCAGCAGGCCGCATATCATGTCTGCCCTCTATATACACAGCCGAGCCGCGTTGCACACCTGTCTTATAGAGTATGGTCTTGTGTTTGTCAGCTCCTCTGAGCACCACGCCGGATGCACTGATGCGCAGCGGTTCTGTCAGCGTGAAGGTTCCTTCGCCCAGCAATACGGCGCCCCTGAGCCCTATACGCTTGTTAACTTTCAGGCCCGACACATAGTCTATTGCCTTCTGTATGCGCTGACTGTTGTCGCCCGGCTTCACCGGGACATACACCACGACGGGCGCGTCGGGTATGCTGACGGCTGATTCCTTATATCCGCAATACGAATAGTCGGGCATGCGATTACCTTTGGCTGTTGTGCCATATACCACATGTCCGCCTTTTACAGATAAAGGTAAGGGCTGTGCGCCGCTGCACACAACCCCACCCAATAAACATATTATGATGAAAAAATATTTCATTTGGCTCTATTGCTTTTTCTGTTTCTTAGCCTCAATGCGCTTATACCACGCCTCGCGCTCCTTGGTCAGGTCGTAGCCTCTGCCTGCAAGCCAGTTGTTGATGCGACCCTTATACTTGCCAAACCACGCGTGCTTCGACTTAGAGTCGCCGGCGTCCATGGCAAACTCGCGGGCCTCTTTCAGCCAGTTCAATATTTGCAGCTTCTCATCAGGCTTTAGCGTAGGTATCATGTCCAGCTGCGCATCGTACGTTACCTTTACCACGCCGTAGGTCATACCGTCTTTGATGGCTTCTATCTGACTGTCCGTAAGATAGTTGGCCAAGTTGGCAGCAAACTCAAAGTGATGCTTGTACAAGGCAGCGTCACGCTCGTTCTGTGCCTGAAGCATGTATTGTGCCTTGTCATTGCCCTTGAGCGAGTCCTTGGCATACTTCAGTTTGTTGTTGCACGTGGTGTGTATCTTGTTGAGCAAGAAGTATCGGTTAGCCACGATGTTGAGCACGTTGGCCACCTTCTTACTGTCTTTCAGGTCCAGCTTGTCCACGATTTTCTGCGACCGTGCCACGATGGTGTGTACGTAGGCCGGGTCTTCGCCGGTGCTGTCTAGCTTAACTTCCTGAGCACAGGCGCTGGCCATAACCAGCACCCATGCCATGAATGTAACAATATTGCGTTTCATCTTACATCAGTTTACCTTTTTCAGCCAAGGTGTCGTGGTTGTTCTTCAGGTCGGTCCAATCCACTTTCTTATGCGTGTCTATGCCGTTGATGTATTTCTCTATATTGGTATAGCCATCGCCATTGATGTCACCGTTGGCGTCGCTTGGGTCGTTGGGGTTCAGTCCGTTGGCTATTTCCCAGTCGTCGGGCATACCGTCGCCGTCGCTGTCTTTGCGTGGCTTGCCCTTATACTCAGGATAGCCACCCATCTGTGAGGGGTCTGTGATGATGCCGCCCAGATAAGAGTCGTTGCCCAAACGGCGATACTTGAAGAGTCCCTCAGCGTTCTTGCTCTTGTCAGCCAGTCCCCATGTGTCGCCATAAGGGTGCTTCTTGTTCAGCTTCTTAGCCACATAGGGCTTGCCGGTGCGCACCTCTTCTACGATACGCTGGTCTACGATGTCGCGTGTAGGTATGGTTGCGCCCACGTTGTCGAGCACATAGCTGAACGTTTGGTCAGCAGGCAGAATGGTGAGTGGGGGCATTACGAACGGCTCGTTGCTGCGCATGAGCTTCCATTCCAGCTCTGTTGTCTCGCCATCTTTGTTCTCAGCCGTCTGCACACCACCATCCCAGTTGTCCTTGGTGACGCGCTCGTTGCCCTCCATGATGTTGCCTGACACATACACACGGCCATATTGCTTGTATGGGAAGAGCTTGTTGCTTCGGCTTTCCGTCTTGATGATGCGATAACCAACAGGAGTATCCTTCGGAGTGAGGGGTCCCGGCTTATAATAGTTGTTGATGAAGTTCGACATAGTGGAGTATTCGCCACCGTCAGCCGTACGGTTCACCCAGTTGTAAATAACGTTGTTCACGAAGTTGAACACGCCTCCCCAGCCTATAGAAGGGTTACGGCCCGTGTTGTCTGCCCACAAGTTGCGCATGAACGAGGTGTTCTCGCCGCCTATGGTAGAGCCGAAGGCGTGGTTATAAGTGTCGAGAGCCTTGGCAGATATGGTGTTCTGTATGGTCACGTTCACCGTAGGCTCCTTTCGGCTGCCGTTGGTACTGCCCGTGTCGAACATGTGTCTGTAGAACGATATGTTCTCGTCGAGGCCCCATTCGCATGAGCAATGGTCTATCATAATGTTGCCCACAGGGTTGCCTCCGAAGCTATCCTCACGATACCACACGTCGGTGTTGCCGCGGCGGAAGCGCATGTGGCGCACAATAACATCGTGAGTGTTCACTTGGAAGCTCTGTCCTGCAATGCAAACACCGTCGCCGGGAGCGGTCTGTCCTGCTATTGTGATGTAAGGCGCACGCAGGATGATAGGTGTCTTGAGCCTAATGATGCCCGAAACGTTGAACACCACGATGCGCGCTCCGCCCTGTTCGCAGGCCCAGCGGAAGGAGCCGGGGCCGTCGTCGTTAAGGTTTGTCACCACAAGTACCTTGCCTCCACGTCCGCCAAGGGTGTACATGCCGCCGCCCTCAGCGCCTGGGAAAGCCGGAATCTTGCCCTGCTTGAGGTCGTAAGGTCTCCATGCCCATGGCACGTAGGGTCGGCCTTCAGTTGCCTCCTTCACCACAATGGGGAAGGCAACCTTCCATGCACTGTCGCTGTGTGCCGTCCATGCGGCCTGAAGCGAGTCGATTTTTGCTTTTGCGGCTTCGGTTATCACAGGATATTGGGCCTGTGCCACCGAAGGCAGAAGCATTGCCGCACAAGCGGCAATCATCAGTTTGTTGTTCATTGCTTTATTGTTTTGTTATTACTGTTGTTCTTAGTTATTTGCCTAGATATGGCCAGCCGTGCAGGTTGGGATCCTCTTTGGTGAGCTTCACGTCATATTGTGAGTTGATAATACCCATGGCCCTCGACACGTTGCCTTGGCTGTCGTGGCCGGCAAACCGAGGGTCTTGTTTGCCCGCAGCCTCACGCAGAATGCGTGCATCCACCTCATCCAGCTCCGGCAGTTGGCATCCCGCCTCTTTTATCACGTGCCGGTAAGCCTGCTTGGCCGTCTCTATGGGCATGCCGCTATAGGCCGGCCGCTGCTTCAGCACATACCTATTATATATATCTTTGTTGGCTCCCAGTTCTGTGTTGAAGGCCCTTTCGGCCAGGCTGTCGGCAAAGCCGTATAAGTTATCGGCGTTTACGCGCTTGAGCGAAGCGTCGCTCCACACCGCCGTCTTGGGCACCCACTTAGAGTGCAGTTCGAACATATTGCCGTTGAGATACCACTCTCCGAGTCCGCTGTCGTTGTTTCCATGGCACGACGCGCCAACAAAGTAGCGTGCCTCTGTGCAATGCAACTGCGTATTAGGGCCCGGTTTGAAGTAGTTGCCCTCCATGATGACTCGGTTATACGAGTTGCCTTGGTTGGCACTCTGATAGTTCTCTCCGCCGTAAACGCTGTTGGGCTTGCCCCAATTAAACACCACGTTGTTGATAAACTCATTGTCTACGTACTGGTCGTGCTCGCCTCTGTACTTGCTATGCTTGCGCATACCGTTGAAACGTGGTGCGCGGTTGTTGACGTTGGCAATGAGACAGTGGTGCATGGTAGCGTGTTCGCCGCCCCATTGCGTGGCATACGAGCGGGCGCCCTTGGCGTTCTTCGACAGGTAGAGCCCCTCGGCCAGTATGCAATATTGCACCGTCGTAGAGTCGCAGTCGTACATGGTGAGGTTCTCCTCCATGCTCCACGTCATTGAGCAATGGTCTATGATGATGTGCTTCACGTTTTCCACGTCGAGCGAAGTCATACTCTTATTAGGTATGTCGCCCGCCCTGAAGCGCAGGTAGCGCAGAATGACGTTGCTCTTGCTTATCTTGAGCGTGTAGCCGGCAATGCAGATGCCCTTTCCGGGGGCCGTTTGTCCCAGGATGCTCACGTTGGGATGAGCCATGGCGAGCACCGATTTAAGATATATAGTGCCGCAAACATCAAAGACTATGGTGCGTGGTGTGTCATCGCCCGTGCGCAGAGCCCAGCGCAGTGTGCCCTCTTTCAGGTTGCTGTCTGTGCAGTCGTCGAGGCTCGTCACATGATAAGTCTTTGTTCCGCGAGCATCAATCGCCTTTCCGCCCGTAGTGTATCGGCCGTAGCCTTGCGCCCCGGGAAAGGCCAGTTGCTGTGCTCCGGCCGTGAGTGAGGGTAGAACCAAGAGGCAAACGCATAGCCATTTGCAAAGTATTGTTTTAGTTATTCGCATTGTTTCATTTGTCTTTTCGTCGCCATACTCTGCCTTTCAGGCATGCCGGCGCTCGATTTCTTAAATCAATAACATAGACGCATGTTTTTTGAGATAGTTTAAATGCGAGGGGGAAATATGTGACTAAAAAAATGAAAAAAGTGTTTTTTTAACACGAAAATGCACTTTTTGCATTTTGTAAGCATCCCGATTGAAAATTAAAAGCGGCCTTTTTACCTTTCCCTAACGGCCTTTTTACAAGCCAAAACAGGCACTTGTGCGTTGTACAAAGGCCTGTCTTGTCTTGTTGTATGTAAGTTGTTGTTTTACAACACTATAGTTCTATGCTGTCAATCCTCAGTTTGAGCAGTCCCGCGGGCACTCTTATCTCCACCACGTCACCTTGCTTCTTGTTGAGCAGAGCCTGCGCTATGGGCGACTTGATGGATATCTTGCACTCCTTGATGTTAGCCTCATGCGGGCTCACGATGGTGTAAGTCATCTGCCGTTGAGTGGTCATATTGGTCAGCCCTACCTTGCTCAGCAACTGCACATAGCTGTCGTTGAGCTTCGAGGTGTCGAGCACGCGCACGTGGGCCAGCACGTTTTGCTTGAAGCGTATCTTGCCCAGCAAGCGCGACTGCTCGCGTTTGGCGGCGTGATACTCAAAGTTCTCGCTCAAGTCGCCCTTGTCACGTGCCTCTGAAACAGCATCGATGACCTTTGGCAATTCCACTTTTATCAGTTCATCCAGTTCGGCCACGAGCTTGTCGTAGCCTTCTTGTGACATAAATTCCATTGCTTTTTCCTTCTCGTTCTTTATTCTTTATGTGCTCTCTGGGGGCGTGTTACGGCATCATGTGCCTGAGCTTCCTACCGCACATACGTCATTTCTTTGTTTACAGCCTGCAAAATTAGCCAAAATAATTCATATTCAAGCCTACGCAAAGCATTTTTCATCCTTATTCTTATAGTCCTTCCTGCCTCTTGGCCAGGTGGGCCTCAGGTGCCAGTGTGCCAGGTTTGAGCGGTGGCCGGCATCTTTCAGGTTTCACCGTCATAACCAAGAAAACACATCATCTTCATATTGTTGCATTTGTCTGTCACGGGTTTTCGTGCCTTCAATTCAGACGAGAAGTTTGATACCGACGCCACTTATAAGCTGTATAAGAGCCTGATACTGCTACCAACCCAAGAAGGTGTACTATGAAGTAGGTGTCTTTGGCAAGAACATCTTCGACAAGGAGTACATCGTAGACGCCGGAAACTCCGGTCGTAACATCGGCTTCCCCACCTTCGTAGGCGGCACCCGCTCTGTGATAGGCGTGCAAGCTAAGATCGGATTCTAACCTTCCGCTCACTTACATCCGGCTCTCCTGGCTTGTGACAAGAGCGTTAGCGTAAGTGGCTATATATAAAGCAGTTGGTCTGCTGTATTTCTATCGATTTCTGATATAGGCCTTTTTGCGTTCTAAAAGTGCCTATATTGAACGCTCAAATAGGCACTTTTGCAATGCGAAAGTGCCCATTTTGCGTCGCGGCATGATGGGTCTTGTCTTTTCATCGGCCTGCCGTTGCCATATCAACATGCCTTTGTCAGACGAAAAACATGTTGGCCTGAGCAATTAGAACGGGGCGTATGGGCGTAGATAATGGATTTTTTAGTACCTTTGCATGACAAATCTTATACTTATGAACATAGACAACGAAACAGTGAGAAAGGCAGAGCAGAGCGGACTGACCGCCACTTTGGGCATCAAGTTCCTACATACTCCCGAGGCTGATACATGCGCGGCGTGCATGAAGGCGAGCGAGGCAACCGGTCAACCTTTTGGCTTTCTGTCGGGCGGTGCAACGCTGGCACTGGCCGAGACGCTTGCCGGCATGGGCTCGATGTTGCTCTGCGAGGGGCGCATCTGTGTGGGTGTCAACGTAAGCGGCAACCATTTGCGGGCCGTGCCTGTAGGCGATACCGTTACGGCTTACGGCCGCCTGCTGCACAAGGGGCGCAATCTGCACCAGTGGCAGGTGGATGTGAAGAACGCAAAAGGCCAACTGGTGTCTTCCGTAAGTGTCACTAACTATATAGCCAACTCGCGTAAGTCATGAGTGAAATCAGTACTGTGTACTTCCGATTGCCGGAACAAGACCATTACGTCAGGCTGGAGCAACGCCACGGCAAGCCCCTTGCTCTCGAGTCATTGCATGAGCTCGACGGCCGAAAAGGCTTTGTCTTCGCTCCTTTCGTGCCCTCTGATGAGTGCCCGATTATGTTGATGCAGCCTGACACAAGCACCATTGTCAGTCTGAGCAACTGTGCTCTGCCGGGCTCTGATGCCATCGGCAACAAATCTGATAAGCCTTTGCGCACCGATGGGCGCCAGCGTTATGCCCATGACTTTGCTGCCTTTCATGGCTTGATAGTGCAGGGCGGGTGCGACAAAATAGTGCTCTCACGCACGGCCGATGTGCCCCTTCGCCCCGGCACATCGCCGCTCAGCCTGTTTCAGCGAGCCTGTAAGCTCTATCCGCATCAGTGCATAGCGCTGGTTGATATGCCCGAAGTGGGCACGTGGTTGATGGCTACGCCGGAGGTATTGCTGGCAAGTGAGCACGGCACCTACCGCACCATGGCCCTCGCCGGCACGCAAAAGGCACCCGGCACATACCGTTGCGGAGATGAAGTGGCATGGTCGGCGAAGAACAGAAGGGAGCAACGCTATGTGGCAAACTATATCCATGACCTGCTGCAACGCCATGCCAGCCACGTAATTCAGACCCCACCGCACACCACAAGGGCCGCCCGGCTGCTGCATTTGTGCACCGATTTCAGCTTCAACCTGCCAGGTGGCACCGGTCTTGGCACCCTGCTCGAAGCCTTGCACCCCACACCTGCCGTGTGCGGAATGCCCAAAGAGCGTGCCCAGCAGTTCATCTTGCACAACGAAAGCGAGCCCCGGGCTTACTACAGCGGGTTCTGCGGTCCTCTGGATGTGGCCGGACAGACGCATCTCTTTGTCAATCTGCGTTGCATGAACCTGCGTGGCGACACGTGCAGACTGTATGCCGGAGGCGGCATTGTGGCCGAGAGCAAAGAGGAAGACGAATGGAATGAAACCGAATTAAAACTCAATACGATGCGCGATGTATTGCGATAAGGAAAACGTTAACATCCTCACGGCGCTGCTCATAGCTCATGGCGTGCGCCATGCCGTGGTGTGTCCGGGCAGCCGCAATGCCCCCATCACGCATAATCTGGGCGTGTGTGAGGATATAGAATGTCACCCCGTGACCGACGAAAGGTCGGCCGCGTTTTATGCGTTAGGGCTTTGTCAGGCCACTCACTCGCCCGTTGTGGTGTGCGTGACCAGCGGTACGGCATTGCTCAACACCCTTCCT
>Ga0256406_1006083_pt1 | contig 12331 bp, 7 predicted proteins | sample RumenRJG_03DNA_FD_185986 | JGI IMG/M metagenome (GOLD analysis project Ga0256406, IMG submission 185986) | Bovine rumen microbial communities from Lethbridge, Alberta, Canada - RJG_03 | ecosystem: Host-associated > Mammals > Digestive system > Stomach > Rumen | place: Canada: Alberta | collected...
CCTGCTGCTCGCCGTGGGCACCAACCTCATGGGCGTGACCAACCTCAAGGTGGCGAACATCCTCCCCGCGGCGTTCATGCCCATCGCGCTCGTGCCGCTTGCGGGCGTGGTGGGCTCCATCCTGTAGGTTCTTCTGCACGTTAACGATGGTACATCTCGGGTGGCCAATTCATCTTTGTTGAATTAGACATAGGTAACAGGACAGAGCGACATAGCACTTTGTCTAAACGCAACAAATAGTGGTGTAATTATAGAGAATTCATGTAGTTCCGTACGTCCCCTCCTCCTGCGGGGGGGGGATGACTCATTGAGCTTCTTATACTTGGGCTCGATTCAGGCTCATTAAACGCATCCAAATGTATTCCCCAAAGCATGTGGCTGTCCGTGAGCCCTTGTGGTTGGCGGGTTCTTGCGTGGATGCCGGCGGGACGGGAAGTGTCATGACAAGACGACATAAGCGGTTTGCAGCCGTGGCCCTGGGAGCTCTCATGTTGGCACTGGCGGCGATGCCGCGTCCGGCGCTTGCGGAGGGCACCCTCTCGATCCAGCCTGCGGATGGTGTCGTGCGCGACTACGGCGCGTGGAGGGTCCTTTCAGGCAAGGTGACCGGCACGGGCAATGACCTCCACCTGAGCGACGTCGAGTTCACGAAGGCGCTTGCTCGTGAGGAGTGGCGCAACCTCGGTGCCAATGTCGATACGGCGCAGGACGTGGCGGATTGGATTACCGCCAACACCTCAGACCAGCTTGCCAACAGGATTGACTGGGCGGTGGAGGACTCCGGCACGTCCGCGGACAAGGCAGACATCAAGGCCGATGGCACGCCCGTTACGCTGGATGATGGCTACTGGCTGGTCTCCTCCGCGGACTCCAGCCCCGTGCTCGTGCTCGTGGGCGGCGGTGTCGCTCGCACCGTAACGGAAAAGGCCGAGGCCCCCACCGTGCAGAAGTACGTCCGCACCACGGGCGAGTGGTCCCAGTTCGCCGTCGCCTCCGTGGGCGACACCATCCACTACAAGATCGTGGGCACCGTTCCGCGCAACTACGACAGCTTCCCCACGTACGCGTATAGCTTCGACGACGCCTCCGACCCCTCCATCGGAATCGATGCGTCGTCCGTCCGCGTCCGCCTGGGAGGGGAGGACGGCCAGGACGTCACGTCCCTCGCGACGGTCACCTCTGCGGACGCACGGCTCAACGTCTCGTTCACGGACCTCAAGAAAGCCCTCCCGCAGCGCGGCGACGTGCGCACCGTCACGGTGACGTACGATGCCACGCTCCTGTCCTCCGCCACGTCGGGCCTCGGGGATACTAACGACAACACGGCGACGCTCTCGTACCCGCGCAAGCCCGCCCGCACCCGGGCCGCCGTGGCAGCGCCCGCTCAGGGCGTCGTACATGCCACAAGGCTCCTCCTCAGGGCACCGCTGCGCCTGCGCGTTCCCGCCCGCGCCGCGGCCACCACTGCTACCGCCGCAACCACGGCAGGAAGCCAGTGCCGCGTCGCCACCTGGTCCGTCCAGATCCACAAGGTCGACTCCGCCACGGGCAAGGCGCTCTCCGGCGCCGGCTTCACGGTGCGGGACTCCCAGGGCCTCTACGTCAACACCGATGGCTCCCGCACGGGCGAGAAGGACAAGGCGTCCGTGTGGAAGACCTCCTCGGACGGCACCGTCACCATCCCCGGAACCGGTGATGGCAGCTACACGCTCACTGAGGTCATCGCGCCAAAGGGCTACAACACCGCCGATGCGGCGACCGTCACGCTCGAGGGGGCGGGCGACCAGGCAAAGGGCCTCTCCGCGCAGGCAACCAAGGCAAAGGTGAAGGACGTCGATTCCAGCTCGGGCGTCGCCAAGGTCGACATTGCCGATGCCGCGAAGCCCGCAGCGAGGAGCGTGCCAAGCACAGGGCTCGGGCGCCTTGCTGGTGGTATTTCCAAGATACTTCCCAAGACGGGCGATCCCGTGAGCATTGCCGGAGCGGTCCTTCTGGTCTGCGGTGGCGCGGTGGCAATCTGGACGGCATGGCGCGTCCGTAGCAAGAACGACGAGGCATAGGCCCGTCGTGGAATAGGGAATCCGGGTCGGCTTCGACCCTCATCCACGGCCCAATGCGGGCTGCATACACATGGTCAAGGCAACGCGGCGCGCGCACCGCACGAGTAGAAAGATAGGGATGGTATACATGCAGAACGGAAAGCTCTCGAACAAGGTGGCGCACTCGGCGATTGCGGCTGGGCTCGCGCTTGCGATGGCGGCGTCTCCGGTGATTCCCGCAACCGTCGCGCTGGCGGCAGATACTACGTATGGCACCGGCTCCATCACCATCAACCAGGTCAAGGGCAACGAAACCACCTTCACGGGCTACCGGATCTTCAAGGCAAAGGTGACCGACTCTGACGATTCCAAGACCAAGAGCGTGAGCGACGTCGAGTGGGCGAGCGATGCCGTGAAGAACGCCGTTCAGACCGCTACCGGCCAGACCTTCGAGACCCCGCAGGATGGCGCGGACTGGATCCAGAATAACGTGAAAGACACGGACGCGACCACTGCCGTCGGCGCAGGTAGCATCGCAGACAAGATTGCCAAGGAAGTCTCAAAGGTCGAGTCTGCAACGACCGTGACTCCGGGCGCCGCCGCCACCCTCGACGAGGGCTACTGGCTCTTCGTCACCACGTCCTCGACGCTCGATGACGGCGAGGCCGCTACCGCGCCGATCTTCGCGGTCGTCGGTGGCAAGACCGGCGTGACGGTGACCGAGAAGGACACCGTCCCCACCGTCAAGAAGACCCTGGCCGACGACACGACCTCCGGCTCCACGGGTGTCGGCAAGGAGATCACCTACAAGCTCGAGGGAACCGTCGCGAGCAACATCGACACGTACGCCACCTATGCCTATGCGTTCAACGACACCCTGTCCGCTGGCCTCGACTATGTGGACAAGAGCGCTACTGTCAAGGTGGACGGTAAGGATGTCACCGCCCAGGCGGACATCACCTACAAAGATCACGTGCTGACGATCGCCTTCACGAACCTCAAGAAGGTAGCCACCCTCACAAAGAGCAGCAAGGTGACCGTGGAGTACAAGGCGAAGGTCAACAAGGAAGCCGTTGCCGGCACTGACTCCAACCTCAGCAACCAGGTGAGCCTCACCTACAGCAACGACCCGCACTCCACTGGCACCGGTACCACCACGGACAACCCCACCGTCAGGGAGTACACGTACAGGCTGAAGCTCGTGAAGCGCGACCGCGATACGGAGAAGGCCCTCGATGGTGCCACGTTCACCATCAAGAGCGGTGACAAGTTCGTGCAGGCAGATGGCTCCCTTGGCGATAAAGAGAACGTCTTCACTGCTAATGGAAGCGACGGATTCACCGTCAATGGCCTTGACGCTGGTACGTACACGGTGACCGAGAAGGACGCGCCTTCCGGTTACGACAAGACCGATTACTTCACGTTCACCATCACGCCGACGATCGAGAACGACGAGCTCACGGGTCTCGCTAACACCGTCGATCACAACGCTGACGTAATCGCCGGCGAGTCCAACAATACCCCGGGTGACCACAAGCTTCAGGCGGAGAAGGGCACTGCGGCAGATCCGAAGTCCGGCACCGTCACCGTCACCGTGGGCGACAAGAAGGAAATCACCATGCCGCTCACTGGTATGAGGGGCACCACGGCACTCGTCGTGTACGGCTCCGCGGTCCTCGTCATCTCCGCGGCCGCCTACATCAGGCACCGTCGCAACGCGGCAGATTCGGAGTAGCTTACCGGCGCACAGCCCCTCCCGAAGCCACAGCGGCGGCGGGAGGGCGCCGTGCGAAAGAGGGGATGCCCATTGGGTAGTGGCAGGCGTCGTTCGGGCAAGAGGGGCTCGCGCATCTGGGGAATCCTTCCCCTGGTGGGCATGGCCCTCGGCCTCGTGATGCTGCTCTACCCGCTCGTGTCGGACTGGGTGGCAACGTACCGCGACCGCCAGGCGGTCTCCAAAATGGAGTCCGCCTACTCGGAGTCGGAAAGTCCCAAGGCAAAGCAGCAGCTTCATCAGGCGGACGTGTATAACTCCGCTCTCGCGGGTCAGGAGGTGAGCGAGAAGGTGCTTCCCTATAGCCAGCAGCTCGCGCTCACGCACCCGTACATGTCGTACGTCGAGTGTCCCAAGATCAACCTCCAGATGCCCGTCTACCACGGCGTGAGCCAGGAGTCCCTCTCCGCCGGCGTCGGCCACGTGTCCAGCACGAGCCTCCCCGTCGGAGGCACAAGCTCCAACTGCGTGGTCTCCGCCCACTCCGGCATGCCCGACATGCGCGCGTTCGATGACATCCGCGAGCTCCGCAAGGGAGACCTCTTCGCGCTCGAGACCCTCGGCCGCGAGTGCGTGTACGAGGTCGACAGCATCAAGGTCATCTCGCAGGAAGATGCGGACGCGTGGGAAGAGGCCATCGCGATCGTGCCCGGCAGGGACACCTGCCTCCTCGTAACGTGCACGCCCTACGGAGTGAACGACCACCGCCTGCTCGTCCGAGGCCACCGCACCAACCGCAAGCTCGATCGCGGCGCCGGCGCGGGAAACCTCGGCAACTACGTCAACCGTCGCACGCTTCCAGCAATGCTCGGCGTCGCAGGCCTCGCGACGTCGCTCGCCATCGGCGCACGCGTCGGCCGCCGCAAGGCAAGGGGGCGTGCCCCATCCAGACGCGCCCCCGCCACCGTCGGCACCGCGCGCCACGCACGAAGGTCCAGCTAGCACCAAGTACAATCCACGTCGCAAGGCGTGTCTCTCCAAGGTCTTTACAGTTCTGGTTCGGAGGGTTCCAACATGTTCAGAAGAAACGGTCTGCCCACGCGGCTGCTCACGGCGGTCCTCGCAATAGCGATGGCCTGGGCAACCACGCCTACCCAGGGGCTCGCGGAGGCGCTCACCACCACGCCGCAGACGCAGACCACCACGTCCGCGTCTAGCGACGCGTCGAGTGATGCCTCCACCAGCAACTCCACGCCCACGGGCGAGAAGGACCAGGAGGCCACGTCTTCCAAGTCCTCCGCGACCGGCGGTGATTCCTCCTCGTCGAATGATGGCGAGAAGGCAGGTGCCACGGACGAGAAGGATTCGAAGTCCAATGGCAACTCCGGTGCCGTAGCACTGGCTGCTCCCGCGGCTCCGTCACAGGACACCTCCGACAGCAAGGATGGCCAGTCCACCTTTACGGCGCACTGGACCAACGCTCCGGATAAGGAGGTCAGCTACACGAACGCTGACTCCAGCAATGAGGACACCTGGAAGAATCAGGTCATTGATTGCAGCGGTGGCTCTGAGCATAAATCGACCCTACGAATCCATATGAACCTTGCTGGTGATGCCAAGACCACCACCTATAAGGCCGGAAGCGTAAAGATATATGTCCCCGCGGGGTTTTATCGTGGATACGACGAGAAGAATCCTCTGCGCACAACGTCGGATGGCTCACAGATTCAGTGGAATGTACCGAAGGCTCCAAATATCACGGACGCAACTGACTTCAACTATGTCGAGGAGACTCGTGAGGTTGACGGCCAGCAGGTTAAGTACTACGTGATGCAAAACGACCGTGATCTCGCTGGCGCCACTGAGCTTGATTTCGATGTCTCCTATAGATTTGTTCCCTATGCGTTGGATCTTACGGAAAGTGAGACACAGCCAGATGGAAGTAATCGAGGGGTGTATAAGAATGCAGCCTCTGTATCTTGCGAAGTCAACGGGTCTGAAATAAGTTCAAACCTTTTGAACGTGCTTGTTAAGACCCACGTAGAGACATCAACTACTGAGCTTACGCACGCAACAAAAGATGCAAACAACGGCGTCTTCATTTCTTGGGACAGTGCCTGGGGAGAAAAGCCTTCAGACGCAGACAAGTACTTCTATGTCGTCTGGTACGCATTCTATAACCGTGCGGGTGGGTCATCGCAACCGTACACCTATACGATGAGCATTGATGATAAGCAAGCGGACGGCGGAAAGCTCGTAGGCGTAAGAAAATGCGTGGGCCAACACGACAATAAGTATCATGAGGCATACGATTGGTCAGGCTACGTTTTCAATAGAATTGACAGCACGTATGCCGGCATTGCGTCAAACGCAGATTATCTCGGAAAGCAGTGGATAGGCATCTACGATAAGACGTTTAATGGGATAGGGTACTGGATTACGGACGGCGGAGGACAGCAGGCATACTACTTCCTCATGAAGTATCCTCGCTCCATGATTGAGGACACCTATGAAAAGTGGGAGAAAGAGGGAGGAAAAGCCTACGCTGACAAGAAGATGGCTGAGGACGGTGTTCCCGTCACTTGTGGCCTAAAGGTGAAGGAGACATGGAAGGATGGCCACACCGAGAGCTATACGGTCTCCCCAAATGCCGACGGCGGTAATGCTGCAGTGAAGTCGCTTCCCAAAATTGATACCGGAAAAAGAACCCTTACAAAGACTTGGACGAATCATGGCAGCGGGTATACGGAAGATCCAGGTGCGCAGACACTTATAGCGGCTGGAAACGATGTCACGTTGCGGTGCGACTACACGATGTACGTCTACAACGTAGACGACAAAGCAACATGGGATGAATCCTCGGCAACATATAAGGCGTCTACAGGCTTTGATGCGAAGGATGGCAAGTACTACCTCTACTCCTCTACGCCTGGTAGTAACAGCAGCGGTAGCGTTTATGGTAAGAAGCCGGGAATCGAGAATATCTCCGACCGTGATCCGCTCCAGATGTCGGATAACGATTACAGCTATGAAACGTTCTACATGGACGACGATGAGTTCGATGTCAGCTATTTAGAGCATGTTGGATGGCAAAAGGGGAATGCAGCCAGCCAAGACTTCTCTTCCTATGCACCGATAGAGGTGTGGTGTAGGACAAAAGAAAAGACTTCATTTGAAAAGTATGGCGAGATTCGCCGGACTTCTGTGTCGTCATATGAATTCAAGAGCGCAGACGGAAAGACTGTTGTAGAAGGCGTTAATGCCGGCAAGCGCGTGAGCTTTCCCAAAGACACCGTTCAAGTTGAGATTAAACAGAAGAACAGTAACCACTTTGCAACGTCGCTCTCCTTTCATTACAGCATAAGAGTACATGCGACGGATGCCGTTAGGGCACGTCTCCGTAAGGACATCGAAAAGAATCAGAACAGTCTCTTTGGTGGCTTTGCATCGGGAGAGCTGACAGTCGAAGGCAAGTCTTTAGGTAACTCTGGCGAGACGGCTGGCTCGTATTGGCATGCAGTTAGTTTTGCCCTTACACCACTTAGACCGAGCAACAGAGCCAACATGACGTACTCGATGATGGGAGATAATCCGAACAAGAGCATTAAGGGCGTGCAGGTTATAGAAAGTTTTTCTAATTGGTGTGACTCTCCTCACGAGTATCAGCAGGCAAAATACATGCATGACTACATGGTCACATCAGGCGTGATCTACGATTTGCTTCCTGCAGGTACTTATGTGAAGCCTGAAGAGGTGCGCACAGATGTGGGAAACATGGGCGATTGGCAAGGAAGCGTCACGCTATCTGAGCATAAGGTAGAGCTTATCGACAACTGGAATGGCACCGGCAGAACAATGATGAAAGTGACCGTCAATATTCCTGATGAGGAGAAGTACAGGATATGGCATGATGACTTTAATGGTGTCCACGCAAAATCTTATGGCATCAGGCTTGTATATCATTTGTATAACTCTTACATCAATATCGAGGATCGTGGCGGTTTGGTACGCGGTACTGCCATGTTCGTTAACACAAGCGATGACAATGTAGTTTTCAATTCCAATGCGAAGGATTCGTCCTTTACGGGCAAGGGCTTCGATGATTGGGACGCATTCAAGGGGGTCGCTGAGGAAGCCTGGAAGAAGAATTACGAATGTTCCATTGTCACCGCTACTACGGATTTTGGAACAGTTCCCTATCGTCAGAGTGGATTTGAGAACAGCGTGACGATAGACAATGGACAAACATATAGCGATAGCGCTCAGGTATATCCTGGCGATAGCTATGCATTGCGGCTGCACTATACATCGAAGGGGAACACGCGCTCCGATGGCATCGTTCTCTATGACACGGTCAGTCCCAGCGAAAAGGCTATTGGCAGGCTGCAAAGCGTGGACGTGTCTAGCATTGCCGGGAAAGTTACCTACGACGCAAGCAACCCAAGCACGACCGACACGTGCAATCCCGTTGTCTACTACTCCACAGTTGTTCCCTCGAAAGATCAGATGAATCTCGACAACAACAACGCGATATGGAAGGTATGGACGAGTGAAACAGATCCTTCGCAGGTAAAGGCTATCGCCATCGACTGTAGGAAGACCAAGAGCGGCGCAAGCTTCGTTCTCGACAGCTACGGTACTCTAGTTGCCAACATACATATGCAGGCGACGAAGAACGCTGATACAGCCGAGTCCAAAGACTTGTGTGTGGGCAGAATTGACAGCCGCATATTCTCTGGCTCCGGGGCAGGAGAAAGTGGCTCTCGCGATCAAATGAATGCGAACTGCACCGTACAGCTTCTCAAGGCTAATCTCTCGATTAATAAGAGTTCCAATCCAGCATCTGGTACTGAGGATAAGCCTACTGAGATAGGTAACAGGTCGGACACTGCTATCGCATACACCATCACGGTGAAGAACGAGGACGAGAATTCGAGTGATAGGGCGGTACATGACGTTGCGCTATGTGATGTGCTGCCCAATGGGTTTGAGCTAGACAACTCCAAGGAGATTACGGTCAACGGAAAGAGCATAGACAACCAATCCGTAGTAAGTCACACCGTTGAGGGTGCAACTCTGAGATTTGTAATTTCCAGTCTTGTTTCCAACGGTTCCGTAGCCATTACCATTCCGGCTATCCGCAAGAAGCCGGTGGAGAAGACGACGACGTATGTAAACAAAGCGACCATTGATAAGGTTGGTCAGGTCGACTGGACTTTGACGAGTAACAGCACGTACCATAAGACGTCGGTTACGACCATGCCTCTGGCGGGTGCCGGTGGATTCGCTGGACTGGTCGCCGCGGGTTGCGTGGTGCTTGGGGCCTCGGCGGTTGCCTGGGTTAGGAGAAGAAGACGCGAGTAGGCATCTCAATCCAGAAGAAGCGTCAATGAGCTAGTGCACAGGGCGCGGCAGGGAAAGCTTCCTTGTCGCACCTTTCACTATCCACAACGCGTAACGAAAGGTTGCAATAAGGGGGAAGCTAGGCAGTTTGCATACAATGGAAAGAGGGCCTGCGGCGTTCTTGACGTCAGCAGGATAATGGCATGATGGGCTTATAAAAGGGGGACCTGAAGATGGCGGACCAGACCAAGAGCGAGGACCCGCGCGAGCTGTTTGGCATGTACCTCGCGCACGTGGGCATCAACGCGGAGACCGAGGACGACGTGGAGAAGATCGTGGGCGACTTCCAGCGCCTGATGGGGCTCGCGCGCATGGAGATTGCGCCGGCGTCCCTCTTTGCGAGCGACTACATCGAGGTCATGAGGCCTGGTCGCGGTCGCGGGACGAAGGGCCACATCGGCTTCCACGTGGATGACATCGACGCGGCGGAGAAGTGGTTCGAGGCGCGCGGCTTCAAGATCAACGAGTCGTCGCGCGTGCTGAAGGACGGCAAGACGTTCCTGGTCTACTTCCAGGAGGAGATCGCGGGGTTCGCCATCCACCTGACCGTCCAGAAGTGACAGGTGGCAAGAAGTAACGAGCAACAATGAGAGGGGCGCCGCATCCAGTGGATGCGGCGCCCCTTCTTGTGCGGTGTGCGTTGGGGTGGGAGGGTGCGTTCTTCTCGGCTGCGTTATGGTGCGTTGGTGTCACGGGTTCAATAGCCTAACACAAGGAACGAAACGCGGCCGAGCGTGTGACAGTGTCGCATACGCGCAGGTGGATGGGTTGTTAGATCGTCGTGCCGAACCACTTCTTCTCGAGCGAGTCCATGGTGCCGTCGCTCTTGAGCTCCTTCAGGGCCTTGTTGATGGCCTTGGTGAGGCCAGGGTTCTTCTTGCTGACGACGATGCCGTACTGCTCGCCGGTTGGGATCTCGCCGCCCTCGGGAATCTCGAGGTCGCTGTAGGCCTGCTTGATCTCGTAGCTGGTGACGGGGAGGTCGGCGACGCATGCGTTGTACAGGCCCGTCTGGACGCCGGTCATGGCCTGGATGATATCGTCCAGGGGGACGATGGTGGCCTTGGGCAGGTTCTCTTGCGCCCAGGACTCGCCGGTGGTGCCGGACTGGACCGCAATCTGCATGCCCTTGGCGTTGAGCTGGCCCTGCGTGGTGGCAGCGGAGCCCTTCTTCACGACGATGGACTGGTTGGAATCCAGGTACGGGTTGGAGAAGTCGATCTCCTTCTTGCGGTCGTCCGTGATGGTGATGGCGCCGATGGAGACGTCGGCCTTGCCGCCCTGCTTGATGGTGGGGACGATGGTGTCGAACTGGACGGAGGGGAGAATCCGCGGCTTGAGCTTGAGCTTCTTGCAGACGGCCTTGTAGACGTCAACGTCGAAGCCCTCGAAGTCGCCGGTCTTCTCGTTCATGGAGACGAAGGGCGGGAAGTAGAAGTTGGAGATCATGGTGAGCTTGCCGGACTTGACCAGGGTGTAGCCGGAGCTGGACGTCGCGGACGAGGTGGTGCCGGAGGAGCCGCAGGCTGCAAGCGAGCCGGAGAGGGCGACGCCCGCGGCGCCGAGGCCGCAGAGCTGGACGAAGTCGCGACGAGACATGGCGTTGAACTTCATGTTCATTTCCTTTCTGCAGGTAAGACGGTCCTTGGCGCGGCGTGCGCGCCTGGGAGCGGCTAAGAGCTCTATGCGTTGGGGGGTGGCTACAGCGTGGTGCCGAACCACTTCTTCTGGAGCGTGGACATGGTGCCGTCGTCCTTGAGCGCCTTGATTGCGGCGTCGAGGTCCTTGCGCAGCTTGACGTTCTGTTTGCTGACGACGATGCCATACTGCTCGCCCGTGGCGATCTGGAGATCGACCTGGAGGTCGGTGTAGGACTTGGTGCACAGGTACGACGCGACGGGAAGGTCGAGCACCGCGGCGTTGTACAGGCCGGACTGGACGCCGGTCATGGCCTGGATGGCATCGTCCAGGGGAACGCAGGTGGCCTTGGGGAGGTTCTCCTTCACCCACGACTCGCCGGTGGTGCCGGACTGGACCGCGACCTGCTTGTCCTTGGAGTTGAGTGCGTCCTCGCTCACCTTGCCGTCCGCCTTGCGATTGACGAGGCCTTGGTTGGAGTTGAGGTACGGCTTGGTGAAGTCGATCTCCTTCTTGCGCTCGTCCGTGATGGTGAACGCGGAGACGCCGACGTCCGCCTTGCCGCCCTGCTTGATGAGGGGGATGATGGTGTCGAACTTGGTGGCGGGCAGCCACTCCATGGTGAGGCCGAGCTTCTTGGCGATGGCGTCCATCATGTCGATCTCGAAGCCCTCTGGCTTGGTGCCGCCGTCGGGGATGGACTCAAGCGGGGGATAGGACATGTCCGACACGCCGATGAGGGTGCCCTTCTTGACGAGGATGTACTCCTTGGTGCCCTTGGAGGACGCGCTCGACGCGGAGCCGGAGGAGTCAGATCCGGACTTGGAGCTGCCGCCACAGCCCGCGAGCAGGCTGACGGTGCCCATGCCGGCGATCCCGAGTCCACAGAGGTTGACGAACTGGCGCCTGGACATACCGTGGCTGGTTGCGGTTTCTGCGACGTTCTGGATCTTGTTCTGCATGATTGCTCCGTCCCTATTTACTTGCGCGGCGATCGTCTTTGTTACCACGCTGGTAGCGCCCGGGGGTTGCTCCGTGCGTTGGTTGGCAGTATCGACGTTTGCGAATCACGCGATTTGGAGATTGGGGCATTCGTAACAGGACGGTTATTTAAAGTGCTCTGAATTTCACAAATACGAGCAACTATTGCCATGAGATTTCATAATCGTGCATGCATAGGCAACGAATACGTTATTCGCCCTTTACGTGGGAGGGCGACAGGGCGGCCGGGACGACGCGGTCGGCGAACTGTGCCAGTTGCGTGATTGATGCAGGGAGGGAAGCTGTTCTTCTCAGATTGTGCAATACTACACAAGCTGTGAAATATTGCGCACGTTGAGCAAGAATGTGAGGCACATGGGCAAGACCATCATGCACGGTGCCGCGACGGGTAGGAGGACGCCCTCAGCCACGGTGGACCGCAGGTCCGCGCGGACGCGCCGGGCGCTGCGCGACGCGCTTGCGGCGGAGATCCAGGCGACGGGCGACCTGTCGCAGGTGACCGTGACCGCCGTGACCGAGCGGGCGGACGTGACGA
>Ga0256406_1006084_pt1 | contig 12330 bp, 1 predicted proteins | sample RumenRJG_03DNA_FD_185986 | JGI IMG/M metagenome (GOLD analysis project Ga0256406, IMG submission 185986) | Bovine rumen microbial communities from Lethbridge, Alberta, Canada - RJG_03 | ecosystem: Host-associated > Mammals > Digestive system > Stomach > Rumen | place: Canada: Alberta | collected...
TGCACTTGGGAGCCAGTATGCACAGCTCCATGTCCTCGTAGTCCACGAGCTGCCCGCCGTCACAGCCGGGGGCAACCACCCGGACAGCCAGCTCCGGCTGTCCTCTGCATATCCTCACTATCATTTACTCTCCGATATCTGCTGCCGACTGGAGTCCCCTCTCCAGCGATCTGATGCCTGTAAGGTTCTCCACGTTGTCGATGACGTCCTTGCTGAGGCTCGCGCGCTTGCCGTAGATACCCCTGTAATAGTAGGAGTTCTTCATGAACTCGTCCCTCAGTTCATAGCCCTGTCTGTTCAGCTCATTCATATCATTGATGAAGTCGTCAGCCGAAATAAGTCCGGCGCGGCGTGCGGCAACAAGGTCGTTCATCTGCGAGACAATAGGCTTCAAATCCTTACGCAGGTTGTACATGTTAACGTAATCCGCGGTCTCCTCGTCTGAGAGTTCAAGATTAGCGAACGCGGCACGGATATTGGCCTCCTTGCTGCCCTTGACACCAGGATCACCCTTAAGCAGCGAGTCAACCCCAGCGGACTTGAGCAGACCGTCAAAGTAATTCTGAAGCTGGCTGATGAACATGTACGGCGTATCAGGGAATTTGTTGCCAAGTGAAGTCAGGCCGAGGAACTGGGAGTATGCCTCCAGATTAGCGTTCTCATAATTCGGGTCAAGTACTGACTTGGGAGTCTTGTCCCCGATATGGATTATGAAGTCCAGGGCGCTCTTGATAATAGGACCGTAGCTGACGCCGTCAACCATAGCCTTTATGGTGGCAGGGGTCATGTCGAGCATTCCTCCGGTGGTCTTATACAGAGCCTCGGCAATCTCACGGTATCTCGTATCAACATAGGCGTTACGCTCCTCATACCCGCGCATGGTAGCGGTCTTAGACAGCTCTCCATCCAGCATGCGTCCTGAGTAAGTGATGTTGAATATGGCGTCTGACATCCAGGCAACGACCGGTATGGACTTGCCAAGCGTGTAAGCACCATAACGCATCGGATTCTCGCCTGCGTCGAACATCGGCAGATCCATAGGCGACGCATTCTTTACGAAATTGACCGTATACGCGCCAAGTACCTCCATACCGGTTGCCTTGCCGCGGACATACCTGTCAATGCCCCACGCGAGTATCATGGCAAGTGAGTCCTCACCGAAGCCGCCGACTGCCTTGAACATGAAATTATCGCCTTTCTCTGTAATGCCAAGCATTTGCAGGAGAGGGAGCGGGATAAAGCTCATGTTACGGAGCGGTATGTTATCCATAAGTCTCTGTCCCTTAGTCTTGTCGTCGTCGGGGTCGTCCGGACGGCACATAGCGCCGACCAGCGCGTACATCACGCTGACAATCCCGGACAGAGCAGCAAGACGAATACACTTGGCGGCATAGGATCTGCCCATCATGCGCAGCTGGTAATGGGACTTCTTAAGCTCAGGGTTGGACGATGCGCTCTCCCCGCTTAATCCGTAAGAGTTCAGCAGATTGACCGCGCCGTGCGTAATAGACGTGAAGAACGGGATAATCCTCGCCAGTTTCTTGTGGGATTTGCCACGGGACAGGAAGTCCATCGCGTCCATAGTAGCGGCAGCGGCAGTGCGCTCGCTGCACCCCATCTCGCGCATGGCAACATACTGCACCGCAATAGGCATGTTGTAGAAAAAGTTGGAGTATCCAAGCATTATCTGATGGAGCTTCCGGCACATTCTCCCGAACAGGCCGAGTGCTTTGGCAGGTACAGAATCACGGACACTCTTATAGAACTTCTTTGTAATGCCATCAGCCTCCTGAGCCGCAACCTCCTCGGTAATACGGTCGAGCGCGTTCTTGCCGTAAAGCTCCTGTCTTGACGTGCCGGTCGCGGTATACTGCTGCTGGACACCGCCAAGCACGCCAAGCCTGTGCATCTCATTTATATATGCGGCGTAGTTGCCAAAGTTACGGGACACCTTACCGTTGATAAGAGCGATAGACGCACGTGCTCCCTGGGAGAGGAACGACGGGTTAAGCAGGAGCCGCCATGCCTTGACAGCAATCCGCATGCCGTTGACCTTCTGCCCGTTGGCGCCCTTGTAGTCATGCCTGAACAGATACTGGATGCGCTCGCGCAGGTCTCGCCATGCGGACTTGGGGGCGAACGCCACATTATATGTAGTCATGGCCTGGGACGCGGTAAGGGTGAACAGGCCGCACAGCTTGAGCACCGGTCCTGACTTCTCCACGTCGCGGTATGTAGCCTGGTACAGGGCGTCTCCGGCAGCCGAATAGTCCCTCGGCTGGACAGCAGGATAGACACGTTCACCGGCCGCGTTGGTAACGAAATTCTGAATACCGTTCAGACGGGATGAGTCATCATTCTCTGTAAGCTCGGCGCGTCCGATAGGGTCAGGGTCGAAACCTATCCATACGTTCTTTGTTACAGTATCAGTGATAACGCCTGCCCGCCTGTCCTCCTCAGAGGTCGGGACAACAACATTGACATAGACGGAATGTTTTTCGAATGCTGTCAGTCTGCGTCTGAGGTCTCCGCCGTTGGCGCCGAGTTTCTCCAGTTCCTTGTTAATGGCGGCCATCTCATCGCTCGTTACAACCATGAGCCCATTGTATGACTTGATACGCCCTATGGTCTGATGCGAGATGATTTTCATTCGCTCAACCGGGTCATTTGACGTAACTTTAATACGCTCGTACTCGGTCTTGAGCTTGTTCCACAAGTCATAAAGAGCCATGCCAATCGTATTCTGACTGGCGATTTCAGATGTCCTGAGAACCTGGGCGGCATAGTTGGTTACAGCGTCAGACGCGGGCTTAATCGCGCCATGCATCTCACGCGTAGGTCTGCCGCGTCCGGCGCTGATGTCCCCGCGCAGCGGAGTGTAGAACTTGTGGTCCTGATGGCGCGCGGCGACATCAGCCTCGGACAGTATGCCGTGATCAACCATAACACGGTCAAACTCATTTATGGCTACATTGTACGCGCGGTTGAACTCGCTGAACATCTGATGCATGAACTGCTGGCGTGCCGCCTGATCCATGCCGGTTGCCGCAAGCGCGTCATCATATTTCTTGAGCAGCGCCTGTATCTCGTTGCGCGCCATAGTAATGGTGCGCCCTCCAGCGGGCATCGTATAATAGTCATTCTTGCTGACATTCGTCATGCTCGGCTCATCCATCATCTTCTGGAAATGAATGATGTTCTTTCCGAGGGACGCAAGCTCCGCGGCGACGGTCTTAGCCTCCGGGGTATTAATCATGCCGGCTGTCTTGTAACTGTCATACTCCTTGAGCTTAAGCTCGTACCTGTCGACAAGCCGCTTGAACAGGGCGTCGTTCGCCTCAATCGTATGCAGGAGCGTGCGGTACATGCCGAGGTCTTTTGCCAGTGCTATGTCGTTCTCGAATACGGCTTTCTTGACACCGCGCTTGCGGAGTTCCGCGCGGTAGCGGGACACCAGCTGGAGGACTGACTCAACAGGCTGTCCGTTCTCGTCAGTGATGCGCACAGTCTCACCATTCTCGTTCATGGTAACACCATGTTGGAAAATGTTGATACCGGTCTCGTTGACAATAAGCACCTCACGCTTGGACTGCGTAAGAGCCTGCGAGAAATAGTTATCATTAGGGTCGACAGTTCCCTGTGCCACTTCCTTGAAAAACAGGCGAAGCGGGGCGTCGGAGCGGTCAAGCGCAGCGGTCATGTGCTCAGTCAGCCAGCGTACAGCCTTATTTTCACGGAACATACGGTGAACGTCAACAGCCCCCTCGGCCTGTGCCTGCATAGCCTTGCGGCGAACGCTGAAGTTCTGGACTGCCTGCGTAACACGCGCGGCGAGCTTAGACCATATACTTGCGTACTGCTGGACATCTGCCACAGTAGTAACGCCGTACATGTCGTAAGGGTCAGTGCCAGTGCGCAGCGAGTCATAAGGATGGTAATATCCGTCAGCCCCGACAGTTCCATACATGTCATGAGGATCAGCAGACTGTGCCGCTATCTGATTTTCCCCCAGGGGGACGAACGGGTCAGGACGTTCCGCTATCTCAGGGTCATTTGCCTCGTCCATGAGACGCTTCGCTTCCTCCTCCTTCATATCAGACGCTGCGTATCTGGCAAGGGCCTCGTTCAATGCATCGACGTCAGCATTATCCTCTTCGTCGGGAACAGGTGCGGAGCCAAGCTGCTCACTGTCATCATAGCCAGCAGCTGCCAGCTGCCTGAACCCGGCGTCGACTGCCGACGCGGTAGGCGTGGTTTCTGGCTCGTCAGCGAACTCCTCCAGTGTGTCAGTAGTCGGCATGCTGTTAATGTCATCCGCAAGCTGTGCTACCTCCTGACCTGTTATCGCCTGACTGGTTGCCTCCTGGTCTGCGGCAACGTTGCCCCATGCATCATACACCTGCCCTGACGACTCACTCGCCATCTTTCTATCAGCGTATTTATCGTGGGAGTTGCCAAAATAAAACGTGCTGATAAGCGGGACACGGGCTCCGACATGAGGCCGCTTAGTCCTGGCTGTATGTGCCGCCGAGGTTCTGAACACGTCAAGAATATCAATAAGCGACATATTCTTATCGACAGCCTGCGAGACCTCCATGTCAAACATGCCGGTCTTGCGCAGGTTGTCGATATCAGTCTGAATGAACTTATCCAGTTCCGGAGCAACCGTATCGATGTTCCCGTCAAACTGCGCGTTCAGCGCCGCGTACACCAGCCTGCGCAGGGTCTTTGCGCTGACATTCGGGTGGTCATCCAGCACCTGCTCAACAGTCTCAAGGTACGCCATGCTCGCGGCTTTGACATTTATATCCGGCGCGGCTGAGGAACTGGCGGCATTCAGCTTGCTTGCGAGGTATGTAACGGCAGACGCGTCAGATATACTGTTGCGTAAAGCGCCAATAACATCCAGCATAGTCGCGAGGATACAGCCGCCATTCTTGTCAGTATAGATGTCCTGCCATACGACACGCGCGAATGTCTCGAACGACGCGTTATTTTTACGGACATTATACGTGGCTTTATTACTAAGCCCCTGCGCGTCCCATTTATCCCAAAGCCCGCGCTGCTTGCCGAAGCCTTTTTTGTGAAAATCAGCCAGGCTGCCTGCTACCTGCTTATCAGACCCAATACTCCATTCGTTTGTAGGACGGTCGGGTATATAACGGAACAGCTTAGTGAATTTCCCGGAAACTGCGGCCTCCGCCAGTATGCGGGCAATAATTTTTGACTCATACTTAGCCTTGTCCCCGAAAAGCATAATGCGCTGCACAGCCATTTCTATGCCAACGGCAAATATTTCCTGGCTCATGGCGTAACGCGTAAGAGACTGTTTCGCCGTCCCTATACCGTTAACCACGTCATAAAACGCATTGACCGCCCAGTTGACTGTACGCTGGAGACCGCTTATCTCCTTATTATCCTTATTGTATTGTGCCTCATGAACCGCAATATCGGCAAGCGCATGCGCGAACTCATGTATGGTGGCATTCGCAAAGGCCGCAGGGACAATATTACGCATAAGATCGAACATGGAATACTGCTCACCATCAATAGTGACAATATCATCTGTGAAGAACAGCTGCCCGTTCGCGTCTTTCCTGATATGCTGTTTTATAGCATCGTTTGTCTTGGTACTGCATGCGGCCTTAAGCATGGAAAGCAGCTCAGTCCGTACACGGATAGCGTAATCAGCACCATATTTCTGATTGAGGGAATCGACCGTCTCGGATAAATTGATCTTATATTCAGTAAATTCAGCATCTGTCTCGAGCCTGGGATCAATGTTGAGCTCGGAAGTACCGCCATTTTTCTTGTAATAATCCCTGCCAAGAACCGCTATCGTGAATCCGTTTCCATAGCCCTTGCGCTTGAACCGCCTGCTTAATGCGCGCAGGGTCATGTACATGGGCATGACAAATTTCATCATGGTGTCCATGACTGTATCGTACTCACGCTGTACGGTACCATGCTTAGGCGCAATATAACCGGACTTATCAGGGGCAAGAACCCCATTATGTGTCCTGCTGTACTCATCGTCAGTAACCAGTTCCGCGTCATGCGCAATCTCAGCGAGCGTGTTCTGGCACTGCTGGGCATAGCTGTCCATAGCGGCGTCAGTTGCCACGTCGTCCGCGTTTACATCACTGTTGCCTGGCTGTTTTGTACTTTCGCCAGCTGCTGCTTCGTCAGGATTACCTGCCGTGCCGCTGCCTCCCTCTCCAGCAGGGCTTCCTGCGCCATCACCTGTTTGCGCAGCGCCGGACTCAGGCTGCTCAGAAACTCCAGATCCGACGGTTCCCTCTCCGGGGGCAGATACCTGTTCAGAAGACTGATTAGCGCTTTCAGTCTCTCCGGTGTCCGGTGCGTCGGTCCCGACATCCCCTGAGCTTTCAGCTGCTGTGTCAGCTCCATCAGCAGCTTCGCTGTCTCCGGGTCCAGCTGTCTCATCAGTTCCCCCGGAGGTGTCTCCCCCTTGCTGAGCAGCTGTATCGCTGCCAGTATCAGCTGGTCTCTCTTCAGATTTTGTGCCATTAGTATTTCCTCCAGTCCGGGACTGGACACGGGCGACCTCCTCTGCGTCACTGAGAGGAATGCCATTCTCGTATTTCCAATTAATAAACCCGACAGACGACTCAGTACTGTAATACTTGTCGTTGCCTACCTGCTGACGTACCCTGTCAGCGAAAGTCTCCCAAGCATCAGTATCCAGTTTACGCCCAAGAGTAGTCCTTAGAACATTAAGCTCGCCTCTTGTTACGCCATTCTCATTAATATACTGGATGAGTTTGCCGCGCTGCGTGTCTGACAAATCCGGCGTGTATGGCATATCGCTGACTACGAGCGTCTTGCCATGCCCGCGCACCGGGGTGCCGCCGCCGGGAAGTTTCACATGATACGTGTAGCGCATTTCATTCAGCGTGTACCACAGAATATTTTCCGCGCCGCGCTCAATGAGGAAATCACGGTTGCCAGTGGCTTTATCCATCATCCAGTTTTCGTTTGACAGATACTCATTGACTATACGTTTCGCAATCTCGGCCAGTCCGTCATCAGTCGTTGCCGGGTCTGAGATACGCAACGCGTCATCAGGACGCGAGCGCACGAACGACTCCAGCGCCTGGCAGATAAGGTTGAGAAGCTCGGGAATGCGGCGCTTGTCTATTTTCCTATAACCGGAACGACGGTCAGAACGAATAAATACTTCAGGAATAGTAAGCGCAATTTTAGGGTCTGCCGTACCTCTTATAAGGCGCTTCGCCCAGTCCATTACAGATTTTTTGGTGAAATCAATAGCCGGCCTGCGGGCGTTGCCGTGCGGCTCCTCCGGCTCAGGGACTGGCTCAGTTTCAGTCTCAGGAGTGCCAAAGTCAAGCTCTCCCTGTCCGCTGGTCGATTCAGTCTTAGTCTCAGTCTTGGTCTCAGGCTCAGGCTCAGGCTCAGACTCAGGGGGATTAAAATCGATCTCTCCCTGTTCATCCGCGCCAGTTGACGGAACAGCCTCTCCAGTGGTCGTAACAGTACTGAGAATATCCGGAATGATATAGGTATCACATATATCGCGCGCAGAGAATATCTGCTCGGTCGGGAAATCATTACGGGACAGCACGGACGACAGCCCAGCCTTGCGTATTTCCGTAACTGTGTCAAGGATAATCTGCGCGAAATCGCGATTAAACGGAGCAAGCAAGTCATACAGATCATGCGCCGCATCAGCTATGGACAGAATCCGCTGCTCTTTCGGGTCAGGACTGGTAACTGAATCCGCATTAGCCGCGAACTTAGCGATGAAATTGTAGATGAACCTGTTTACTATCGCAGGGTTATTCGCAGTACGGCGGATCTCATCGACGTTCGCAGTAATAGCAGTGGCTGTCGCTACCGCGACCTCTGTGTGCACGTCGCCTGCCGGCCAGTTTACAGCGTTCTGCTCAAGCACGTCCAGCGCATGCGGATCTGCATTGGCTATGACGTTTGCTGTATACCATGCCAGGCGGTCACGCAGGTCCATAGCCGCGGCGTCAATATCTACATTATTTCCGGCAGGGTCATGGTCAGCTTTAAGCCTGTTCAGCTTACGCAATGCGCGTACCGTGTTCTGAGCGAACTCGTTAAGCTGTGCCGCAGGCTCAGTATTTTTCAGCTTGCTATTAGCATCGATGCACTGGCTGCGGATATTCTGGACCTCTGCGGCAATATTGAACTCCGGAGCAGGCGCTTTCTGACCTTGGGACTGAGTGCCCTGGGACTGAGTGCCCTGGGACTGAGTGCCCTGGGACTGAGTGCCCTGGGACTGAGTGCCCTGGGACTGAGTGCCCTGGGACTGGCCCATTTCGCTGCGCATCTGCTCAAAAGTTATCCCAGAGCCTTTCCTGCCAAACTTTGCTCCAAGTTTGCCGTTCTTGTCCATATAAGGATGGAAGCCTTTGGGATCAGTGCTCCAGCCCTTATAGGACGCGTAATCTGTGGCAAGCTGGAACTGATCATCAGTCCACTCGCCGTAAATAGCTCCGACAGAAACACCAAGCGCGTTTCCCTGCCCATTCCGTAAAACACGGACATAGCTTGCCGGATAGCGACGGGTACGTACATGCGACGGCGGCAGCCCGTTAGCCGCAGGCGTGTAGCGGACAAGCTCATTATCTGATACAGCTGCCCACTCATAGGGGCGCTTATTGTCACGCTCATACTTATTCAGGAGGTCTACTTTCTCCTTCAGGTCGGCTGGCATTTTTGACGTGTCATAGTTTTTCGTTGCCGCAAGCACGTCATCGTCAGCCATATCGACAAAGTCAGAGCCGAAACGGACTTTCACGCCACCAGCACCAGGCGCAGTCTGCCCCTGCTGGTTCTCCGCAGAACCAGGCGCATCACGGTAAAATCTGCGGGCAGTGCTTATAATCGCCCTGACCTGCGCGGCCTCATTCCTGAATGCCTGTAACTTGTTATAAGTATCAGTGTCCCCGGCAATATGCGCCTGACTAAGCTTGCTGTCTGTTTCTTTTATAACCTCATTAACAGCCGTGATATAGCCGTCAACAATATCACGGGACGGCATAACTACATTGCCGAATATCGGAGTATCGGACTGCATACGGGGGGGAACGCCCTGTGACGCATAAGTCTGAATATCAGGGTTGCCGCGAAGCGCCGTGGCGAACTCCGCGGCAGCGTCATAGTCTGTACTGCGGTCATTGGGGTCGCCCGGCTGATAGAACCCTGCTTCAATATGCGAGAACGGCGAAGGCGGATTAGGTGAAGACGGATTAGGCGAGGGCGGATTGCCCCCGCCATTACCACCAGCATCGCTGTCTCCTGATGCCCCTGCTGTGAAATGCTTATACGCGGCAACCGTGGCATGCGGCACCATAAGCGTACCGCCAAGCACGCCGCCTGCTACAACTGCCTGTCCTACACCTTTGGTTACATCTTTATAGGTAAGCGGCCTGCCTTCAGCAGTAAGCTGAGAGGCATTTCCCCCAGCGGTTTCAATACCCTCGGTAACCGCACCCTCAGTAACTGCGTAAGCACCCTTGATAAGCCCGTTACGGTAAAACGGGACAACACCGGCGGCAAGCAGCTTCTTATTGACAGCGTCGGCGATAATACCAGCAACACCTGTATTGCGCGCGATAGGAGACAGTATGCCCTCAAGCGCGCCGATAGCGTACTGCACCGGTCGGTCAACCTCTATTGTACGGCTGAATATATGCTGGCGATACTTATCAACGACGTCGCTAAGTCCCTTATTATCCTCAATAGTCTGCGCAACCAGCGGGTTACGGTAAAACGCGAGCACATCAGACTTGCTCAGGTGCTCGTCTGACTTACCGACGGAGACAGGCATTTTGGCAATAAGGTCACTGAGCTTCTGCGCATCAGCCTTAACGTTGGGGTCATCAGACGCCAGCCCAAGCGTGATAAGCCCGTTGTCAGCGAGCAGCGCAGTAGTAATATTGCGTATGTCAGACTTGACATCATATTCGTTACCGCCGAGCTGGGTGGCAAGGAAATTGCCCGCCTCGTTGTCAGACATAAGCTCAGCAACCGGGCGGTTGGCCGCCTGCCCTGCGTCGTCAACAGCGTTTATAGGACCAATGGCAATAGCGCCCGCTCCCGCTCCGGCAAGCAGTGCCCCGCCTATACCGCCGGTAAGATACCCTGTACCAGCGGCGGCAAGCATACCGACAACTGACCCGGCAGAGTCAGCGGTCTGCGTGGTTGCGGTATAGAACGGAGCATGCAGGAAATTGACAAACGTCCCCCAGCCGCTGTCCTGCTCACGGTTATTTACAATATTGCGCCCGCGGTTAATGCGCTCCTGAATGGTGTAAACATCGCTGGCGTCGTTAATCTCCTCCTGCCTGTCGCGCGTAGCGTCATCAGACATTTTAAGAACACGCATGTTAATGCGGCGCTCCGCCAGCAGGTCATCATTCTCCGCACGCTCTGCCGGAGTCATCTTATCAATTTCAGACTGGTCTGTCTCTGTCCGTAATGACAAGTACATGTCATACAAATTGCCGACGAGTCCGACAAGCGCGTTGTCAATTTGATTGCCCGCAGTGTAAAAATTACGTTTCCACAGGTCAGGAGAGAGAAGCGAGATACCAAGCGGCGCAGACTTATCGTCCTCCTCCGCATTCTCCTGCTGAATAAGAGGGGCGAACAGCTTGCCAAGCTCGGCAAGCGCCCGGCGGGACTCCAGGTCATTAGCCTGTTTCCCCTCGCGCAGCTTGCGGTATGCGCTGGAGTTCCACAGTCCGGGGACATAACGGTCAACAGTTTTCTGGTCCGACGCGCTGACAACCGCGTTCCTGACAGCGGTGAGCACATCAGCGCTGACTGCGCCATTAGCCCCATTGAGGAACGGAGACTCAGCGACAATGCCTGAAAACAGACGGTAGGTATTCCTGTTGGCGACAAGCCTGTTAGCTACACCCTGCCATGCCTCAATATCCTTATTGGACAGGTCCTCTGTATGGGCACGGCGGTCATAGGAAATGAAGGTCTTGATATCTTTAAGCCATTTGGCAGCGATATCAGAGCCGTAAGTCTTGTTTTTATAGTCTTTTGAAACTGTGTCAGCCAGGTCATCGACATCTATGCCATAGGCGTACTTGGAGTAGAAACGCGCGAATGCGTCAGCGTCCTGGTCTGAATTGTCTACATCGCCGAACTTGTCCTGCTCTGCCGCAGGCGCCTGTGTCTGCTGGTCGAGAGTCTTGGTAGTACGGGATTTAGACGCGAATGTCTTGGACTTGATCTCGGTAGTGCTGGTTGCCCCGTTCTCAGACTTGGCAACATTAACAGGAGCAGAGGGTGTTTGAGTTTCCGCCGTGGTCTGAGGCGTTGCGGCAGTCTGCCCGGCAGCCTGCACGGTCTGAGCCCCAGCAGCAGGCACCCCAGTGGCAGGCTGAAGCTGTGCCTGCATACCCTTGACATATTCCTCAGCCGCTTTCTCCATAGCATCGAGCGACTGCTGCATGTTCTGCCCGGCGGGCTGCGCAGCCTGTACCGCGCCGCCGAAAGGCGTCTTCACACTGGTTGAGGTAGTAGTCGCTGACCAGCCATTGACACCGCCAGCGGAATTAACCCTGTTAATATTGCGTTCAAGGATAGATTTTTCAGGGGAAGAGGCAGTAAGATCACGCCCTGATTTGGTCTTGCCGAACAGCGACTTGCCAGACCCGAACCCTGTGCCTGAACCAGCACCGCCGGTCAGTCCCTTGGTCGGATCAGGAATCTCAAACTCTTTGACGCCTGGGACTTTAACCCCAGTATCAAGAACAGGTTTGCCAAGCGGTTCTAATGCCGAGTCAAAATCAAGAGCCATATTGCCCCCAGTAATTCATATGTACTGCGGACAATTATAGCATGTATAAATTTATACATCAACACGTATATTGCGCACCATATCCTGGATACGGCGGTCTACACGTGTGCCTAATCTGTCTACGTCCCGATGCTCCGATGCCTCCCGCGCAAGATAGTCATCAATAGGCATAACCATGAACTCGGTATTATCAAACTCAGATTCAGGAGAGACGCCTGCCGCGTAACCGGCTGGGGACTGACCGTCAGCGGTAAGCGTCTCTCCTGAGTCAGGCGCATACTCCGAATCCCTGACTAAAGTTACATTGCGTATAACACGACCGGTCTCAGGGTCGTACTGCGTAGCAGTAGGGCGTATACCGCTGCCAGTAAACGATGCCCCATAAGTAGTATTAGGCGCAGGATTAACCGCCTGATTGATCATGAACGCACGGTTGGCGACACCTTTCTCAGAGTCTGAAATATCAGTCTCAGGACTGAGAATAAGGTTGGCTGCAC
>Ga0256406_1006085_pt1 | contig 12327 bp, 10 predicted proteins | sample RumenRJG_03DNA_FD_185986 | JGI IMG/M metagenome (GOLD analysis project Ga0256406, IMG submission 185986) | Bovine rumen microbial communities from Lethbridge, Alberta, Canada - RJG_03 | ecosystem: Host-associated > Mammals > Digestive system > Stomach > Rumen | place: Canada: Alberta | collected...
CGATGACAAAGATATATGGCAGACCCTCGATAAGGCCAGGGCAGATGGCAGAATTCTCGAATTATCCGACAATCAGCTCTATGCTGTTGCCGCTTATAAGCTTCTTAAGGAAACTGCAGGTGATGATAACACTCTATCTACACATATGCGCAAACCGGTTGCTGACTGTCAGGCACTTGCCAATCAGTGGAAAGAATATCTATAATATTTGTTAAGCTCACTCAGAACCCCAGCGTATCCACTCCATAACCGAACTTCTGGTTCAGATAGGTATCAAGAAGTGCCAGGCATGATTTGAACTGGGTGGATGCCTGCTTCTGGTATGATGCGATCTGCGGAGTCGTCAGATACTGTGGAAAAACAATATTATATGCACTTGTGTTCTTCCCTGCGATCTTCGAAGCCTTCACCTCATCAATGGTTGCAGACCAGTCATCAATGCTGTTCTGACGATGATTCAGCGAAAAAGTCCTGACATTACCATCGGCAGAAATAAGGAAGGTAAGAGACCAGTATGACTGAGTCGTCTTGTTTCCGCCATTCATATCGATGCAGATGCTGTTAGTATCACCATAGTGCGAATATAAGTAGACCGAGTAAGTATTATCACCGCTAGTCTGCGGATCTGAATAGATCTGTGTCCCCTTCGGCGAAAAAATGCCGTTCTGGTCGATATAGTCTGTAAGAGTCTGGAAATTAGACACTACCGGCAGAGTGACCTTATACTTGCATTTATACTTCTTCTTACCCACCTTGCAGGTGATAGTACCTGATCCTCCTGTAAGCGCCATTATTGTAACAGATCTCTTATCAGCAGCTGTAGAGATCGATATCGGGGTCGAATCAGGATCTGCACTCGAAAAACTCCACGAAATTTTCGAATTCTTCGAAGTGTTTTTAACCGAAAGCGAATAAGGAACTCCTTTCGCAGTCATAGTAATGCTTTTCTTCGAAAGCTTAACCTTCTTCTTCGCAGCCTGAGCTGGTGTCGCACTTACTGTAATCACCATAGCCAACGCCAGTACCGCTGCAGTTATTTTTTTTAAAAAATTTTTCATTATCTTTGTACTCCTCTGTGATATCAGAATTTTTCTTATAAAAAAAGCCCGGATCACTGGGAGGAGTGGTCCGAGCCTGAATTTCAGGTTTATGCGGAAAATTTCAGGGTTCCGCTATTCCTTTGTCAAATATGTTGATTGTTTTTGAAGGATTGGGTATTACTTCTTGTCAGTCTTGAAAGTCTTTGCCTTTGTTGCTGCTGGACCCCATGTGGTCTTACCATTAGCGTCCTTGACATAAGACTTAACCTTTACCTGAACCTTGGCACCCTTCTTTACAGAAAGTGTGGTCTTGTTTCCGGCAACATTCTTGCCAACCCACTTACCGTTACCTACCTTCTTGTAGACACGATAGTTGATGTTCTGGCCCTGTGAAGTCCACTTAACTGATACGTAAGCGCCCTTCTTGTTAGAAACCTTAAGGCCAGTAACCTTTGCAGGCTTTGCTACAGTATTGTCTGAAGCGCCATAAACGTATACAGTTACATCCTTTGAACCTGACTGATAATTTGCATCACCAGCATCGGTTACAGTAATTGTAGCTACACCAGCCTTTACAGCTGTAACAACACCGGTCTTGGCGTCAACAGTAGCAACATCTGTATCGTTAGAAGCGTAGCTCAGAGCTGATCCTGAAGCAACAACTGTTCCAGTCTCACCAACATTGAGGTTCAGAGACTTTGTCTCAACATTCAGTCTGCTAGCAAGCTTCTCATTGCTGTAGTAAACTGTGATGTATGCAGGTGTAGGAGCCTTTGCAGTATTTGTAGAAGCTCCGGTGATCTCAACGATAGCCTTGCCCTCTGCAGTAGTATTGTATGTAACAGTACCATCAGCTGCAAGAGTGATGTTGGAATCAGTTCCTGTGACATATGAACCGTCAGCAAGCTGATTTACGATCCTGTATGAAAGATTAGCAGCTGGTGTAACAGTGGCCTTGATCTTGGCACTTCTAGTAAGCTTATTGAGATATACATTCTCAGCAACGATCTTGTTGTTGATGTACTGGTCTGTTACATTTACGCGAATTCGGATTTCTGCATCACCATAGTGAGTAGTATCAGACTCAGCCTTTACAGTAACTGTTGCATTACCAGTCTTCTTAGCTACAAGCTGTCCATCCTTTACTTCTACAATTGAAGTATCGTTTGAAGCAACAGTAGTCTTACCAGGATTTGTTGAAGTATAAGAGAAAGCTACAGAAGTAAGGTCAGCTGTAGAAAGTTGAACATCCTTTGTAACAGATGCATTCTTTACAGAACCATCAGCTGCATACTCAGCGGCCGCCTTAACTTCCTGATCTGCACCAACCTTAGCTGTAACTGTAGTAAAGCTTGTTCCATCACGACGAGCAATGACACGGATGATACCAACTTTCAGTCTGGCTGTGTCACTCTTGTCGGCTGTAAGCTTTTTGATACCAAGATTATTGTAAATCAGGATGTTGTAGTATTTCTCTACACCTGAAAGAGCCTGAGCAGTTGCAGTAACCTTACCATCGGAAATCTTCAGATCTGATGAATTGTACTTATCAAGATCACCAACATTTGTGGTATCGCTAGAATTTGTACCAAGTGCAAGTACGCCTGAGTAAGTCAACTTCTCATCTGGATCCTGTGGATTTGAGAAAGTACCTTTAAGATCAGCAGTTGGATTGTCAGCAGAAAGGTTAATTGTTTCTACGATTGGTGTATCTTTTGAAAGAATTCCTTCTCCTACTTCTGTACCACCAGCCTTAAGAACAGACTTCTTCTCTACAACTTTGAAATAGATCAGTGAAGAAGCTGAATCGTGGCTACCTTTTGACACATTAAGTCTGTCCCAGGTAGCTTTAAGTGTGGTTTCACCTGCCTTCTTGTATGAAAGTTTAAGACTTGCTTTTCCTTCTGTCTTTAAGTCGGACTGAGTATAATTTTTAACCTCTACCACAGACTTATCAGCAGATTCAAGTGCCGTCAGTTTCTTGTTTGTGAAATATCCTTTAACGTCAGGCAGTGTTATTGTGATAGTATCTTCGGCATCTGGATCAACGTTGACTACATATGGGTTATCCTTAGATCCGTTGGCCGTTTCGAAGCCTGTTTTTGGTGTTCTGATCTGGTGTGTGATGTAGTCTCCAGGAGCCTCAATAGCTACATTAATGCTCCATGTTCTCTCACCAGAAGTGGTCCGATAATGGAGTGTGATTTTTGTAGTACCAACCTTATCTTTAGATTCAATTCTGAAGGCTTTTTTCTGGTCAATTGGTTGTCCAGAAGTGGCGGCCGCCGTAGTAACGTTGTTCACTTCAACGCTATATAATGTAAGGTATGATGAATCATAATCAACTTTGTAAGTGACTTTGTCGTTTGCGATCTGTGGCACGTCCAGTGTAGCAGTTTGGCCACCCGCCTGCAGGGTAATAAGATCCTGATCTGTGGCAAGTTTGTTACCTGCAGCCTCTGCTGTCACAGGTGTGCCGAGGTTCGCAACAGGTGCAAATGTAAATACGGTAGCTGCAGCAAGCACCAGGGCTAAACCTTTTTTAAGATTTAACATAATTTGTGATTCCTCCTATTCTGGGAGCGGGAATTATTACACTGAAATCCCACTAAGAACTTCAGCTGTGATTCCAGTCCCGATTGGAATGTTTTTCATTGTGCTACGCGGAAGATGACCTCCCAATCATTTATATGAAGCTATCAAGGCGTATCTACCGCTCCGGCATGCGTCGCCAGAAGGTGAATCAGATAACTTCTTTTTCCACGTTCCTCCGAGGAAAACCATTATTATATGAAGCAGATGTGATCCGCAACACTCTTTCTGGTTCGCTGTATCCCCATCGGACAAGTCAACAATACGGTTTTTTCCGCGGTAGTGCAATTCTCATACTTCGCAGAAAGAGCACTGAGTAACATACTCCTCATAATCGTCCGTTTAATATTTCATCATCTCGCTCGCGTTTTTTGAGAAAATATTTTTTCATTCAATCTAAATTAAATATTTTACATTTGCCTCATTTTACAGTAGAATTGGCTCATGAAATACGACATGACAGACATCGATCATATCTCCGACTTCTCCGAGTCACTACGCGCAGTCTGCGACGATATAAAGGCCGGAGTCCCGAAGTCCCGTGCGTGTGAAAAGCACGGCGTGAGCCTCACCATGTTCAATAAGATCATGCACGGCCTGCGCAAAACTTCAGGTACGGATAGCATCACCCCCCCCCGAGAACACTAGTTCGTATAAGCCGTGGCAGGACCGACTAGCCGCCGACCTGGGTGGAGATGAGGATACCTATATACCGGATGATTTTGAAAGTGAACTGGATTTTCTTGAAAAGGCCTTCCTCACAGGAGGCGAATCCGAGGTGCTGAATGCTTTCTATATGAACCACCTGCCTGCATCAATGATTGCCGAGCAGCTAAATATCGCCGAAAGTACAGTAAATTCCCGCAAGAACTCCGCCCTGCGCAAGCTCCGCAAGCATCGTGATGAACTTTTTCATGGAAAGGAATATGAAGATCGGCTCGCCGAGCTCACCGCGCTTCGCGAGAAGCATATCACTGAGATTCGCTGGATCAGCGATGCGATCGATTACCTGAAGGACGTAAATGCCGACTCACAGCTCCCGATAGATGAGACCGAAGTCTCAGATGAAGCCAAGGCCTTTTTCCGTAAAAATGGATTCTCAAAGATTGGAGATATAACGAACGTCCCACTCGCGGACCTGTTCGTAAAAGTAACGGACGTATTCGATGATGAAGGAGCCTTCCTCTCCGTCGATTCCGGCATGTCGCCAGATACTCCCCTCTCCGAAACAGGCCTTCTCCCCAAAACGGTAAAAGCCCTCGAATGGAAAAATCTCCACACCATCTCCGATGTACTGAAGCTCTCCGCCATCGATGCCGTGAAGATTCCTCACGTGTCAGCAGACCAGATCGTCTATATCTACCGCCTCGTGCTATTCGGCGACAGCTGAAGCTTCAAATATTTTAACCTTTCTCTTGTAAAAAAACCTTATTCATGGTATCATATCCACAGAGATACACGAGTGAAATCAGGATAGTCATGGAGGCTTTTATGAACAGGCGTGAACTACCGGTAGGCATTCAGGATTTCAGAAAAATCAGACAGAACAACATGATGTACGTTGATAAGACACCGTATGTGTGGACGCTGGCACAGACGAGCTGCCCTTATTTTCTGTCCAGACCGAGACGGTTCGGTAAGAGCCTGTTTACTTCTACGCTTGAATGCTATTTTAAGGGAGAAAAGGATCTGTTCAAGGGGCTCTATATATATGATAAAGAGAATGAACGTGGCGACAAAGCATGGACCGAGTACCCTGTCATTTCCTTTTATCTTTCATCAGGCAGGTATAAAAGTCCTGACGGGCTTGAACTCACTCTTGATGAGACCTTATCCGAGTTTGAGGACAGATATGGCATAAAGCAGGGCAAATACGATCTGCCCAACCGTTTCAAAAGAGCGATCAAGGGTGCCTATGATCAGACGAATCGTGGCGTTGTTGTCCTGGTCGACGAATATGACAAGCCTCTGTTGGAAACCATGTACGATAACCCTGAGCAGGAAGAAAGAAACCGCGATCTGTACAAAGCTTTTTTCTCTGCACTTAAGGATGTAGACGGTTACTTAAGGTTCGTGTTTTTCACAGGGATCACGAAATTTACCAAGGTATCGATCTTCTCAGATCTGAACCAGCTGACTGATATTTCTCTGGCAAATGATTTCGCAGGTATCTGCGGTATCACACAGGATGAGCTGGTTGACAATTTTCAGCCTGAAATACGTGCTCTGGCTGATGAACAGGAGATTTCATACGATGAGTGTCTGAATGAACTCCAGAGGAGATATGATGGTTATCATTTTTCTAAGAGAAGTGTTGGTGTCTACAATCCATATAGCCTTTTGAAGGCATTTTCATTCCGCGACTTTGGACGCTACTGGTTCGGATCCGGTACACCGGAAATCCTCATCAAAAAGCTCCAGGATTCTGATCTTCCGCTCTCACGGATAAGTGAGGGTGTCGACGCCACCGAAGACGAGATAGAGGATTATACTCCTGAAAATGACAATCCGATACCACTCTTCTATCAGACCGGTTACCTGACGATATGCGGATACGATAGAGAATTCGAGCTCTACTCCCTGAAATTTCCGAATGACGAAGTGAGGTATGGTTTCCTGAATTCACTCGTACCATATGTACTCGGTTCCAGAAATGCTGAGAATCCCACTTCTCTCAGGTATATGTTTATGGATCTGAAGAAAGGAAAGCCGGACTCGTTCATCACCCGTCTGACCGCCCTATTTGGTGGAATTGCATACCCGGAGGGAGCACAGCCGGAATATGAAGGCGAATGGTCCCGCCAACTGTATCTTGTCATGAAGCTTATGGGTGCCCATGCCCAGACAGAGATTCACATGGCCACCGGTCGCGCTGACTGCGTAGTGAAGACTCCGGACTTTATCTACGTGTTCGAATTCAAGCTTGACAAGCCTGTTGAGGATGCGATGGCTCAGATCGAGGATAAAGGATATGCCATCCCCTATTCTGCCGACAGCAGGAAGCTGTTCAAAATCGGGGTTGTGTTCTCCAGTGAAAAGAGAAATGTTGTAGACTGGAAGATTGTGGAATAGAAGGAATCCTCATGCGCATACTATTCTGCAACAGCTGAAATTCCGCCCAGAATTATGTTTGCCGCCTTCTCTGCCAGCTCTGGCAGCTTCTCCTGTTCGTCAGCCGACTTCTTCCTCCACCTGAGGAAAATCCCTGTCACAGCATCGAAGTACCCTGGCAGCATATCCCTGTACTCCTCATTCGTACAGAAATGCTCGAAGAACGGAAGCGTCATCACATCATTTACAAACTTTCTGAAGAAATCCTTGTAGTCCTCCCCATACATAAGCGTCTTCTTCACCTTATCATCAGTATTTAAGAATTCATAGAAAGTCAGAATCCCCCCGGCCAGGTCATCCTCATCAAGTGCATCAAGCTTCTCCTGCACCTGATCCACATAGTCCTGCTCGATGTCCCGCAACAGATCCTCCATCGTGTCGAAATGTGAGTAGAAAGTCTTGCGGTTCAGATCGGCAATCTTCGCAAGCGCCGTGATCGTGATCTTCTGATACGGCACCTTCAGGATCATCTCACCAAAGGCCTCTTTGAAACTTTCCTGTGATTTGCGGACTCTCCTGTCCTTCACCTTCTCAGCCATCTCTGTCCTGTTACCCTGCACTCCATGAATTTCTCAGTCATCTCATACCAGATTCACGCTCATTCAAAAACGGTCATTTCTGCAAATCTGTATTAATAACTCACATTATTCCACAAACAGGGCTCTATGTCAATTTACCTCCGGCAACAACGCCGTTTGCAGTCACATCCGCACTGCCCTTATATGCACTGCTGCTCTTGTCGAAATCCAGCCCGAACGACAACGGCATAATCACAACGAGATCGTAACCCAGAGCACTCAGGTCATCACTTGTCTCGTTGAAATACGCTTCAACATCTTGTAAGTGCTACTGGTAGACGGCGCATTAACGCTTGTATCATCGTTGACTCATGTTTCAATTACAATATTAACCATAGATAAGCCCACCACCATAGCCGTTATCGTGGCAATAACTGCTGTCGTCCTGAGCAGTCTGCCTATTCCTCTTTTCATTGGTTCCTCCCGTTTCATTAAAAGCCTTAAGTTACCTGGTCTGCCTGATTGAAAGTGGTATATGAAGCGCGGCGGGCCTATATATCCATCAGTATTACTGATAAATATCGTTATACTGATTTGCGATCTCCATCTCCAGCGTTACCGTGCCGGGGGACTCTCTTCTTTAATTGATTAATCGTCTTTACTCTCGAATAATGGTTCAATACTATCTAAACATCACATAGCTCTCAACTCATATAATATAATATCATATCATACTTTGTCATATAAAATACTACTTGTTTATAATTTGTGATATAATATCATATTTTATATCACAATAATATAATTCAACATACACAATCAATTTATCATATATAATACTATTCTATCACACCATCTATTACAACGTCATACAATATACCGCTTAATATTATATTACATTATATTATTATATACTATGCTATGTAGTATTATATTGTATTGCATTGTTTTGTTTTGTTTTGTAACGTATTGTATTGCATTGTATTGTATAGTTTTGTTTTGTAACGTATTGTGTTATGTTGCATTACATTGTTTTATTTTGTTGTATATTATCATATTTTACGTTATCATGTATGATTTTACAAAACATTCACTTGTAATACATTACATTCTGTTGTATTATATTATAAAATGTTTTAAGGAGAACGACATGCACGTAATATCAGTAGCTAATAAGAAGGGTGGTGTCGCAAAGACATCCACCTCAATCACAATGGAGGCTGTACTCAGATCCAAGGGTTTCAAGGTACTCCATATAGATGCCGATCCGCAGTGTAATGGATCAGACACCTACAAGGCAAAGATAGAAGATGAATACACCCTCTATGATGCTGTACTTGCATCGAAGGAAGAACGAGTACCATTATCTAAATGTATCCAGGTGACAGAGATAGGAGACTGCATCCCAGGGGATCCACAGATGAAGAATGCAGACGTGATCCTGGCCCAGGACCCAATCCACTCCGTCACCAGAATGAGAACAGCAATAGAACAGCTCCGCAAGGATACAGACTACGATTATGTGATAATAGATACAGCACCGTCAGAAGATACCCTGCTATATAACTGCCTTATAGCATCAGACGAGGTCATAGTCCCAACCGAGGCCGATAGATATGGAATACAGTCAGTCGTCAATTTCATCCAGATGATCAATGAGCTGAAGGAAAGTAACCCGGACCTGTGGATAGCAGGCGTGCTGATTACCCGATATAATAAGCAGACGAATCTTTCCAAGAGCATAAGGCAGCAGCTTACAGAAATCCTGAACGGCATCGGCATAGAAGTATTCAACACAGCCATCAGCGAAGGAGTAAAGGCCAAGGAAGCATCCTCGTTACAGACCGACCTCTATCATTATGCCAGGTTCTCAACCCCGGCATTAAACTATCAGAAGTTCGTAGATGAGTTCTTAGAGAAGGAGAAAGCACACTATGAAAGCAAATAAATTCAACCAGGGAGGAATCGAATCCTTCCTCCAGCCGACCACATCATCCTCAATTGAAAATAATACCACCTCTGCACAAAAGCCGAAAAAGAGTATAACACCTTCAGAAAAGGCAGCATCTGTAGTAAAGAGTGGTGATTCAAAAATAGATGCTGACAAAAAAGCTCCAGCGCTTGACGCTGATAAAATCATGAAAGACTATCTCCCATATCTCACAAGAAAGAAAGCAAAACAGACTAAGTCAAACCGTGTATCCTACCTCCTGACAGATAAGGCCATGTATACACTGGAAGCCATCGAAAGCACAACAGGCTTTAAGAAGAACGCCATAATCAATGCAGTTCTCGAAAAAGAAGCGGACAAGTACGGTTATAAAGAATAATTTATCATAGTGTATATGATATTATATGCATATATATGATAATATAATATTTTGTAATATACGATATGTGCAGCATTATTATTTAAAATATACTCAACAACAATTGTTTTTGTTTATTTAAGAGCCTCTGTATCCCTTGCCATAAACGGGTTTCAGAGGCTTATTGTATACGTTTTGGTCGATTCCTCTATACTTTTTGGTCGAAACTGGCTTACACTTTGGTCGATAGACATGTAGTTTTTGGTCGACACCATAATTAAATTATGTATATTATGGTCGTAATCATCGACCAAATAGTAACGTATTTACCGATATCAATACTTTTTGACTCATATTGCTTACATTTTGGTCGACTCAATTGTGGATAACTGCCAAAATGTACATGATACTGATAGAAATCCCAATAAATAGGGCATTCCGGAGATGTGAGTGTAGTTGATTTTATGAAACATCGACCAAAAGATAATGAATTGCCTCTTTAACGACCAAATTATACATTATTTACTCAGATCGTGATGCCTATCGACCAAAATCTAACGAAGTTATAATGATCAGGACGCATCGACCATACCATAAGTAAATTAATTATTGAGAATACATCCATCGACCATTTCATAAAGAATCTTATCGTAATTTCTGTATATTTTGGTCGATAGTAAGAATTTTTCAACCAAATCATGCAGAATTTTGTTGCATCTATCGACCAAATCATATAGAATATTGCTATGAGTAAAAAGAATGAGACGGCAGAACCGGATTACAGCAATCTGGTTGTCAAGAAATCGAATGATTACATAGTCGGTAAGTATAAGGCGAGTCTTCTCGAGCAGAAGATTGTGGCCATCGCTCTTACGAGACTTCATCAGGGAGAGGATACCAGGGTTACTGCGACCATTTTTCCACAGGAGCTGAAGCAGATGCTAGGAGTCGAGAGTGACAAGACGCATATCTACAGGGATCTGAAGAAGGTTTCCAAGGAGATGACCGGCCATGTGATCGAGATTGAGGATCATGGTGATTTCCATGTCTTTTCACTGATCACGAATGCAGATTATATCAACGGAGTCTTTACAGTCACCTTCAACAATCAGATGACCAATTACATCTATAATCTGAAGACTCATTTCACCTCATATTCGCTCGCGAATACGCTGCAGCTGAATAGCCCGTACAGCTTCAGAATGTATGAGCTGATCAAGATGGATGCGTTCAAGCTGTCTGATAAGTGCCCGTACGTGATGCATGACTATGGACTCTCAGAGCTCAAGTTCATGCTCGGAGTTCTGAATATCAATGATGAGAATGCCCGTAAGGTACAGCGTGAGACTGGAGACTGGGACGCTATGGCAGAGGCCTGCTCTGAGCAGAGGTTCAAGTCATGGAGCAATTTCCGTCGCCTGGTACTGGATAAAGCCCAGGACGAGCTTAATGAGAAGGCAGATGTCACCTTTAATTACAATCAGAGGAGAGCAGGCAAAGGCGGTAAGGTGACAGGAGTCTGCATCATTATCCACAAGAATACAAATCTACAGGATTCTGTCAAGGATGATATTGAGAAGAAGGAAAATATCGTCAAGGCGAAGAATCTCGAATATGAGCAGCTCGATTTCGATGATATCATACCGCTTCCACCAGCAGTTGTAGCCTACAAGGGGCATAATAATCTTACCGAGAAGAATCTCCGTACCTTTTATAAGGAAGCGCATAGTGATGGACGTATGGTGATAAATGCTATTAATAAGGCAGATGAGGCATCCAGGTCGACTGTCATCAACAATTATGTCGGCTGGATCATAGGCTGCATCAGACGTGGCTATGATGAACCGCAGCCGGTAGCTGATGGCACCAGCGAGCGCGGCAATCAGGTAAAGGGAGCCAGACAGACACTCGACTCTCTGACAGAGACCGATATGAGTGATCTTAGCGCAAAGTATTGGAATAAGGCCAAGGAGAAAAATACCGAGGTCTATCAGAAGTTCATAAGCTTCATCGAATCCCAGGGTATCACCTTAGCGATGTTCGAAGCAGTCAATACCCCAGGAGAGTGCGGTGAGAAGTTCATGAGCTGGATCAAAGGAGAGCCAATAGAGCTGATATAGACTTGTCGAAACTACCGCATAGTGGTATCATTGTTTAGCATTAAAAAGGATACATAAGATGAGGAGAAGAGCCATACAGTAGCTCTTTAAATTAGAAATGAACATGAGAAAACATCCCCAGCAGATCTTAGCTGCGAGGACTTTTGTAATATTTTTCCTGGACTGTATCACGATAGCATTGTCAGGATTTATAGCTTTATGGGTCAGGTTTGACTTCAGGATCGCGCATATTGAGCCGCAGTATGTGACGGAGCAGCTACGGATTCTGCCGGAAGTGCTGATCACCTTTATCGCAGTGTATGCGGTCAATAAGCTGTACATGTCTGTATGGCGCTTCGCATCGGTGAGCGAGATGACGCGCATCGTGCGCGCATATGCTATCATGATCCCGGTGTTCTGGGTGGAGAAGCAGATATTTCATTTCCAGCTTCCAAGAAGTGTATATTTAATTGCGTATGTCATAGACTTCCTTTGCTGCATAGCTATAAGATTCGCATACAGATTCATAAGATGATTAGGTCGCCAAAAGCCCTCTGACAGAGAGACGCTTCATAGCTTGTTTGTACCTTGAAAACTGAATACTGTCTATAAAAAGTTCTAGTCATCATATTTCAACTGATAACAGCTGTCAGATCAC
>Ga0256406_1006086_pt1 | contig 12327 bp, 10 predicted proteins | sample RumenRJG_03DNA_FD_185986 | JGI IMG/M metagenome (GOLD analysis project Ga0256406, IMG submission 185986) | Bovine rumen microbial communities from Lethbridge, Alberta, Canada - RJG_03 | ecosystem: Host-associated > Mammals > Digestive system > Stomach > Rumen | place: Canada: Alberta | collected...
CTGTCCCCATCACCTCAGCACAATAGCTCCATGGGGAGCTAATGTCTGTACGTGACTATTTTCCAAAAACTTATTCTCGATTCAAGGTGACGCATTGACGAAGTCAGGAAATGCATTTACCAAACACCTCATGTACTGAATTTTACTCCAAACATATTCAATGCCTCGTGATAGATGCCAGGGAGATGAATGTCACCGCTAATGAAGGCATGCTTACCTTCGCTAACAGTTCTTTCATCCATGACAACTACAGATGGTACCGGCGTTTCATGAAAATCGTCTTCTCGTTGCCTTGGCGATTCTCACCAATGAGAGCATGATGGGCACTTCGGTGAGCACGCCGACGGTGGTGGCAAGAGCGGCACCGCTCTGCAAGCCGAACAGACTGATGGCTACGGCGACAGCCAACTCGAAGAAGTTGGACGCTCCAATCATTCCTGCCGGGGCCGCGACGTCGTAGGGCAGGTGCCAGGCCTTGGCCCATCCATAGGCAACGGCAAAGATGAGGTAGGTCTGGAGGATGAGTGGCACGGCGATGAGCACGATATGGAGGGGATTGCGCAGAATGGTCTCACCTTGGAAGGAAAAGAGGATGACGAGTGTGAGCAGTAATCCGGCTGTGGTGTATCGGTCGAACTTGTGTACGAATTCTTGCTCGAAATACTCCTTGCCATTCCGCTTGATGACCATTGTGCGCGTGACGATACCGGCGATAAGCGGAAGCACCACGAAAAGCGCTACACTCAGCAGCAGTGTGTCGTAGGGTATCTCCACGCCGCTCACTCCCAAGAGTAGAGCCACGATGGGCGCGAAGGCCACGAGGATGATGAGGTCGTTGACAGCCACCTGCACGAGTGTGTAAGCAGGATTGCCGTTGGAGAGATAGCTCCAGATAAACACCATCGCCGTGCAGGGAGCTGCTCCCAAGAGTACGGCACCAGCCAAATATTCGTGGGCCAGTGTCGTAGGTATCCACCGCTGGAAGACCACAAAAAGAAAGAACCATGCGATGCCGAACATAGTGAAAGGCTTGACGAGCCAGTTGACCACACACGTCACTACCAGCCCCTTGGGGTGCTTGGCCACATTCTTCACGCTCTGGAAGTCCACTTTCATCATCATCGGGTAGATCATCACCCAGATGAGAATGGCCACGGGAATGCTCACATGAGCATACTCAAAACGCGAAAGCGTCTGTGGAAGGGCAGGCAAAAACTTGCCCACCGCAATGCCAACAACAATACATAGCAGCACCCATAACGTAAGGTACTTGTCAAAGAATCCAATTTTTCTTTCTTCCATGATAAACGAAAACGATATTATCTTTCTTTGTGATACAGATGAAAAGCTCTGTTGTTATTTGATCCAAGGGCGCAACACCAAGTGACCACCGGTAATGCGTCTGACCTCTTCTATCCATTTTGTCTCGCTACTTGCTTTTGCACGCAGGAAACTGTCGGTGGAATGGTTCAGGACGAGACACTGGTTGACCACCCACCACTGCTGATGAATGCCTGCTCGCTCAAGGTCAGCGCGCAGACGCTTTGCCTCCAGTACGGGTGTAGGCTCAGGCAGGGTGACGATGACAAACTCCGACTGGCTGTCGTCGCGCAGCCTGGGCAGCAATCTCTGAACGGCAATCGGGGCGTGTCGCCCTCGCTGTGAGCAATCTGTCGGTCGTAGCTCTGCGTGGAGTCGAGCAGCAGCAAGGCATGACCCGTTGGCGCAGTGTCGATGACAACCGTCTTATTGTCGGCCTGCATCACGATTTCGGCAAAACGGCGGAAAACGGCAATCTCCTGGGTGCAAGGGCTGCGCAGGTCTTCCTCAATGTAGGAGAAGTCGGTCACACCGGCCTCGCGTGCCTTCGTTCTGACCTCATCCTTGCATGTCTCCAAAACTTTTTCCTCATCGATGACAGCCATTTCAATACCGGCATGCTCAGCTAAATGGGCATTAAGGTGATTGGCAGGGTCAGTGGTAGTGAGCAGCACATGGCCGGGTCGAAAATCTCAATCTCTTTCATAGTGTATATACTTTATTAGTCATTTGTAGAACTACGAATAATGTTTCCATTATGATAGGCGGACAACACACGCTCCGCCTACTGTCAATCATTATTTTCCGCAACTGCAATCCGTGCTCTTGATCTCTTTTGAGAAGAAATCACAGAATAGCTCGTGGGCATACTGCCAGTTGTCGCGGTTGATGCAGTATCTCACCTTTGGAGCCTCAATGGTACCTTGGATGAGTCCGGCACCTTTGAGTTCCTTGAGGTGCTGACTGACGGTGGCCTTGGCAATGGGTAGCTCGTCGTGAATGTCACCGAAATAGCATTCCTGTCTGCTGGCGAGGAACTGCAATATCTGTATTCTGGCGGGATGGGCCAGCGCTTTGGCAAAGCGTGATATCTGCTCGGCCTTAAGGCTATAGTCTTTCTTCGTATCCATCGGCTACTTGTTCTATATATTTAAGATATAATTTATTGAATGACAGTATAATACCGTCTCTTATCTCACGGAATACTTCTAATTGTTCTTCATTAGCTCCATTTGCCTGTGCTGGATCAGTGAAACCCAAATGCAATCGATGTCTCACTTTCCCCACAAAGACGGGACACGTTTCCCGTGCATGGTCACATACGGTGTTCACAAAGTCCCAATTCTCATGCACAAACTCTTTGACATCGTGCGGCTGCAAATCGCGAATAGGCATTCCTGCCTCCTCCATCACTGCTATGGCCAAAGGATGCGTGTTGTGGGCAGGCCGGGTGCCTGCCGACCTCACGTAGAGTCCGGCATCCAAATGCTGCAAATAGGCTTGCGCCATCTTACTCTGACAGCTGTTGCCCGTACAGAGAATCAATATCCTCTTCATATTGTTCGCAAAGTTACGAATAATATTCTTACGACAAACGGTCATTCCTCAGTTTAACGATATTTTGTATTCGTTTACTGTTCTTCCTGCTTGACTTTGGTCGGACTTCTCTTCTCATTAGGAATCAACGAAACCATTCAAGTTTGGTCGTATTGTAAGCCAGCAAAAAAACTTACCGTTTTAGATAATAAACTCAAGATGACCACGTTATAAAGATATGAGAAAGACATTGGTATTCTTACTTTGCATGGCCTCAGCGGCCTCCCCCCTAATCTGTAGAGCTCAAACCATTCAGCCGGACGTCATGCCGGCACATGCTCGTGCCGACAGAAGTTGTGCAGGGGCATCGGAGCAATGCATAGGGCCGGCCGTTGTAATGGATTCATTGCAGTCGGCTGAACTCACCATAGAAAATCTATATAAGGTGCTCGACAAATACGAAGTAAAATTCAAGAAGATTGTAGCAGCCCAGGCCCTGCTCGAGACCGGCAACTTCACGAGCGAACTCTGTCTGGTGCACCATAATCTCTTTGGACTCCGACATCCGAGCGATGGCAGCTACTATGAGTTCAACACCTGGGAGGAGTCGGTGAAAGCTTATCATGACGATGTGCAATATAAATATGTAGACGGCGACTATTACCGTTTCCTCAACCGCATAGGCTATGCCGAGGACCGGAACTACACTTCGAAGGTTCGCCGAATAGCCGACAAGCTGGAGGCTGACGACAGCCGGAGTACGGAACACGGATGAATGAATATACAGCCTAATAAGTACGACCTTCGACACGATAAATCTCAAATTGGCATCATAAACAGCTAAGACTCAAATACTTGAATCGTCCAGGGGTGCCATATCCTCTGCCCCCGGGGCAGAGGGCCTCTCACCCCGGGGGCAGAGGGGGTGTCGCCCAGGGGTGAGAGAATCTATCACCCAGGGGTGCCGGTAAATAACGGTTATGGGTGCTAGAATACATAATTTATATGCAGACAATTCCACTCTATAGGCTAAGTGAGTATTGCCACGGACGACCGCAGACGCTTCACGGACTTCTCTTGACTCTCAAGAGTGGTTGATGCGGCAGCAATGCTGTCAGCAGGGACAGCGCTGTCCCTGCTGCATGCTTTACCTATACTCAGACTATCGGGAAGAGTAATTTGCTACCACGTAAGGAGTCACATTGCTGACTTATCACTTGATTTTGCAGCCTGGCAAACGATTGCTCGCTACGTAGCTTTTTATCATTCGCTGCTTAGTGAACAATCTTTTTCTATAGGATTACCATATGGTCACCCCAGCCTTTGACCCTCAAGAGCGCCACTTTCACCCCACGTGACCCATAGTGTTGACCCCTCAACACCGTCCCTGCATTAGACCATTTGTCATCCCCCGAAGATAACCCGTCTGCCACCGGATCATCAGCAGAGTCAGCGGACCTAAGCAAATGAACTTCATGTCAGACTTGCAGTAATCGTTCTTGCTTCATGTTCCGCGGGTGCACTGTGCTTGGATAGCGATTAACTAACCCACAAGGAATATCCTGTGACCCCAATAACAACTACCATAAGTCCGTGTAGCGTCCGTGGCACCAAAAAGATACATCCCTAACTATTGCTATGAGAGCGTGGCTGTCGGATTGTCAGCCGACATTGCCATTCTGGCAAACTCTGCATAGGGCATGATTATTGTCAGCGTTTGCATGAATAGTAAACCTGACATGCAAAGCCCAAGGCGGGTGGCGCTCAAGGGTTAGAACAAACACACCATAAGATGGACAAGAAGCAAAACCAAAATCAGCAGCCGCTCATCACTTGGAGCGGACTGTTCTGGGCCTTCCTGCTGTTAGTGCTCCTCAATAGTCTGCTTTATCCTTATCTGGGCCCCGGCCAAATCAAGGATGCCGACTACGGCACTTTCATTGCACAAGTAGACAAGGGCATCGTAAGCAAGGTGACCGTTAAGGATGGCTACATCTACTACGACATTGTGCCTAAGGAGGGCGTCACCGAGAGCTATAAGACTACCGAGGTCAACGATCCCCAACTCGTGAGCCGGCTGTTGGCCGCCAAGAGTCCTACGGCCAGCCACCACATAGCCATTTCGAAAGAGGCACCTAAGAAGGACTCGCCCCTGCTCGACTTCATCATTTGGTGGATACTGCCGGGTCTTATCTTCTATTGGATATGGCGTGCCGGAGCCAACAAGATGATGAAGAGCACCAGCGGAGGATTCCTCTCCTTGGGTAAATCGGGTGCCAAGGTGTATGCTGAGAGCGACGTGAAGGCACGCTTCACCGACGTGGCCGGACAGGATGAAGCCAAGGCTACCCTCAAGGAGCTCGTCGACTTCCTGCACAATCCGAAGAAATACACGGCCTTGGGCGCTCGTCTGCCCAAGGGGGCCCTACTCGTAGGACCTCCGGGCACTGGCAAGACCCTCATCGCCCGTGCTGTGGCAGGCGAGGCTCATGTGCCCTTCTTCTCGATATCTGGCTCCGAGTTTGTTCAGATGTTCGTCGGCATGGGTGCCGCCAAGGTGCGCGACCTCTTCCGTCAGGCTTCCGAGAAAGCTCCGTGCATCATCTTCATCGACGAGATCGACGCCATCGGCAAGAGCCGCGACCAGGCCATGGGCAACGATGAGCGCGAACAGACCCTGAATCAGCTGCTCACCGAGATGGACGGCTTCGATGCCACCAAGGGCGTGGTGATACTGGCAGCCACCAACCGTCCGGAGAGTTTGGATAAAGCCTTGTTGCGCCCTGGCCGCTTCGACCGTCGCATCATCATGGAACTGCCCGACCTGGAAGGCCGCAAAGCCATCTTCAGGGTTCATCTGCGCGACGTGAAGCATGGCGACATCGACCTGGATGCTGTGGGCCGCGCCACGGCTGGCTCGAGCGGTGCCGACATTGCCAACATCGTGAACGAGGCCGCACTGAGAGCCGTCAGACTGGGTCAGCACGAAGTAACCACCGAAGATATAGAAGAGAGTGTAGAGACCGTGATAGCCGGTGAGCAGAAGAAGGGCGCCGTGATATCGCCCGAGGAGAAACGCATCATCTCGTATCACGAAATCGGACATGCCCTCGTGGCTGCTCTGCAGACCCACTCGGCACCGATACAAAAGATAACCATCGTGCCTCGCACCAGTGGTGCCCTGGGCTACACCATGCAGGTTGATGCAGCCGAGAAGCACCTGATGAGCAAGGAGGAACTTTTGGGCCGCATCGTGACCCTCACGGGCGGCCGCGCTGCCGAGGAGGTGATGTGCAACACCTGTACCACGGGTGCCTCAAACGACATTGAGAAGGCTACGCAATTGGCCCGCGCTATGATTACCACCTACGGCATGAGCGACAAGTTCGGTATGATGCAGTTGGAGGAACAGCGCAACAAATACCTCGGCGGCAACTCAAGTCTGACCTGCTCGGACGAGACGGCCCGACAGATTGACGCCGAGGTGAGCCGGGTGATAAAGCAGGCTCACGAGAAGGCTGTGCAGATGATTTCGGAACACAAGGCTCAGATGGACGCCGCCGCTGCCATCCTGTTGAAGAAGGAGACGATAACGGGCGACGAGTTCATGCAAGTTCTATCCGAAACACATTGATGACATCGACATCAGGGCAGCAGATGCACACCGACCGACCATCACCGCCAGGCAGCTTGCCTCCATAGCGCAGAATGTCGACATAGGGGAAGGCCACATGAGCAGCCATCGGGCAGAGCGAGCCCCGCTCGGTGTCGAAATCCCAAGAATCGCCGATTTCGTGGCCATGATGGCATCGATGCGGACCTAAGCGATCGACCACGGTAAGCTTCACCTTCGGCCGATGAGAGATGTGGGGGGACCGGGTGGTCCCCTCTTTTTTTTCGTTGTTCATAATCGTTACTTGATGTATTTGCTGACAAAGGCTCTTACCTTTGCCGTGTATTCGTTGGGATGGTCGTGGATGCTGCGGGCATGTTTGGAGCCCTGTGACACCCACAGTTCTTTTGGCCCCGGCTTGGTCTTAAAGAGGGGATATACCATCCGGGTGGGTACGAAATCGTCGTCACTGCCATGAATGAAGAGCATGGGAGCTTTGCAGTGGGCTATCTGGCGCAGGGGCGAGGCCTGGCCGAAGCTCCAGCCATAGCGCAGGCGGCAGAGCAGGGAGGTGGAGTACATGAGCGGAAACTCGGGCAGCGAGAACTGCTCCTTGAGCTGGCCCGCGAACTCATCCCACGTGCTGGTGTAGCCACAATCCTCGACAAAGCACTTGGCATAAGAGGGCAGCGGATCGCCTGCTACGCACATCGTGGTCGCGGCTCCCATCGACCAGCCGTGGACCACCATCTGCGTGGTGGAATTGGAGTCGGCAAAAAGCTGGTTGGCAATAGCCATCCACTGCATCACATCCTTGCGGTCGAACCATCCCATCTGCTGGTGGTCACCCTCGCTGAGTCCGTTGCCGTGGAGGTCGGGGATAAGCAGGTTGTAGCCCATGTCTGCATATATCTTGGCTATCGGCAGCATCATCACAAAACAGTCGGTGTAGCCATGCACCACCACAGCCACCCGGTTGGTGGGGTGGGGCGCACGGAGATAGACCGCATGATGATGGTCGCCGTCGGAGGCCAGCACTGTCGTATCGTGGAGCGCATGGTGCTGTCGCAGGCTGTCGACCCACGGCTTAAGATAAGGATAATCGGCTACGAGCCCTTTGTAGCGTGCCGGAATGTCACGCCCTTTGTTGGCCGGCTTCAGTGCATAGTCGAGCATAAAGAAGCTGGCACCCACATCGGCCAGCACCAGCACTGCCAGCACGCACAGTAAGGCATAGAAAGCCCGTTTGGTTCTGATAGTCATATGAAAGTTCTCTGTCTATATATATAATAAGGTATAGTGTAACAGCCAGGCACCCGCTACCTCACCAGTTATTTGCACTGCTTACCTACAAGGTGAACACGAACAGCAGCGAACAGTAGAGCTGCCGTCCGAAGATATAGATGAGGAAGAGCGGTGCCGCTGCCGACAGACCCCGGCTGAGCGTCTGGAGCACGTCGGTGATGCTCTTCAGTCGCCCGGCCAGCATGCCGTAGCTCACTCCGAGTGTGCACAAGGTGAAGGCGATGTAGGGGATGAGGCTGTTCGAAAAGCTGCCCGGAAAGAGACTGCCCGTGACGCTGAGGAGCACGGCATGGGGCAGCGCCGAGAGCAGCACCATGACGAGTACCGAAAGCAGCAGTTCGACGAGCACGAAGCGCAAGGCGAACTTCTCGCGCATGTTGAGCGCATGAACGTTTCTCACCGCACTGAGCAGGCCGCTGCTCTGCAAGGCTCCGAAGGCTATGCTAAGCACGAGCAGCCACACGAGCAATGGCGATAGCAGATTGTCGGTGAAATGACCGAAAAACCACCGTATGCCCTCACTGCCGAGCAAGGAGCGCACATTGGAAAAGGGCAGGGCAGCACTGGCTATCCACGACACGAGGATGACCGCCAACTGCACTAGCGCCAGGCTCAAAGCCGTGAAGGCCACCCACTTATTCCTCATCCGGCTGCAGATTGTCGAGGTCCAGAATGCGCAGTTGCAGTGCCCTCACCACAAGACGCGTGGCATTAACGCCAACACCGCCATTACCGTCGGGAAAGAGTTTCTGCACGAGTTCGTTTTGACGCTTCTCCAGACTCTTCACACCGAAGGGCATCCCCCGGAGGTTGGTTATCTGCTCCTTGGTGTAGCCCAGGGCCAGATGACGGAGGAAGCGCTCGTCGTACTCGTCGATTTCGTAGTTGACGAGAGCCTCCTGCCGCATGATTTGGTTGTTGACACTCTGTTTGAAGCGCTCCACTATCTTCTCGAGGATGGGCTGGTTGAACACCATTCGCTTGCCGCTCATCACACTGGCCACGTCACCCCGCGTGAGCAGCTCACCGCTCTTGAGAATAATGCCGTCGCAGCCGGCGTCGAGCACGTCGACCCATAGTTTCTCATTAAGAATCTCGCCCGTGAAGATGAGCACCTTGAGCTGCGGATAGCTCTCCTTCGTCTGACGGCAAATCTCGACACCCACGGTGGTAGAGCCTCCCAGGCCCAGGTCGAGCAGTACGAGGTCGGGCAGCTCCTTCTTGATAAGACGCCAGTAGGCCGCCTCATTCTCAGCCGTGCCTATAATCTGAGCCTCCGGGATTTCGTTGCGAAAGATGCCCTCGGTGCCTTTGAGTTCCAATGGGACATCCTCAACGATGATTACTTTAAACTTGTCCATATTTGCTTAGTGATTATGATTTCTATTACGGTGTGACCTGCTTCGTCGGCCAGAGCGTCGATGCCGCACCCTCGGGCATTGGTCACCTCGCCCATCTCGCGGACCAGCTGTTTGAGCAACAGACATTGGATGTCAACGGTCTCGGGAGAGAAGAGAGCCTGACGCTGCTGCGGGGTGAGCTGCAGGCCGTCCATGGTGAACGAGAGGCGCACGTAGCAACCACCGCCGTCGACCTCCGTCAGTGTCGGTTTCCGGCCGCCATTGAGCCTGCGCAGGAGTTCCAGCATATAGCTCACCGTAGCCGGGTCGGTGCGTGGCATAAGCCTCACCTGGCGCATAGCCTGTGCGCTGAGCAGAGAGTAGAGGTCTTTATAATAATGCACGAGCTCGGCCAGCGCCGCCACATTGTCGTCGGTGCCATCAATGAGCTGCTTGATGCGTGAGGGATAGTACATGGTTTCGTGCTTCAAGGTGGAGAGGCAGTTATCAAGCACGCTGTTGCTGATGTGCAGACGGGCATTCTCGAAGTTGGCCCGGCTGAGAGCGTCCTCGGCAAGCTCAATGTCAAGGGCCTGCTGCTTACTGGCGTCGATACTCTCCTGGAGGGCCGCCTTGATCTCGCTGACAATGCTGTCGAGCTGGGCGAACTGAGGGTAGCCGGAGCGGCCGTTGCCCGTCCAAAGCTTGTTGATGCGCTGAAGCTTATCCTGTGCCGAGGCTTCGCTGAGCAGCACCTTGTTGATGCTGCCAATACGGTCGACACTGAACTGATAGAACAGACGGTGACGGTAATAGAGCAGATAGAAGGCCGGAAAGATGAGGGCCAGCATAAGAACAAGGATGATGATGGCCACGTTCTTGTTGCTTTCCGACTTCTGCATCATGCCCACGTAGGTGCCCAACGAACTGTCGGCACTGAGCTCACGGAAGAGCTGGGTGTAGACCTGGTTATTATAGGTGTAGAGACTCCACCGGTGGAGGGCCAGGGCGGCGACGGCGCTCTCATTGCGTATGTCGAGAATTACGTTGTACCGGGTCTTCAGTCCGCTGCGAAGCCAGACAATCTCGGCAGGCGTTTCAGTCGAGGTGCTCTCGGCCACCATAAGACGGCGGTGACTTGGATTCTGCGAGACGTAGAAAGCATTGAGATAATGACGGCAACTGTCGGCGAAATCGAGTGTGCGGAGATAACGGCCATTCACATTGCAAAAGTAGGCACTGTCGGCAAAGGCGCCGGCCTTGCTGAGCAGCGGGTGGACCGGGGCCGCGTTTGCACCGAACCCCAGCATACAGGTGAGCGCCACCATGAAAGTGCGCATCTTCCGGAGCCCCTTAGGCAGACGGAAGTAGAAGCGGCTGCCATGGCCCGGAGCACTCTCGACACCGATGCAGCAGACGGCAAAGATCTGACTCATCTTGCGGTATTTCTCGATGATACCCTTGCAGTTCATCAAGCCAAAGCCATGATGCCCCTCTACAGCAGAACCGTCGGAGGCCGAGTCGTCAACGATAGGCTTATGGTCGAACAGATGAACTTGCTGTTCCTCGGTCATCCCCATGCCACTGTCGGCAACAGCTATCTCGACGTAGTCCTCTTTCTCCTCGGCACTGATGTGCACGCTGCCTCCCACGGGAGTGAACTTACGGGCATTGTCGGAGAGCGTGTTAATCATGAAGAGGGTCAGCGTGCGGTCGGCCTTCACCACTGCAGGGGTGGCATCGACAGTGAGGAGGATGCCTTTCAGCCGAAAGGCCATGCTGCCCTTCTTCACAAGGTCGAAGAGCGGCTGAAGCTGGAAACTCTCAATCTTGAGGCTGAGCTGGCCCTGCCGCATGTGAATCCACTGTGTGAGGATAGCGTTGTATTCGTTGATTTTGTCTGCCAGCTCGCCGATATAGAGATAGCGCTCGCGTCGCAACTCCGGGTCGTCGTGATTGGCGCAGAGGTGGTCGGTCTCGTTGACCATACGGTCGATGAAGGGCATGATGCTGTTGACGAGGGCCACCTTTGCCCGCTGCTCCAGATTGCGCCTGCGGTTCTCGGCTACGTGGCTCTCAACAATCTGCCGCTGTTCGTCGATTTCCGTGCAGTGCTCCTTGTGTTCCTGGAGCTGACGGTCGTTCTCCGTCTTCCAACGATGCAGCGGCTCCAGGAGCGATGAGATGGGGTGCTGTCGGTCGGTTTTCTTGCGAAGGTGGACAAAGAAAAGAAGCAAGACCACTACCAGGACAATGGTGAGCATCACGGCAACGATCATGATGTTGAGTTGTGATGAGGAGGCATTGAGCTGTGCGGCGCGTGCCTCGAGCTGACGGTCCTGCCGGGTCTTTTCCTGAATGTCGAGGTAGATGTTGCGGTTGTAGTCGCTGGCAGGCTTGTCGTTGATGGCCGAATAAGCCAGTGAGAGCTGCTCGCGGATGGAGGCCACCAGGTCGGGGGCTCGCTGAATCCGTGGGTCATCGTTCAGTGCGTTCTGAAGACAGCTGAGCGCTGAGCGGTAGTCGCGGGCCTCCCAATAGCATTCGGCCAATGTACGGTAGGAGCCAGCTGTCTGATAGACGTCGCCCATCTTACGGAACAGGTTAAGTGAGCGCAGAGCCAGGTTGCCGGCCAGCAGAGAGTCGGGCAGATTGTCGACATTGAGAAATGCGATGGCAGCCCTATTGTTGCGGATGAGCCAATCACGGTCGGCGGCATTCTCAAGGTGTTCGCTGAGACTCTGCATGGAGTTGGCTTCCCAATAGACATATCCATGGTCGATCGACATCTGGTAGCAGCGTATGAGGTAATCGAACTCGGTCTGCAGCACCTCTTTGCGCGTCTTACCCGAGATGATGCCGCCCGAACCGACATTGTAGAGATAGTTCAGGGTCTGGGCCGTGTCGCGCTCGATGTCGCCTTGCGGATCGATGTCGGCCAGCGCATCTACTGACTGTTTGGTCAGACCGACATAATAGAAATAGGTGGAGGCCACGATGTCAAACTCTGTACGGGCATAAATCATTCGGCACTGCTGATGGGCGTCAAGCAGGCTGGCCTCTTCCTCTATGCGGTGAATACGCCGGCTGGCCGACAGCTGATAGTCGTAGAAGTCCTTATTATAGGAGCGTCTCTGACAGAGGCGCATCATCTGAATGTCGGCGATGAGCAGCTCCACTTGGTTGTCAGCTTCTTTTCGCACCTGCTTGAGC
>Ga0256406_1006087_pt1 | contig 12326 bp, 9 predicted proteins | sample RumenRJG_03DNA_FD_185986 | JGI IMG/M metagenome (GOLD analysis project Ga0256406, IMG submission 185986) | Bovine rumen microbial communities from Lethbridge, Alberta, Canada - RJG_03 | ecosystem: Host-associated > Mammals > Digestive system > Stomach > Rumen | place: Canada: Alberta | collected...
CCCGCGGCGAGGAGGTCGTGGACGAGGTCATGGACGACCCCGAGCGCTCGCTGTGCTGGGTCGAGGCAGAGAACCGCAAGCACTCCATCCGCGCGCTTCTCGCGACGCTCGGCCCTCGCACGCCGCTCAACGACGAGGATGTTGACTACTCCGCAAAGGCAGAGCTGCACGCCGCCCTCGCGAAGATCGAGGAGCTTCAGGCCTAGTACCAGGCGCATCGGGGTCGGGGCGCGCCCAGAAGGCGCCCCTCTCCCTGGCGCCGGGTTGCGCCGGGGAGAGTGGCTTTTCTCGCCCAGCCGGGGCTTTTCCGCTGGGCCAGAAGGAGAGAGGGGATTGCATGGGAGAGAAGAAGGGCATTTCGTTCCTTACCATCATCTCTACGGTCATCTGCGTCGTCTTTGTGTGCGAGGCGGCGGCGCCGGCCGCGGCGATCGGAAACCAGCAGTTCTTCTGGTGGATCTTCCTGATCGTCACGTTCCTGATTCCGTACGGCCTCGCGGTCGCGGAGCTGGGAACCACCTACGACAGCGACGGCGGCATCATCGACTGGATCCGCGACGGACTGGGCGACAAGTGGGCGGCGCGCGCGTCGTACTACTACTGGGTGAACTACCCGTTCTGGATCGCGTCGCTCGCCACCATGTTCCCGCCCATCCTGAACATGGCGTTCGGCATCCAGTTCAACCTCGCGACGTCGCTCATCATCGAGCTTGCGTTTACCTGGATCGTCACGGTGATGGCGTTCTCGAAGGTGTCCGACTCCGAGTGGGTCCTGAACGGCGGCGCCATCATCAAGGTCGCGATCGCCGTGGTCGTGGGCTGCATGGGCATCTGGTTTGCCTCGCAGCACGGCTTCGCCAACGACATGAGCCCGCAGACGTTTTTACCCTCCGGCCTGAACGGCCTTAGCTACATCTCCATCATCATCTTCAACTTCATGGGCTTCGAGGTCATCTGCACCATGACCGGCGACATGAAGAACCCCAAGGTCGAGATTCCCCGCGCCATCATCATGGGCGGCGCCGCCATCGCGATCATCTACCTGTTCTGCGGCTTTGGCATTGGCGCGGCGATCCCCGCCAACAAGATCGACCCTGACTACGGCATGATCGTGGCCGTCCAGACCATGGTCGGCAACTCCTGGCTGTTCAAGCTCATCTGCGTCGCGTTCCTGATCACGCTGTTTGCGAACATGGCGTCCTGGTCGTTTGGCGTGAACTCCGTTGCGGCCTACGCCGCCCAGACCGGCAACATGCCAAAGGTCTTCGGCAAGATGAACCCCAAGACCGGCATGCCGGACGGCGCGGCCATCACCAACGGCGTCGTGACGTCGCTCGTGCTGTGCATCCAGCTTGTTCCCGTGAAGGCGATCTCCGACGGCATCTTCTGGATGCTCTTCAGCCTTTCGGTTGTCTTCCTGCTGCTCACCTACGTCCCCATGTTCCCGGCGTTCATGAACCTGCGCAAGAACGACCCCAACCGCGAGCGCGTCTACAAGATGCCGTTCAAGGGCGGCCTGCTCAAGGCTGCGATGATCGTCCCGATGATCGAGCTCGTCGGCGTCATCATCACCACCGTCGTGCCGCTGTCCGCGGACGAGGTGTCCTCCAAGATGCCGATGCTGATTGGGTTCTTCGTTCTTCTCGCCATTGGCGAGGTCGTTCGCGTGGTCTCCGCAAAGGGCCGCACGGAGGAGTACCACGGCTTGACGCCGGAGCTTGCCCAGAAGCGCCTGGAAGAGGAGGCAGCGGCGGAGCCCGCGGAGTAGAGACCGCTGCTGCCGCAACCACAGCGGCGACTGCGGCGCGCGGGCGAGAAGAGCCGCGCACGCTGCCGCAGCTTGCACCTGGCTTCAAGCAATCTTTGGCTTACCTGTTCTTGTCTTACACGTAACGGCGGGCGTACGTGCGCCCGCCACCGCAAGAGGAGGATTTCATGCGTACCATTACCGAGTCCGAGTCCACCCCGAGGGTCGACGGCTTCCACATGCCTGCGGAGTTCGAGCCGCAGGACCGCGTCTGGATGGGTTGGCCGCACCGCACCGACACCTGGGCGTTTGGCGCCAAGCCCGCCCAGAGGCAGTACGCGGCCATCGCCCGCGCCATTGCCGAGTTCACGCCGGTTGTCATGTGCGCCAACGAGGCGGACTACGCCAACTGCAAGAAGGTGTTCGAGGACGACGAGAACGTGCTCGTGCTCGAGATGACCACCGACGACGCGTGGTTCCGCGACACCGGCGCGACGTTCGTCGTGAACGACAAGGGCGAGAAGCGCGCAAACAACTGGCACTTCAACGCGTACGGCGGACTTGTTGACGGCCTGTACTTCCCGTGGCGCTCCGACGACGAGATCGCCCTCAAGATGGCCGAGTTCGCGGGCTGCCGCACCTACCGTCCCGACGACATGATCCTCGAGGGCGGCTCCATCACCGTCGACGGCGAGGGCACGCTCGTCGTGACCGACCAGTGCCTGCTGTCCCCGGGCCGCACCTGCTCCGCCGTGCTGGCCGAGGAGGACGACGAGGACACCATCTGGCCCAAGTACGCCCGCAAGTTCGAGCCCTGGAGCGAGGAGCTGCGCGCCTACATGAGCGAGCACCTCAAGGACTACCTGGGCGTCGAGAAGGTCATCTGGGTCAAGGAGGGCATCGACCCCGAGGAGACCAACGGTCACATCGACGACGTCGCGACCTTCATCGCGCCTGGCGTCATGGCATGCATCTGGTCCGATGACCCGGATTACCCGTTCTACCGCCAGTGCCACGAGGCGTACGAGACCCTGTCCAACGCGACGGACGCCAAGGGCCGCAAGCTGAAGGTCTACAAGCTCCCCATGCCCGTGAAGCCGCTGTACATGACCCAGGAGGCCTGCGACTCCATCGACGTGGACGAGGCCGCGGAGCCGCGCGTTCCGGACGAGCCGCTCATCGCGTCCTACATGAACTACCTGGTCACCAACCACGGCGTCATCACCCCGCAGTACGGTGACGAGAACGATGCCCTGGCGGTCGAGACCCTGCAGAAGATCTACGACGAGACCTGGGGCGAGGGCACGTACAAGGTGGTCGGCGTCAAGAGCGACCAGGTTGTCTACGGCGGCGGCAACATCCACTGCATCACCCAGCAGGAGCCTTCCGCCCAGACCAAGTAGCCTAAAGGCAACTGCAAGAAAGCATGACACAGCCGAGAAGTGCATGTAAACGAGGCGGGACGTCCCACGTGGGCGTTCCGCCTTATCTTGCAGATACCTTGTGTCTGGAGACCGCAGCTGCGAGTTGCATGCGACTCTTGACGCCGACCTTTCGATAGATGCTGTTGATATGTTTCTTTACCGTCGACTCCGACACATAAAGCCTGTCGGCGACGCTGCGGTTGCTCTCGCCATCGAGCATGAGCGAGAGGACCTGCTCTTCTCGCCTACTGAGCCCAAAGTGCTTCGCTATTCTTGTAGACTCGTCCACGTCTACGCTCTGCTCGTCATCCGCGATGCCCCTGGGGAATAGCGTGCCGAGGCGTGCGCTCAGATGGCGAGCAAGTTCAAGAAGTGTCCGCATCTGCACTGGAGAAAAGTCACCCGCCTCTCGTTCGCGAAAAAGTGTGACACTTCCAAGCGGTATGCCATCCAATGCGAGGGTGGCGCCGCACCCATAGTAGACGCCTTGCGGTCGCATCCACTCGCGATAAATAGGTGTCTCGTCACGTTTCGCAACATCGACGAGGTCGAGGTCTCGGTAGACTTCCACTTCGTGGGGATTAAAGCTCCAGGTTGTATAGTCCAGGGCGGCGTAGCGTAGGTAATAGGAAGACAACGTGTCCTTGCTCATGGTCGTGCTTATGGCATGCGTATAGGTGACGGTTTCGTCCTGCCTTACCACCGCAAGATCGAACATTGAGGAGCGGTGGGGGATAAGCGCGGCAACCCTTTCAAGTGTGCCACGCTGTAGTGAAAAGACGTCCCTTTGCTTCGCAATCCAAAGTGTTACATCGTTAACCTTCTCCCACGTACCTTCGTCCAGAGATGTTGCCACGACACTTTTATGGCCTATGCATGAAGAGTCATCCATCGGCGCTCACCCACCTCCCAGTAGCTCCTTAGTCTGACACTTTCCGGAATCATTAGAACTTTTGGTTAGTCACAAGGTAGACGTTCGTCTGTGGAAGGTGTTCGTGCGTTCCATTGTTCAGATTGAAAAGACGCAGGAATATTGGGGTGTCCAGCAAGAATGGAAGGAGAAGAGCATGCACACCATTCACGAAGCAGAATCTACACCGCTGCAGGACGGATTCTATATGCCTGGCGAGTACGAGGAGCAGGCACAGACGTGGATTCTGTGGCCGCATCGACCGGATGTGTGGCGCGCGGGAGCAAAGCCAGCTCAAAAGGTCTTCGCTGAGGTCATAAAGACCGTCGCCCGATTCCAGCCGATTACCGTTGGCGTGAACCCAGAGGACTGGCCTGCTGTAAACGAGATTCTGGGCGAGGTTGATAACGTCCGAATAATGTTGATGGAGTACAACGACTCCTGGATTCGCGACCCCGGCCCCGCATTTCTCGTAAATGACGAGGGTGACCTTGCGCTTAGCCACTTCCACTTCAACGCGTATGGCGGGCTCGTGGATGGCCTCTATTTTCCGTGGGACAAGGACGCGTCGCTTGGCTTGCAGATAGCCAACATCGAGCAGGTGCCGCGCTATCGTCCGGACGGCTTCATCCTCGAGGGTGGATCCATTAACTGCGATGGCCAGGGCACGGTCCTCACGACGGAGATGTGTCTGCTTCACCCTGGGCGCAACGCATCGGTCACCGACTTCGAGCCTGGCAGCGAGGAGCTCAAGGCCTACTGCGAGGAAGAGCTGAAGAAGTACCTTGGGGTGCAAAAGGTGATATGGATCAAGGACGGAATCGATCCCTACGAGACGAACGGCCATGTGGACGACGTCGCGTGCTTTAGTGCGCCTGGCGAGGTGTGCTGCATGTGGACCGATGACCCAAGCCACAAGTTCTACAGGGAGTGCCAGGAGGCGTACCAGACCCTCAGCAACGCGACGGACGCGCGTGGCCGCAAGCTTAAGGTACACAAGGTCATCATGCCCAGCAAGTCCGTCTATATGACTGAGGAGGAGGCCTCGACGATAGACCCGGTCGAGGGCGTCCTCCCGCGGACACCTGAGGATGCGTTTGAGCCCAGCTACCTCAACTTCCTGCCTATAAATGGGGCTGTGCTCGTTCCACAGTTTGGCGACCCCAACGACGAGCAAGCGCTTGCAGACATCAAGGCTGCCTACCCCGACCGCGAGGTGATTGGGCTCCACACGCGTGAAATCATATATGGCGGAGGTAACCTGCACTGTATTACGCAGCAGCAGCCGAAGCGGCGCGTAAGGTAGCTAGCACTCCCCGCCGTAGATGTAGACGATAAACCCGTCGCCCGTGTCCTGACTGTGGTCCTCGGCAATACGTTTCATGCCGATGTGATCGTAGAACTGGTAATCCGAATGGTTGTCGCTCATAAGGAAGAAGCGACTGCATCCCTCGTCACGCATGCGGGCACGGGCTTCGTCTAAAAGGCGGCGGCCCAGGCCGAGCCCCTGCCACTCCGGGCGCATTACGATCAGGTTGATTTGACCCTGCGCGTATTCGTTTCCCGATGCCGCAAAGCGGTCGGCAGTGGCCTTCTCGCGGCTGTCACCAAAGAGAGAGCCTTCCAGGTCGTCGTCAGCCGTCTTGGCACGCTCGGTGGCTTGGGCGAGAAGGGTCTCATACGCTGGTTGCCACTCTGGATTGGTTCGGGGCGCGCCGTGGTCGAAGATTCCGACCAGACATGTGGCCACGACTCCTCCGTTCCTTTCCGCTACCAACGTGATGGGGGAGCGCTGCAGCTGCATGGCGGCGTTGAGGCGACCGCAGAGCGCCCAGTCATCCAAGGCTCCTGACGCTCGTATCCAGTTGCACCAAAGGGAGTTGTATATGCCGGCGATGTGGTCGAGGTCCTCCTGGCGTGCTTCTCTGATAGTTATATCGTTGATGTCCACTTCGACTCCGTTCGCATCCGTTCCGAGACGTCCTGACGTCTTGGAACGGAATCCTTCCGTTAACGTGTGTGTGAGGCTGATACCCTATCCTGTCCATCGCGGGGGTCTCGTTCCGTGATGGGGAGAGAATGTTCGGTGTGTGGGAGAAGGACTGGTTCCATGGAACTTGCCTGGTTCATTTTCACGTTGGCACTTATGATGCTCTCGATGACGGCGTGTGCCGCGAACAGCATGCTTTGGTTTATTGCGGGGCGCAAGGATTGTCGCGCTTCCTCGGCGGGTTTCGCCGCATACTTCTTTTCCGTCGCACTTATATTCTTCGACGAATATGTTCAGGTAAAGCCATCCGTAACGTCCTACATCACCACTACGGGTCTGCTTCACCCGTGGCTCGAGGTTCCTCTTGGCGTATTTCTCGCCGGTGCCTGCTTCTCCTGGCTTTGCTGTCGTCTGGGCATTAAGACTGATGAAAAGGGGTTCTGGGCGCCTTTGGTCGCCTTTGCTGTTATCGAAGTGCTGCTCTGTCCTGTGGCCGGTAACACGACCAGATTGCGCACCTTTTCGTACTGGTCGGTTCATGACATTGCTCTTATAGGAATGATCATTTATGGATTCTGGTACGCGAAGTTCCGAGCGAGCGACGCGGTACGGTTGACTATGCGCCCCAACAGATTGTTCTATGCACTTGTCCTTATCATGGCGCTAGCAGTGCTCGCCGAGGACACGTATAACATCCTTGTGTCGACACCGGATCTCAGGAATCCACTTGTTCGCGAGTTTTACTGGCACCTTACAGAACGAAATCTGGCGGAAAGTGTTCTGGCGACCGTGTTAGCCATCCGCTCCATGTCTTACGTTCGCAATGTCATGCGGGTCTATTCGCACCACCCTGCTGAAGACGATGCTGTATGGGAGGACGGCGGCGCAGCGGTGGACTTTGATGCACGCGTCCTGCGATTCTGCGATGACGTAGGTATGAGTGCCCGGGAGCGGGAGGTGTTTCGGCTTGTCATGCGGGGAAAGGATACCCAAGGCATCGCAAGCGAGCTGTACATCTCTCCGGGAACCGTGAAGGCGCACTTGCATCGTATCTATACAAAGGCAGGAGTTACCGGTAGGCAGGAGCTCATCTCGACATTCTGGAAACACTAACGTCAGATAATCGTTCCCTAAGGAATCGCTTGCTCTTCGCGTCTGGCGTCCTGATACATAGAAAGCCCTGTTCAGGGCAGTGTAACCGCAATTAAACCCCGGAAGCAGTCCAATAACCCTGAAAGGGTCTCGCGCTGTACTGCCCTGGGCGCGACGATGCCCCCAACGTCCGCGGCTAAGGCTGCTCGCTGCGGATCCATGTCCATACCTGAGAATGGGGGAACGATGGCGGAGACAACTGCAGAAGCCACTGGCGGGGACCTTGAGCTTCTCACGGCGCCGGTCAAAAAGACTTACAACAAGTATGCGCTCGTGACCATGCAAGGCATGGCCGCCCAAATCATCATGGTCATACTCGAGGGCGTAATCATGGGTGCCGGCCTGGGCGCCCACGGTCTCGCCTGTGTGTCAATCATCATGTCGGTCGAGTACATTAACCTCTCGTTTGGCAATCTCTTTGGAACGGGCGTGCCTACGGTAATGGGAAACTGCCTTGGGGCGGGCGACCGCGAGGGGGCCAAGCACGTGTTTGGACAGGGGTTCTGGTTCACCACCTACGTCGCCATTGTGGTGGCAGTTGTGTTTGAGCTCTTTGCTGCGCCCTTGGCGACATTCTTTGGCGCCACGCCGGATATCCTGGCGGACTCTGCCGCAGGCATCCGCACCTTCGGCGTCTTCCTCGCGTTGACGATCATCGGTCAGATGCTTACGGGCGTGCTCCGTGTTATTGAGAAGCCACAGCAGTCTGCGAACCTGATGACTGCGTCGGCTATAATCGCAATCGGCTGGCTTGCGCTTGCCGTTTTGGTGCTCCGACTTGGTGTTCCGGGGGCTGGCATCTACTACGGTCTCTCCATTGGTATTTGGGCTGCTGGCATCGTCTACTTTGTTGGCCCCAAGGCGGAGTTCAAGGTCACGGCCAAGGAGATGAAGCCCGACTTCGCTGTTTGGGGGCAGATCTTCAAGATCGGCTTCCCATTCTTTGTGACGCAAGCGGGCACCTTTGTCTACAACACCGTAGTCAACAACCTCCTTGGACAGCTTGGTGGCAAGGACGGCTCCCTTTACATCGGTGCTTTCGCCGTTATCAACGGCTACATCGTATACATCATCATGATGTTCGTGAACGCACTCACCTATGGCCTGCAGCCGCTTGCCTCTGTCAACAATGGTGCAAGTCGCTACGACCGCCTGAAGGAGGCCCTCGACTGGTCGCTTATCGTCCAGGTAATAGTCACGGCCATTCTTACTATCGTGGTCGTCGTGTTCGCTGCACCTATATCCGGTTTCTTCGATGGTGGTGACCCCGCCCTCACTAGCGCGGCCGCACATGCGGTCCGCATAATGTGTCTCGCCTCTGTTCTTGGCTTCATGGGAGCCATGGTGAGTTCTTATCTCCAGTCTGTCGAGAAGGTCATGCTTGCTACGGTTGCATCCCTTCTGCGCTACGTAATTCTTGCGTGCCCCTTGATGGTTGCCGTTGGCAACGCCATGGGCACCGTGGACGGTGTCTGGTACGGCCTGCTTACAGCCGACATTCTTACGGGCGTTGTCTGCCTGGTCATCGTGGCTGCAGAGAATCGGCGGCTGGACAAGCTTGCTGGGGACCCTCAGGCGAAGGCCACTCAGGAATAGGCAACGGGAAGCGAGAGGAGATTAATATGCTTGCAGACTATGTCATTAAGTCACGTAACGTGTTCACGGGCGACGGGAGCATGCCGTTTGCGGGTGGCGTTGCGATTGCCGGCGACAAGATCATCACCTGTGGTGACGAGCTCCACCTTGCCCCGTTCGTGGGGCCCCAGACCATCGTACGCGACTATGGCGACAAGCTCGTAATGCCTGGGCTGATTGACTCCCACACTCACTTTGCTCAGGGGTCCATGACATCTGACGAGGACTTTTGCGTCAACCTCATCGATTGCACGAGCTTTGAGCAATGCATGGAGCGCGTTGTCAGCTTTGCTGATTCTCATCCGGACAACGAGTGGATTCTTGGCACCCAGGTAATCCAATTCCAGTGGGATGTGCCAGAGATGCCCACGGCAGCGATGATTGACGAGTATCTGGCGAACCGCCCCGTCGTACTGCAGCAGGTCGACATGCATACCGTAAGTGCAAATACCCTTGCGATGCAGAAGGTTGGCATAACGCGCGACACCCCCGACCCCCTGGGAGGCAAGATTTTGCGCGACGAGGACGGCGAGACAACGGGCGTCTTCTCGAACACCGGCTCGGAGTCATTGCTCCACGCGGTCTATGCACCGCCCCTCGACCGCGTGCGTACGTCCTTCTCAAAGACGGCTCATGCTGCTAATGCCTATGGAATAACGTCCGTGGGAGCGGTCCATCCCACGTTCGTGGGTCTTGACGATCCGTATGCAGTCTTTGCGGACATGAGCCGCGACGGAGGCCTGCCGCTGCGCATGTTTGTGTACACGGATCTTTTTGAGCTTGAGGACAAGACGCCGGAGCAAATCAAGACGGCGTGCTCCTTCCCGGGCACGACCATCGAGTGGCGCGGCTTCAAGCAGTTCATCGATGGCGTCTGCTCCGACCATACGGCATGGATGATCGAGCCCTACGCAAACGCCCCCGAGACCTCCGGCGAACCTGCGGAAGATCCGAAACAGCTGAGAAGGAACATCCTCAGGGCATGCGAGTTGGGGTATCCCGTGCGCGTGCACGCCATTGGCGACCAGGCCGTTCGCTTCGTGCTCGACTGCTTCGACGAGGTGGACGAGAAGTACGGTCACAAGGGGCTGCGGCATTGCATGGAGCACAACGAGACCGTTCAACCGGAGGACCTCCCACGCTATGCGCGCCTTGGCGTTTCGCCCGCGATGCAGCCATGGCACATGCTTCTTGACATGGCCGACCTTGCGAAGGACGCTGCGGTAGGCCCTGAGCGAGCCGCTCTGTCCTGGCCGCTGAAGAGCCTTGTAGACTCCGGCGCTAACGTGCATCTTGGGTCGGACTTCCCCGTGGTTGGACTCGATCCGATGGAAGAGGTCTATGGCGCGGTCTACAGGATGCTCGAGGATGGGTCTAACCCAGAGGGGTGGTTCCCTCAGGAGCGTATAAGCATGGCACAGGCGTTAAAGGCCTACACCTATGGTTCTGCTTACGCGATGGGAGTCGAAGATCGAGTCGGAACGCTTGCCGCGGGAAAGCTCGCGGACGTCTGCGTGCTCGACCGGAATCTCTTCGATTGTGCTCCGCGCGAGGTGCTCGAGACCCGTGCCGCGATGACCATGCTGGGCGGCAAGGTGGTGTACGAGGCATAGGACAGCTGTCCTTCTCGCTCAATTGGACGGGTGTGGCCCAGCAAGGGGTAGCGGGCGCACCCGTCCTACCGGTCGTAAGACGGTGGGGGTACAAAATAAACCCAAGTAAACTGCGGTATACGTGCCTGTTTAACCGGCCTGACATTACAGTTGTGATATTGTCCGCACGCCGCGCGCATCCAACGGAGGCCCCATGGCCAGAAAGAAGCTGCGTCTTAAGGACGTGGTCCTCTCCATAATCTGCGTCGTCTTCACCATCGAGGCGTGCGCGCCTGCCGCGGCGATCGGCAACTCGTCCGTGTTCTGGTGGTTGCTGCTGTTTGTCACGTTCCTGGTGCCGTACGGCCTGATCGTGGCGGAGCTGGGAACCACGTACGCCGAGGGCGCCGGCGTGTACGAGTGGGTGCGCGACTCCCTGGGCAGGCGCTGGGCAACGCGCGAGGCGTGGTACTACTGGGTGAACTACTTCACGTGGCTTGCGTCCATCGCCGTGCTGTTTCCCACCACCATCGGCGGCATGCTGGGGCACCCGCTTCCCGCGTGGGCGTCCGTCGCCATCGAGCTTGCATTTATCTGGTTCGTGGTGTGGGTCTCCATGCAGGAGGTGGGCGACATCTCCTGGATCATGAATCTGGGCGCCGTCGTCAACGTCCTTCTCGCCCTGGGCGTTGGCGGCATGGGCATCTGGTACGGCAGCCGGCACGGGTTTGTGTCGCCGCTCACGCCGCAGTCCATGCTGCCAGACTTTGGCAATCCAACCACGTTCACATACCTCTCCGTCATCATCTACAACTACATGGGCTGCGAGGTAATTGCAACCTTTGTCGACTCGATGGAAAGCCCGCAGCGCGACATGCCCAAGGCCATCGTCGCGTCCGGCCTCACGATCGTGGCCATCTACCTGTTTGTTTCGCTTGGCATCTCTACCGCCGTGCCGCACGACAAGATCAACCTGGCTTCCGGCGTGGCGGACGCCGTCGCCGCGATGGCCGGCGCGCGCAGCTGGCCGTTCATGCTGGTATCTTTGGGTTTTCTGCTCTCGTGCTTCGCGAACATGATCAGCTGGTCGCATGGGGTGAGCTCCGTGACCAACCGCGCGTCGAAGGAGGGAAACCTTCCGCGTGCCTTTGGCGCTCAGGATAAGAAGGGCCGCCACCTTGGCTCGTGCATGATGACGGGCGTGTGCACGTCTGCCCTGGTGGTGGCCGGCCCGCTGCTGGAATCGCTGGGCATCGGCATCTTCTATGTGGCGCTGTCGCTCGACATCGTGTTCACGCTGGCCTCGTACGTGCCCATGTTTCCCGCGTTTCTGCGCCTGCGCAAGATCGACCCAGATCGCCCGCGTCCCTTTAGGGTGCCTGGCGGTCGTGTGGCAAACGCGCTGTTCTGCTGGGTGCCGGTGGTGGAGCTGGTTGCGTGCATCGCGATATCGCTCGTGCCGTTTGGCACGGCGCCGGACCAGCTGAAGAAGCTCCCCCTGCTTGGCGCGACCGTCGCCGTCATCCTTTTGGGCGAGGTCGTGCGCCACGTGAGCTACCGCCACGCGACCGAGCGCGCGAGCGAGCTTGGCGTGGAGCTTCCCGCCGCGAAGATGGGGCCGGACTGGGAGCGCCGCCACAACATCCATCCGCGCGCGTACCACCTGGGGCACGGCGGCAGGCGCTAGCCGCGGCGGGTTTTGCGCGCACACGTGCTCCATGCGGGCGCCCGTGTCAAACTCATCTCGCTAAATCGCATAAAACAGGCAACAGACGGCGCATCTGCGGGTATCATAAGACAACATAGCAGTTAGCCATCGGAGGTTCCCGCGCCGTCCGCGCTTTGGGGCGCGTGGGGGACAGAAGGGGCCCAGCCG
>Ga0256406_1006088_pt1 | contig 12325 bp, 13 predicted proteins | sample RumenRJG_03DNA_FD_185986 | JGI IMG/M metagenome (GOLD analysis project Ga0256406, IMG submission 185986) | Bovine rumen microbial communities from Lethbridge, Alberta, Canada - RJG_03 | ecosystem: Host-associated > Mammals > Digestive system > Stomach > Rumen | place: Canada: Alberta | collected...
ATCTATTTTGAAAAGTTCTTCTTCTTTGTAACCCATTAAACATCTAGTTGTTTGTAATCTGATACCAGAATCTAGTGCTGCTTTTATGATATCATCAGTAAAGAAATACATGTCATTTGCAGTTGTTGTTCCTGTTTTTATCATTTCAAGACAAGATAGCATTGTTGCCCAATAAATATCTTCGTCTTTAAAATTCGCTTCACGTGGCCATATTTCTTTTACAAGCCAGTCCTGAGTTTTATAACCATCAACAGTCTCTCTAAAAATACTCATGCTGATATGTGCATGTGTATCAATTAATCCAGGCATTGCAACTTTTCCATTAGCATTAATTATTTTATCAATATCATTCTCTTCTGAACTTAAGTTCTTTCCTATTTTTTCTATCTTACTGCCATTTAGTAAAATGTCTACACCTTTTTCTAACTTTTCTCTTTTGTCACTCATTGATATAAGATTACAATTTTTTATTAATATCTTGCTCATTATGTCCTCCTATTTTTGATTTTAAATTGATTTTTTATGCTCTCATTTTATACTTGTAAATAAAATTTATCAATATTTTTTATAAATTTTATTTGTATCAGTACATAAATTTAATAATTAATTGAACCTACTATATAGTAACTTTTTGAAATATTGATTTGTTTAAACTTACAAAAAAATTGGAGGTTGCCCCTCCAATTTTTTAATTTCTAAATAATCTTCTTAGAATCATTCCTGTACCACCTGATATAAATAAGAATATAATGAATTCTCCAACATAAGGTAAAACACTTAAAATTGAATATACAAGTGCTACCAATATTGTTTTTCCATATAGAGCTCTATTTTCATCTTTCTTAAATATCATTTTTGCTACTGCTGTTGTAGAAGCACTTGATGCCAAGAATAAAATCAATAAATACATTAATGTCATTGCTATACTAATTTTGATTCCTACCAAAGTACAAGCTACTAATAATACCGCAACAATTGCAAAGAATACTGAGGCTAAACCAATTAAAACAGATTTTAAAATATGAATCCAAGGTTTATCTGATTTAACAAAACTAGAATATTTCTTATCCCATAATGTAAATATCAAACTAAATACAGCAATTGTAGCAAATGTTGTTAATGCAGTATATATTCCTTTTTTTACTCTTTGTTTTCTATCAGCTTTTTTGTCAACCTCTATTTTATTGAATTTAACAAGACTCTTATTAATAGATGCACCTTCTTCTATTGTTGCTTCATTATTTGATGTGTATTCAAATGCTCCATTTATTATAGTTTGTTTGCCAATTATTATTTTATCGCCCGAAGCATACACTTCATTAATTCTACCTGAAATATTTAAATTTTCTCCAGCAACTTTTAATGAATAAGCAATATCTACAGGGTTTTCTATTTTAATATTTTGTCCGCAAGCATATACTGTTTTAACTGTTGTTGAACCTTTAATATTGATATTTTGACCTAACACAAATATATTTCCATATACATCTGAAGAATCTATTGTAATGTTTTGTCCAAATACAAATATGTCTCCATAAACCATAGCATTTGATATTGTTACATCTTGGCCATTTGCAAACATATTGCCTTTTATACTATCAGATAAATTAACTTTTTGATCAAACGCATATACATCTTTCGTTTCAAATGTTTTCTCACTAATTTGTTTTGAAATATCATTAGTAACATCTGTATTTGCTATTTTGTTTGTGCTTTCATCTGCAAAAACTATTGTTGTAGTAAAAAATAATAACATCACAATTGTACTTAATAAAACAATTTTTAAACTCTTTTTCATATAGCCCCCAATTTTATATAAAATTACAACAATTAAAACATATTTTTTCAATTATAAAAGAGTATTTTTTCAATACTCTCTCATAATTAATTATCTAAGTTCTTTTCTGTTCTTATCTATCTCTTTAGAAGTTTCTTCTAAACTCTTTACAATTTCGTCAACAGAAGCAGATAAATCTTTTAAGATATTGTCAGCATATTCTCTTGCACCTTGAGTAATTTGGCGAGAACTTTCATTAGCTTGTGTCATGATTTCCTCTTTTTGTTTGTAAGCCTTTTTAGTAATTTCATTCTCATCGATCATAGCAATAACTCTATTTTCAGCCTCTTTTTCAATATCATTTGCCTCTTTTTTGGCTTCTGCTAAAATTTTTTCTCTTTCTTCTTTAACCCATTTTGCTTGCTTTAACTCATCAGGCAATTTTAATCTGATTTCTTTTATCAAATCATTTATTTGCTCTTGTTCAACAATGCATTTATCAGAAAAAGGAATCTTCTTGCTTTCCTCTATTAAATTCTCCAACTGATCTAATAAATCATATATTTCCATTTTTCAGCCCTTCCACTAATTGACTTTCTGTTTAATAAATATCAAATTTGCTCTTCCGTATTTTCTCTCATCGAAAATTTCTAGTTCATCAATTTTCTTTAGTTCTTCTGTATCTCTTGCTTTTTCATCTGTTTCAATTATTATCATTCCATCATGTTTTAATAAACTATTTTTAACGATTAAATCACAAGCAATTATTGAATAATTAAGTTTATATGGTGGGTCTAAAAAAATAATGTCGAAATAATCTTTCTTGTCAAACGTATTTAAAAATTTTTCAAAATCTGTTTTTTCTACTATTGCGTTATCTTGCAAATTTGTTCTTTCTAAATTTTGCTTAATGACTTTAATTGCATCAATATTAGTATCACAGAAATATGCTTTTTTAGCCCCTCTACTTAGTGATTCAATGCCTAAAGCACCACTACCTGCAAATAAATCTAATACAACTGTATCTTTAATATCATATTGTAAAATATTAAATAAAGATTCCTTTACTCTATCTAGAGTTGGTCTTGTTTTTTCACTTTCAATTGTATTTAGTTTTGTTCCACGTGCTTTACCACTAATTACTCTCATACTACTATTTTATATTTAATTTCTGTAAAGTCAATAACAATAATAGAATTGACATATTTATGTAATTTGTGTAACACATTGTATTTTAACACATTTGTCCAATAAAATAAAGAGATATGCACATTTTTTTGTACATATCTCAAGTTTTTTATTACAAAAATGTAAAATGATTATACATCATCTTCTTTATTTATTTCTTTCAAAAGTTCCAATTGAGAAATTAATAGTGATTCCATTTTAGCTTTGTACACATCAAATTTCTTTTGTAATGCTTCTAAATCTTTTTGTTTTTCAGTTATTTGGCTTTCAATGCCAACAGTAGATTCTCTTGCCTTTGTTTCTGCTTCTTTAAGAATTGATTCTGCTTCTTTTTTTGCAGCGCTTTTGGCTTGTTCTGCAGCTTCTTGAGCCATAACTAAAGTATTTTGTAAAGTCGATTCAATATTTGTGTAATGTTCCAATTGTGCATTTAAATTATCTATTTTATTTTGGCTTTCTGTATAACTCTTGTAAAGTACCTCATAGTCTTTTACCAAATCGTCCAAAAAGTCATCAACTTCTTCTGGATCATATCCATTTAAAGCCTTCTTAGAAAATTTTTTATTATCTATTTCTAATGGTGTAATCATTGTTTTCCTCCCTGCACAATTCTAACAACTAGAATTAGTCATTATTTAACCAAGATGATACTTGTAATTTACCTTTAACATCTTCTTTGATATCTGATGAAATGTCATAGTTGTATGGTGCAATCAAAAATATTGAATTTGAATGATTTATCTTTTTCATATGTGCATCAAGAACTTCAACTGCTCCACTAACAACGTCAACAATTCTTCTTTGATCTTCTTTGTTAACTCTTTCTAGATTTAAAACAATTGATTTTCTGTCTCTTAATAAATCGCATATTTCTGGTGCTGCGTCAAAATTAACAGGTTCCATAATAACCATTTTTACTTGACGGTCAACATTCTCCTTTGTTTTTCTTCCAAATAATCCTTTCATTGGTTCTTCTTCACCTTCGATTGGTTCATCAATTACATCGTATCCATCTTCTGGATCGTAACCATCATCTGTTGAACTAAGATTAAACATATTCATAATCTTATTAATTACATTTGCCATTTTTTTATTATCCTCCTAATAATTTCTCATTCGTGTCTAAACGATTACTTATAGTATCTAACAATTAAAATTTAAAGTCAATACTTTTTTTTAGTTGTAATTTTAATTTAAACGTTTTGTAACCTTCCTGTAATATTATTTTGTCGAATCTATGTCTTGTTGTGTTGGTCTTTGCAATATATTGTCGTACAATAAAATCGAAGTTTTTGCGTTAGTATCAACGTTTAATTCTTCTATTTCTGAAGAAGAATAGTTTGTAACTATAGAATAATCGTCTGTTTGTTTCTTTATTTTAACCAATACTTTTGTCAAATATCCATTTCTTGATCTAATTACATAATTTAAATTATTTTGTTGAATTATAGCAGAATTAGGTATTTTATATCCTTTAGCACTCCACCATATTACATCTAGGTTCAATTTTCTGTAGCTTAAAAGTTCATCAATTCCATTTTTTATTTTAAAAGTTATTACTCTATCAGATTTTTCATCTGTAATGTAATGTACATCTGCTTCAACCTCGTCTCCACTTGGTAATGCAATTTTTACTTCATCTCCTAGTTTAGCATTTTTAGCTTCTTCAGAATTAATTATGCAAATTAAATAACATTCAAAGTTATTTACTATTTTGCCAGTATTATCACTTGATGGTACAATTTGCCCTGTTTTTAAGTCTAAACTATTCAAAAAATCTTTTGTATAAACTGAAAAATCATTTGTATTTAATTTTTCTTCATATCCATCTATTCTATATGAAAGCAAACCACTTTCTGGAGCAGTAATATATTTTGAATTTGAAACTAATTCATCTTGATATTTTTTTCTTTCATTTATAAGTTCTCTTAAATGTGAACCACTTGGGCTTGCATCTCCTGTTATTTTTGCTTTCTTTTGTAAGTATTCATTTATTCTTTTTTTACTCTCTTGTAGGTTTTGCTCGCTATTAATTTTGTTTATTTTTGCAACTTCTGTTTCAATTTGCTCATTTAATAGTCTAACATCACTTGGTAATAAGCCTTCTGTACTGTTTTTAATTGCTTCATCTATTTGTTTATCAAGGTCTGCAATTTTTGCATTGTTTTCATCTTCGCTTTTTGAATAGTATCTATAAACAGATTCTCCTTTTGCAACCTTTTCCCCTTCAGTTATTATTTTTTCCATTCCATTATTATTGTCTTCATTTGGAATAATTGTTTCTTTCCTTACAATATATGAAATAACTGTTTCATCTTTTGAGACATTTCCAGTCCTTACAACAAAAGTATTTGTAGAATTCTTTACAAGTTTGTTAGTAATATTTATTGAAGCGCTTACAATAAAAGTAACAATTAAAAGTGCTCCAACAATTTTAACAATATTTAATTTTCTTCTTTTAGTTTTTTGAAAAGATTTATTGGCTTCTCTTCTATTAGCCATTATTCAATTCCTCCAGAATTATATTAACATTATTTGTGTTTTCAGCATCAAGCCAAATTGCATTTTCATACCTTTTAAACCATGTTATTTGTCTTTTTGCATATCTTCTAGACTCTTGTTTAATTTTATCAATCATTTCCTCTTTAGTCAATTTTTCATCTAAATATTCTTTGACTTCTTTATATCCTAAAGCCTGCATTGCAGTTGGAAAATTATCATATTTTTCAAGTAATTTTTTTACTTCATCAATTAAACCTTGATCAATCATTATGTCAACTCTTTTGTTTATTCTATCATATAGTTTTTCTCTATCCATATTTAGTACAAAAATTTTATAATCATATTTTAATTTTTTTCTTGATTCTAATTCAAGTTCAGTTTTTGTTTTTCCAGTTGTATGATATATTTCAATTACTCTCATTAGTCTTTTTCTATCATTGTGGCTTATTTTTGAAGTAGCAATTTCATCAATTTCATTAGACATTTCATAAAGTTTTGAATTATCATATTTTTCAAGTTCTTTTCGATATTCTAAATCTGTTATTTCTTCTTTAAATTCAATATTATATACTAAAGAGTTAACATATAATCCTGTACCACCAACTAGTATTGGAGTTTTATTTCTTGAAATAATTTCTTCTATTTGGCTTTCTGCATCTTTCTTAAAATCTGCAACAGTATATCTTGTGTCAGGCATAACAAAATCAACCAAGTGATGTTTTGCCATTTTAAGTTCTTCATCAGTTGGCTTTGCAGTACCAATATTCATATCTTTGTAAATTTGCATTGAGTCACATGAAATTATTTCGCCGTCAATTTTATTTGCCAGTTCAATTCCAAGTTTCGTTTTTCCGAGATGCTGTTGGTCCACAAATTACTGGTATCTTTTTATTTAACATTTGAATTTCCTTCTTTAAATTTTGTAATATCTATCAATGTTCCATTTAAATATTTGCATTCAATAAAAATAACTATAATTGATATAATAATTATTATAAGCATTTTTTTAGAAAATTCAGTTTCATTCATTTTGTCAAATGCTTTCTTTTCTATTATATGTGAAAATGGGCAAGCCATTATCATTACATTTATAGGTAAAAATGTAAATATTAGATAATTACTTGCTGCATCTGTAATATTTTGTTCTATGTTTCTTGAACCTATTAGATATATTATTTTAGACAAGATAAGCATAAAAATTTCTTGTGCTAAAATAATTGATACCTTTTGTCCTTTACTGTAATTTCCAAGCATTTTCCAGTTAATTGCAACTGAAAAGCAATTTAGAAAAACAATAAATAATATAATAAATAATTTCATTTATCATTCCTATCTTCTATGAAATTTTTTCTCAATATCTGTTCTTGACATTTTAATTACTGTTGGCCTGCCATGTGGACAACTAAATGGATTTGGTAGTTTAAATAATTGCTCCATTAAACTATCAACTTCTTCTTTTGTTAATGCCATGTGTGCTTTTACAGCAGCCTTGCATGCAACTGTTGCTAAGAATTTATCTTCAATTTCTTGTTTTGCAGTTCTTGCAACAGTATTTATTTCGTCCAATGTTTCTAAGAATATTTCCTGCGTATCTAAATCCATACAAAAATCTGGAACGCCAGTAAGTTTTACTGTATTGTCACCAAATTCTTCTACTGAAAATCCTGCTTTGTTGAACATTTCTTTATTATCTCTAAATATGCCCATTTCTTTGTTGCTCAAATCAATAATATCTGGTAAAAGCATTAATTGAGAATTTTTATCTGTATCATTATAATAATTTGCTTTAACTTTTTCATACATTATTCTTTCATGGGCAGCGTGCTGGTCCATAATGTACATGTCATCATTTATTGTAAAAATTATGTATGTTTTAAATGCAATTCCAACAAATTTATATGCTGGCATATTGCTGTTTTCCTTTTCAAATAGTGATATTTCATTATCAGAAATAGGCTGAATATTTTTATATTCCTCATCTTCTTCTTTAATTTTCTCATCATATTCTTTTTTAGCTTCTGAAATATCTCTTCCAAAAAGTTTTTTATACATTTCTTCGAATGTAGACTCATCATTTTTTTCTTTTTCTTCTTTTGACAAATCCTCAGTGTTTGAAAAATCAGGATTTTCTTGTTTAACATTTTCTGTTTCATTTACATCAGCATTTTCATTCTCTTTGCCTTCAGCTTCAGATACTATTCCATTTTCGTTTTCATTTTTTATTGTTAAATCCACACTATTAACATCTGAATTGTTGATAGTGTTTTCTTTAGTATCATCAATTTTATCTGTTAAAACAACATCAACATCTTTCAAAATATCATTGCTATTAATAGCATCAAGTTCGCTCTTTGACAAAGCAGATTTTTGTTCTAGCTCATCATTATTATTACTATCGGCTTCATTAGATTCTTCGTTTTTAGGTTCATTAACTTCATTAGATAAATTCTCTTTGGCATTATTTTCTATTGTTTCTTCTAATTTTCCTAAATTATTTGTCTTATCTACAATGCCCCATGCTTTAATTCTGTCTTTATTTTTTACTTCTTTCAAAATGTCATTAGGAGTTTCATCCTTGTAGTCTTTTACAGGATCAGAAATTAAATTACTCTTTAGTAAAGTTTCCTTAATCGCATGGTAAACAGCCTTAAAAACTTTTTGCTCCTCTTGAAATCTTACTTCAAGTTTTGTAGGATGAACATTGACATCAACCTTTTTAGGATCCATATCAATATTTAAAATTAGGAATCCATGTTTTCCAATCATAACAAGTCCTTTGAATCCTTGTTCAGCAGCGCTTGTTAAAGTTTTATCTTTTACAAATCTTTTATTAACAAAAAATAATTGATTTGATCTATTAGATCTTGAAATTAAAGGCTTACCTACTACACCAGTTACATGATAGTCTTCATAAGTGTAATCAACTGGTAATACATTTTCATAAATTTCTTTACCATAAATATTGTAAATACAATCTTTTAGATCTCCATTTCCAGTTGTTTGAATAACTGTTTTTCCTGAATTAATTAGCTTAATAGCAACATCTGGATTTGCTAAAGCAATACGTGTAACTACATCTTCAATATATCCAGACTCTGTAAAATCTTTTTTCAAAAACTTATATCTTACAGGAGTATTAAAGAATAATTCTTTAACAGTTATAGATGTACCATTTTGTGCTCCTTGTTCATGTTTGTCAGTAATATCTCCACCAACAGCATCAACCTCATACCCAATTTCAGAATCTCTTGTTTTTGAAACCAAGCTAACCTTTGCGATAGCTGCAATACTTGCCAAAGCCTCACCTCTAAATCCCATTGACTTTACTTCGTCTAGATCTGAAGCTTTTCTAATTTTACTAGTAGCATGTCTTTCAAAAGCAATTTCCATATCATCAGGCATAATTCCAGAGCCATCATCAACAACCCTAATATAAGAAATTCCTCCATTTTTTATATCTATTGTAATATTTTTTGCTCCTGCATCAATTGAGTTTTCGACTAATTCTTTTATTACAGATGCTGGTCTTTCAATAACCTCACCTGCTGCAATTTGGTTAATAGTTAAATCGTCTAAAAGTACAATTTTTCCCATAAAAAATTCCTTCCTTAATCTCTTGAATTTTCAAACAAATTATATCATTATGAAAAAAATTTGTACATAGCAAATCTTAAAAAATTTATATTTCTAAACATCAAAAATTGAATAAACTATTTATAAAATTCATTATATAACCTAATAACTGGCTTGGCACCCTCTTTAAGTAGTTGGTTTGTGCCTTGGGAGGTTTGTGATATAATGTTGCCTGGAATTGCATATACATCTCTGCCTTGTGAGAGTGCATAGTCTGCTGTGATTAAGCTTCCACTTTCTTTTTTGGCTTCAACAATAATTGTGTTCATTGATAATCCACTCATTATTCTATCTCTATACGAAAAACTTTCTTTTGATATTGTAGTACCTATAGGATTTTCTGAAATTAGAGTACCATTGTTTTTTAAAATCTCTATTGCTAGTTGTCTATTGCAATATGGATATATTTTGTTAAGTCCATGTGTTAGTACTGCAATTGTTCTGCCTTTTGCTTTTAGTGCTCCAATGTGAGCCATTGTGTCTATTCCAATTGCTAGCCCACTTATTATTACATAATCTTTTTTTGCTAGGTAATAGGCTATGTTTCCGGCATTGCGTTTTCCATATTCACTTGCATTTCTTGAGCCAACTATTGTAACACTTTTTTTATTCAAATTTTCGATATTTCCAAGTACATAGATTTTTTTAGGGCAATTTTGTATTTGTCTTAAAAGTTTTGGAAATTTTTTATCTTCTTTATCAATTTCAATTATGTCTATATGATTGCCTCCTATTTTAACAATATCTTTTTCCTAAATATAATTCTTTTGTGTAGATACTAAATATTATGTAATAAATGCAAAATATCAAAAAAATATTGAATATTATATATAGTTCCTTTCAAATATTTTTAAGATTTTTTATTTATTCTTTTGATTTGTTAATTACAAAAAAATGGAGCAAGTTTAATACTTACCCCAAAATCCATTCATTATATTTATTTAAAATTTCGTTTGCAACATCTTCAGGTTTCAAATTTGTTGTGTCAAGAATAAAATCATAATTACTCATATCTTCTTTATGAACATTATATAATTTAAAATATCTTTCATTTTCCAAATTGAATCTTTTAATCAAATCTTGTTTTTGCTCTTCTATTGTCTGAAAGTTTTCAGTCTCTTTTCTTTGTGAATCCATAAGTGCTCTCTTAGCCGCTTCATCAATATTAACTTTTAAATAGACTTTAAAAGACTCAGGAACAGCATACCATCCAAGCCTTGCATCAATAATTAAATTATCATGTTCTTCAGCATATAAAGAAGCACTTTTTTCTATTTGCCTATCTATTTCTGGATGTCCTTCCACATATTTGTTAAAACTTGTAACATCCATGTTATGCTCTTTAGCTAACTTTCTAAAATATTCGCCATTGCGATATATTTTATAGTTTAACTTTTCTGCAAGAATATTTGAAACAGTACCTTTTCCACTTGCTAAGTCTCCAGCTAGTGTAATGATATGTTTTTTATTCATTATTTATCTTCCTCTTTATTTTCATCTGTTGTCAAATTTGTTTCTCCATTAAGAACTTTTTTTAATGCTTCATCTTGTTCTTTATATTTATAATATTTTTCTTGTTCTTCTTTCCATTGATTTGCATCATATATTCTTAAAACTCCAACATTTATTTCATCTGCTGCTATTGAAACAGGAGCTGTATCACTTGTTTTAATAAGTTTTTTACTTCCAGCATATAGTTGTCTTGCTCTTTTGGCTGTAGCTACAGATAGTCTGTATCTATTTTCTACACTTTTTAATAATTGTGAAACTGTTGGTTTTACTAACATAAAAACACTTCCTTTACTTAAAATACTGATATTTATTTTACTACATTTTATCAGATAAGTCAATAATTTAGCACATTCAAAATTTGCAATTTACTTAATTTTTTAAATTAATTATAATTATTTCACAAACATTATTTAAATAAAAAACCAATTGAAATATTGGCTTTTTCGAATATATAAATTATTTTTTTAATCCGCCTTTTAGTCCGCCAGATGTATAACCTGCTAAAATGTTTGTTGTGAATGAAAATGTTGTATCATCATCTTCTCTTTTTCTCTTCAATGCTAAATCAATTATTTTGTTTAACAAATCTTTGTAATTAACTCCTGCTGCTTTCCATAAGTGGAATGACAACGAGCCTGGAATTGTATTTATTTCATTTACATATACTTTATCATTGTTGTCTTGATCAATGATAAAATCAATTCTGCAAACACCACTGCATCCTAAAAGTTTAAATGTACGAAGTGCTAAACTTTGAATTTCTTCTTTCTTTTCTTTTGAAATATCTGCTGGCAATTTTAATGAACCTGCATTCATGCTTCTCTTACTTCCTTTTGTTTTTGCTTCGCCCATATATTTATCTTTGTAACTCAATATTTCATCGCTCTTGATTGGCTCCTCACATTCTGATGCTCTTGCCTCTTCATAATCTCCACATACAGAGCAATTAATTTCTTTCAAGTTCATTATTGCTTTTTCTACTACAACTTTTCTTGCATAATTAAATGCTTCATCAAGTGAATTTGCTAGTTCTTTTCTATCTTTTGCAACACTTATTCCAACACTTGATCCAGAATTTGCAGGTTTAACAATAACAGGATATCCAACTTCTTTTTCAATCCTATTTTTTATTGCATCTTCATCTTCGTTGTATTCATCTGAAAAAACACAAATTCCGTCAATTGAGGGAATGTTATTTTGCTTTAAAATACATTTGAAAAAATATTTATCCATTCCCATTGCTGATGATGTTAAATCACTTTCGCAATATGGAATATTAAACATTTTTAAATATCCTTCAATTGTACCATCTTCAACATTTGTGCCATGTACAATTGGAAAAGCAATATCAATATAATCATAAATATCTTTTTCAAATGGCTTTTTATTTATTTTTAGTAAAACTGCTTTGTCATCTTTTTGAGCCAAAGTAACTTGTGTACTATTTTTTATTAGTGCATCAATATCCTTGTATTTCTTAATGTCTCCAATATCCTCTCCGCAGTACATTTTATTGTCTTTTGCAATGTAAATTGGAATTATATCATACTTTTCTGTATCCATGTTTTCAATTGCCTGTAAAGCAGTTATTATAGATACCTCGTGTTCAACGCTATGTCCTCCAAAAAAAACTCCAACTTTAGTTTTCATATTTTCCTCACTTTCACTATACATTATAGTTATCTGGCAAATCATTTTCAAGTAAAATTACAA
>Ga0256406_1006090_pt1 | contig 12323 bp, 8 predicted proteins | sample RumenRJG_03DNA_FD_185986 | JGI IMG/M metagenome (GOLD analysis project Ga0256406, IMG submission 185986) | Bovine rumen microbial communities from Lethbridge, Alberta, Canada - RJG_03 | ecosystem: Host-associated > Mammals > Digestive system > Stomach > Rumen | place: Canada: Alberta | collected...
TCCATCCGCAAGAAGCTAGGCGCGGAGGGGAACCGGATTCAGTCGATTTACGGCATCGGCTACCGCTTCAAAGACGATGAGTAAGAAAAGGCGGATCGTCGAAAGCGTTTTGATCGGGGCGCTTCTTTTGGGCGTATACGCCGGAAGCGCCATCGCCCTGTTCCACTACTCCAATCGAAGCACCGAGTCGCGGCTCACCTCCACCGTCCAAGTGGCGGAGGGCATATTCGACGGCTCGAGCGAGGCCAGCGCCCAAACCACGGGCGAGGCCCTCGTATCCGATTATTCCTACGACAAGGAGGTCCGCATCTCCATCATCCAGCGCCAGGGCGAGGGATATCAGATCCTTTACGATTCCTGGGGCAACAAGGACGCCAGCGTGAGCGCACCCGAATTAGACGCCCCGGGCCACCTTTTGACGAGGACCTCCCATTATGGCTATCAAATGGTCTACCTCGTGGCCCTAGACCAGGAAAACCCCTCCTATTACGTCCGGACCGCCATCAAGACCAGCGTCGCCAGCCGCTTGTCCCGCAACTTCATGATCTACGGGACGCTGTCGCTTGTTTTGATTTTGGGTTTGTACGCCTTCTACCGCGTCTATGAGTACCGCGCCTCGGCGAAGCCCTTAAGCGAGCAGATCGAGAGGCTTTACCAAATCGCCGGGGAAAGGCCGAGCCAGGTTGAGGAGGAGGACGACGTCCTCGCCTTGGCCGACGCCGTCAGCGACGTCTCCGACCGCCTGAGCCAGCAAATCAGCGACCTCAAGAGGGAGCAAGAGAAGGTCCACGCCATCCTGGATTCGATGTCGCAGGGCTTCTTGGCCATCCAAAAAGACGGCACCCTCACCCTGATCAACAAAGCGGGGCTATCGATCTTCGGCTACGAATCGGCCAAAGAGGTGCTCGGGAAGGACTTCCACCTCCTAAGCCAAGACTTATCCTTCGGGGCCCGCATCTCCGAGTTCCTCGAAAACGGGGAAGAGGGGAGCTTCGATTTCCTCCGTAACGACAAGATCTACGAAATTCAGTGCATGGAGCTTAACGAGGCCTGGCAAAGCGGGACGGGGAAGGGGTTGGCCCTCCTCATCGAGGACGTGAGCGAGGAAAGGAACCTCGCCCGCGTGAAAAGCGACTTCTTCCAAAACGCCTCCCACGAGCTAAAGTCGCCCCTCACCTCCACGTTAGGCTACCTCCAGATGATCGATTCCGGCATCCTCGAAGACCCCGGGGAGAAGAAGGCTGCCCTCGAGAAGGCCATTCAAGAGGCCGTGCGGATGAAGGAGATTTTAAGCGACATGACGGCCTTAAACCGCCTCGACGAGGGAAAGAAGGAGCCCTTGGAGCGAATCGAGGTCAAGGAGGAGATCATGAAGATCGCCGACCTCCTCTCCCCCCAGGCCGGCAAAAAGGGGGTCATCTTCTCCTTCCATGGGGATGGCTTCGCCATAAGCATGGGCAAAGAGGACTTCACCCGCCTCTTCCAAAACCTCCTCGACAACGCGGTCAAATACAACAAGCAAAACGGCAAAGTGGACGTCTCTTTCTCGCCCCGCCGCGTCAAGATCTCCGACACCGGCATCGGCATCAAGAAAGAGAATCTGCCCCGCATCTACGAACGCTTCTACCGCGTGGACAACTCCCGCGGGGGCGAGAACATCGAGGGCTCGGGCTTGGGGTTAGCCATCGTCAAGCACATCGTCTTGAAGTATGGGGCCGCCATCCACGTGGAAAGCGCCTTCGGCATCGGGACGACGTTCACCCTCGATTTCCCCGCCGAGGGGGAATAAGCAAGGCATCCCTCTTCTTTTTTCTCTATCCTCCCCGAAAAAGCGTGCTACAATCAGTCCGCTTAAGGGAGTAGATGACCGCTTCGGCGGTGGAAGTGCCCGTCACCACGACGAAAGTCCGGGGCTCCATGAAACATCAAGACTTAGGTATGGGCCGAATCCATACTTAGGAATGTGAGGTTCATGGGCCCTTTTTGTCTTAGGAGGAAGAGCATGGAAGAAAAAGCGGCCGAGACGCTCTCTTATTCGGAGGTGGCGGATTCCCTTCACGTGGATCCCCGCCAGGGGCTTAGCCAAGAAGAGGCGAAGCAAAGGGAGCAAACCTACGGGAAGAACTCCCTCAAGGAGAAAAAGAAGAAGAGCTGGATCCAGATTTTCTTCTCGCAGCTAAACGATCCCCTGATTTACGTCCTCTTCGCCGCCGTCGCGGTGACGATCGGGGTTTCGATTTACGAGACCGTCAAATCCCTACGCGCGGGCGAGGCCTTCTCCTTCACCCAAACGGGGGATTGGCCCGACGTGGTCATCATCTTCGCCGTCATTTTGCTCAACGCCGTCATCGGCACCGTGCAGGAGGTGAAGGCCCAGACGAGCCTCGAGGCCCTCAAGAAGATGGCGAGCCCCGAATCCACCGTCCTCCGGGAGGGGAAGAGGATCCGCGTCAAATCGAGCGACCTCGTCCCCGGGGACATCCTCCTCCTCGAGGAGGGGGACACCGTCGGGGCCGACGCAAGGCTCTTCGAATCGGTCAACCTCAAAATCGATGAGTCGAGCCTCACGGGCGAATCCGTCCCGGCGGAAAAGGAGGCCGGGCGCGTCTTCCCCTCCCCCGTCGGGGTGGGCGACCGCGTGAACGAGGCCTACATGTCCACGACCGTCACCTATGGCCGCGGCGCGGGCATCGTGATCCGCACGGGGATGGAGAGCGAAATCGGCAAGATCGCCGGGGAGCTAAGCGAAAGCAAGGAGGAGCAGACGCCCCTCCAGAAGACCTTGGCCCGGCTATCGAAGTCGCTGGGCTTTTTGACGCTTCTCATCGTCATCGCCGTCTTCTTGGTCGATCTGCTTTGGATCTTCCTCGACGGCAACGCGGGGGTGGTTTCCGCCTACGTGGAGGCCCTCCTCTCCTCGATCTCCCTCGCCGTCGCGGCCGTGCCGGAGGGGCTCGCGGCCGTGGTCACCATCGTCCTTTCCATCGGCGTGCAGCGCATGGTCAAGGCCAACACCATCGTCCGTAAGCTCCCCTCGGTGGAGACCTTAGGCGCCGTGTCGGTCATCTGCTCCGACAAAACGGGGACGCTTACGCAGAATAAGATGACCGTCGTGAAGGCGTACGCCGACTTCGAGGTGATGGAGGAGCCCGCTTTCTTGAAGGCAAAAGAGGAGGATTTCCGCCTCCTCGCCAAGGGGATGTCCCTCTGTTCCAACGCCGGGGTGGACGAGGGGGTTTATGGCGACCCGACCGAGGTGGCCCTCGTCGTCTTCGCCAACAAGATGGGGATGAGGAAGGGCGCGTTGGAGAAAGAAGCGCCCCGCATCGAGGAACTTCCCTTCGACTCCGTGAGGAAGAGGATGTCCACCCTCCATCAGGAAGGGGAGAAAAAGACCCTTTACACCAAGGGGGCGGTGGATTCGATCTTGCCCCACTGCAACCGCATCCTCGCAAAGGGAGAGATCCGCCCCATCAGTGAGGAGGATAAGCGCCGCATCGAGGGGCAAAACGCCAGCTTCTCCGAAGAGGCGCTCCGCGTGCTTGCCTTGGCCACAGGCGATGAAGGCAAGATCGAGGAGGAGAACCTCATCTTCGTCGGCCTCGTCGCGATGATCGACCCCGCCCGCCCCGAGGCGAAGCCCGCGGTGAAGAAGCTTCACGAAGCGGGCATCGCCACGATCATGATCACGGGCGACCACAAGGACACCGCCTACGCGATCGCCAAGGAATTGGGCATCTCTAAGGACAAGAAAGAGTGTTTCACCGGGCAAGAGGTCGACGCGATGAGCCCCGAAGAGCTCGCCGAATGCGTCAAATCCGCGAAGGTGTTCGCCCGGGTCTCGCCCAAAAACAAGGTCGACATCGTGCGCGCTTTGCAGTCCAACGGCCACATCGTGGCCATGACCGGGGATGGGGTCAACGACGCCCCCTCCCTCAAGGCGGCGGACATCGGCATCGCCATGGGGATCACGGGGACCGACGTGGCCAAGGGGGCGGCCGACATGGTGCTCACGGACGACAACTTCGCCTCGATTGAGAAGGCGGTCGAGGAGGGGCGCGGCATCTACGCGAACATCCGGCGGACCGTCCTCTTCCTCCTCTCGAGCAACATCGTCGAGGTGATGGCGATGTTCGTTTTGATCGCCTTGGGGCTGCCCGCCCCCTTCTTGGCGATCCACCTCCTCTGGGTCAACCTCATCACCGATTCCCTTCCCGCGATCGCCCTGGGCATGCAGAAGAAGGACCCCGACATCATGAGGGAAAAGCCGCGCGACCCCAAGGAGGGGCTATTCGCCCATGGGGGCGTCTCCCTCATCGCCTGCTATGGCATCTTTTTGACCATCGGGGTCGTCTTGGCCTACCTCTCCCCCGCCTGGATGGCGGGGCACTTCTCCTATGAGGCGGTAAAATCCTTCTACTCCGACGCGGACAGCCTCCACCAAGCCCAGACGATGGCCTTCACCGCCTTGGCCTTGATGGAGCTCGTCCACATGCTGGGAATGTCCGACTTGAACCGCAGCTTCGTCCACGTTTTCCGCGATGGCAACTGGATGATGGCGATCGCCTTCTTCCTCGGCGCGGGGCTCCAGCTGCTCGTCATCGAAACCCCGGGTGTATCGGACGTCTTCTCGGCCGCGAACCTAACTTGGGCCGAGTGGCTCGTCACGGCCGCCGCCACGCTTCTGCCCCTCCTCCTCCACGAGGGATGGGTGCTGACGGCGCGCCTAAAGGCAAAGAAAGCGTCGAAGAAGTAAAGCCCCTCGGCGGCGGGGATGTTTTTTGTTACGGGGGAATATAAAAATATTTTTCTCGTAGAAAGCCCGAAAAAGAGGCGCTAAAATAGCCATTGGAAAATGGCGAATTTCAAGCGATCGGCGCGCTATCAGCACAACCATCAGTGGGAGAAAGATTTCGTCTCTTCTTTGATGGAGTGGCAGTGGAGGGTCTTCAAGCCGCTCCTATTTCAAAAGGCGGGCGAATGCAAGGTATCCTACGCCTTAAGCGAGGAGCCGATTTCTTTCAAGGAAAAGGATTCTTTGCCTTGGAAGCCCCTGTCCATCGGCGAAAAATGGGCCGACCACGTCTTTCAATGCGCTTGGTTCAAGGTGGAGGGGAACGCCAAAGGAATCTTAGACCCCGTCCTCGCCTTCGACATCCAAGGCGAGGCCTCCTTATTCGACGAAGACGGCTCATCCGTCATGGGTTTCACCAACGGGGACAACGCCTGGAACATCCATAACCCAACCTTCGAGAAGAAATACTGCCCCATCGGGCGCTTCGTGAAGGAAGACGGGTCCTTCCTCCTTTACCTCGATGGGGCCGCCAACCACCTGCAGGGCGGCTTCTTCGACCCCACCTTCCTCAAAGAGGCCTCCGTGGGGAGGATGGATGCGAAGATCGCGGAGAACTACTACGACTTCGACGTCCTCCTGTGCTACCTCGGTTACCAATTGGGCAGCGGAAAGCCCTTCCCCTACCTCAAAGAGTTTGAGGAGAAGCTGGGGGCGATAAAATCGGCCTATGACTACCAAGACCCCGACGCCTACGCCAAAGCGAAGGAGGCGGCTCGCTTCCTTTTCTCCTTGCCGGGGGATGACGATTTCGGCTACACCGCGATCGGCCACGCCCACCAAGACCTGCTCTGGCTTTGGCCCGAGCGGGAAACGAAGCGGAAGATATTGCGAACGCTTTCCACCACCGTCTACCTCTTGGAGCGTTACCCCGACTACACGTTCACCATCAGCCAGCCCCAGCAGCTGTCGTGGCTCGAGGAAGAAGATCCCAAGCTATTCGCCCGGCTGAAGCGTTATATCGATTTGGGCCGCGTCGACTACGAGGGGGGCGGATGGGTAGAAAGCGACACCAACCTCCCTTCCGAGGAATCGCTGGCCCATCAAGAGCTCTATGGCCAAAAATACTGGAAAGAACGCTTCGGCCGTTATGCGAGGATATGCTGGTTGCCCGACAGTTTTGGCTACACCGCCTCTCTGCCCCAAATCCTCCGTTTGAGCGGGCAGGATTATTTTTTGACCGAAAAACTGTCCATGAGCGCCCACACCGTCTTTCCCTACGTCGCCTTCGACTGGGTGGGGATCGACGGGACTTCCGTTTTCGCCCACCTGCCGCCCGCCGGCGGCGGGTACAACAGCTTGGCTGGGCCGGCGGAGCTGCTGATCGGGGAAGAAGCATCCCGGCGGGCCGGGCAAGAAGGGGAGGCCCTGCTCGTCTACGGCATCGGGGACGGGGGAAGCGGGCCGTCGGTGGGGCATTTGGAGAGGATCGCCCGCGAAGGGAGCCTCGCTTACCTCCCCAAGGTGAAGAATGGGCGGGCCGACGATTTCTTCGCCCGCCTCAGCCAAAAGCCCCACCCCTCCTACCAAGGCGAGCTCTATCTGGAAAGGCACCAAGGCACCTACACCTCGCAATCCCGCATCAAGCAGAACAACCGCCGCTTTGAGGAGGAGGCGAAGGCGCTGGAGTTCCTCTACGCTTCGCGCGGGGAGGGGATGGGGGCGCTCGACCAGCTTTGGAAAGAGGCGATGCTCTATCAGTTCCACGACTGCCTCCCCGGCTCTTCCATCCAGCGCGTCTATGAGGAGTGCGACGGGCGTTACCAAGCGATGTTCGATTCGCTCGAGCGTTTGGCCGAAGAAGAAGGCCTTTCCTTCTCCGCGGGGGAGGGGAGCCCGCTTCTCAATCATTTGGGGCAGCGGGTCCGCAAAATCGTCAAGCGGGGGGATTCCTATCTCGTATACGACGCGGCGGCCCGCGAAACGGCCAAGCCGAGGATCGCGTCCCGAAAAGGGGATTGGGATGGCTTGCGTTACCAAAACGCCTATTATTCGGTTTCTTTCGATCCAAAAACGGGGGAGATCCATTCGCTAAGCTCCGCCTCGGGGCGCGCGCTTCTCCGCGGAGGCAACCAGCTCCGGGTGTTCCTCGACCACGGCGACGCCTGGGACATGGCGCCCGATTACCGCGATCAGCCGGAACGATTCCTCCGCTTGGAGAGCATGGAGGCAAAGGATTACGGGGAAATCAAGGAAATTGTCCTCTCCTTCTCCTATCTCCATTCCAAATTAGAGGAAACGATCATCCTCGACGACCATTCCCCCTGCCTTTTGATCCATCATGAGGTGGATTGGCGGGACACCGGCTACATGCTGCGGGCGGAATTTAAGCCGGCCCGCTTCCCCAAAAAGGTGCGTTCCGACATCCAATTCGGCTATGGGGAGCGCTCGACCGGGCGGGAAAACGAGCACGCCTCCGCCCAAGAGGAGATGTGTTGCCAGCAATGGCTCGACCTCTCGGGGAAGGGGGAGGGCATCGCCCTTTTGAATCACGCCAAGAACGGCTTCTTCGCCAAAGATGGCTTGCTCTCGCTCAATTTGCTCCGCTCGACGGACTACCCCTGCCTCCATTCGGATCAAAAGCCCACCTCCTACGATTACGCCCTCTACCCCCACGACGGGGGATTCGATCCCATCCGCGTGGACGAGTTGGCTTTTGAGCTCAACGCCGCCTTCTTGTTTGGGGAGGGGGAGATCCGCGCCCCTTGGGTGGACAACCCGGCGGTTGTGGTGTCTTGCTTTAAGCCAGCCTATGACGGCGAGGGGGAGATCCTCCGTCTTTACGAGAGGACGGGGAAGCCGCAAAAAGCGAAGATAAATCTCCCCCATGGCGAAGAAATCGACGAGGAAGTCAACCTTTTGGAAGACGCGATCGGCCCAGCCCCCGAGGCGGAGTTATCTTTCCACCCCTTCCAAATCCGCACCTTCCGCGTGAGGAGGAAACGCTCATGAGGCCAAGGACAATACATCCCCACACCCAGCAGGAAATCAAACAGGAAAACTTGACCGCGATCGTGAATTTCGTGATGACGCACGAAAACGCCACCAAGCGCGACATCGAGAAGGAGACCGGGCTTTCCTGGTCGCTGGTTTCGCGGACCGTGAACCGCTACTTGGAGTTAGGCTACTTCAAGACGACGGGACTATCCACCCGCTCCGGGCGGGGGCGCACGGGCTTGATGTTACAGATCTCCGACGACGTCCCGCAATGGGCCTTGGGGGTTTCCCTCTCCGCCCGCGAAGTCAAAATCCAAATCGCCTCCTTGCGCGAAGAGGCGATCCGCTCCGAGGCTTTCCCCGTTCCCCTTCCCACCCAAGAAAGCGTTCTTTCCGTCTTTTACCACGCGTTGGACTTCGCCTTCGAAATGGCGAAGGAAGCCGGTAAATCCTTTTTGGGCATCGGCATTTCCGCGGAAGGGAAGGTATCCGTCGCCCAAGGCGCCCTGCTTTCCCTCACCTCCCTCCCCCCCTCGGAATGGAATCCGATTCCCTTGGTCGATGAGGTGGAGCGAAGCTACGGCATCCCCGCAACGATCGAGACCAACGCCGTCAACGTCTTGTTCGCCGAATTCAAGGTGCACGGGACCCGGGACGCTTTGCTCATCCACTTGGGCGAAGGGGTGTCCTTCTCCTCGATCCACGATGGCTTCATCCCCGCCAGTTCGGACGAAGCGACGTTGGGGGAATGCGTCTTCCCCACCTCGGCAGAAGGGCAAGAAAGGATCGATGACTGCGCCTCCATCGCGGGAATAGAGCGGACGACGGAGAAAAAGATAGAGGAAATCCTCTCCCACCCCGAAGCGCAGGGAGGCCTATGGGAGAAGATGGGGCGATCTTTGGCCTTCGCCATCTACAATCTTACCCGCGCCATCCAAGCCCCGTCGCTTCTTTTTTCCGGCCGTTTGGCCCAAGCGGCGGATTATTTCCTCCCCGCGTTGAAGGAAACGTATTCCTCATTGCTTCTATCCGGCGGGCGCCCTCTTCCCATGGGGGTCGCCTCTTCCGCCTTGGATGCGGCGATGGGCGGAGCGATCGTCGGCGTCGAACGGGGCTTGGTCGAGGTCGGAATGAAGAGCTGAAGGGGTGAAGCCGATGGCCGGCGGAGGAAGATATCTGCGCGCTTCGTGGTGGAAATACCTCGTTTTCCCCCTCCTCCTTTCGCTCGTTTGGCCCTATTTCTTTTCCCTCAAAGATCGCCCCAAAGAAAACGAAGACCTCCAAATCTTCCTCTCCGCGCGGAAAATCACGGGGGACGGCCCCTTGCCCGCGGCCAAGGAAGCCCTGAAAAAGAAGGGGATCCTCAGCATCCGAACCTATTGCATCGAGCCAAGCCAAAGCCTTTATTCGGCCATCCTCGAATCCCAAGGGCTCCGCGGCAGCGACGTCTTGCTCCTCACTGAGGGCGATTTGAAGACGTACGGGCCGGGGAATTGGTTCCTTCCTTTGAGTGAGGAGATCATCCCCTCTTGGTCGACGGAATGGGAGACCTTTGAGGAGGAGGGGGTCGGCGCTATCGGCATCTGCGTGCGTCCCGGCGAGGGGGGGAATAGCCCCTTCGATCTTTCCTGGGTGGATTGGGGAAGCGAAGAAGAGCCCATCTACCTCTGCGTGAACGCCAGGCTCCCCAACGCGGGGAAGGGCGGGCAGAAGGCAAAGGAAGAAGACGACGAGGCGATTGATTTATGCAACGCCATTTTGGAATACGGCCATGCGCGAGAAGGCGAAGAAGAAAAATAGGCCCGACTCCCTTTTTCCGCGTAACCGCGCGGAAGTGTATTGGGACGTTTTGCGCCACCGCTTCCTCGATTTGGCGAAGATATCCCTGCTGTCGGGCCTTTTCTTTCTCCCGTTGTTCGTTTGGAATGGCTACATCCTTTTTTATCTAGGCCGCGCCAACCCCGATGAGGCCGCGGCGGGGGCCGTCATGACGATTCGCCTCTACCAGGCGATAGGCAACATCCCCTGCGCAATGCTGGCTTCCCTCGGCGTCGGCGGGGCGTGGCTCGCCATCCGCAACATCGCCTACGCCGAGCTCGCCTTCCCCGCGCACGATTTCCTCGAAGGGGTGAAAGGGAATTGGCTGACCTGCCTGCTATTGGGAATGCTGATTGGCGTTTCGGCGGGGATCGCCTTCGTTTCCCTCTTCGCCTTCTCCGGCCATGGCTTCTGGTGGAACGCCCTCCTCCGCGGGGCGGCGACGCTCCAATTCGTCCTCTTCGGCATCTTTTCGATCTACGCCCTATCCCTCAGGGAGCGCTATGAAATCAGCCTCCCCCACCTCCTGTCGACGGCGGCAAAGCTCACCATCGCCGAATTTCCCATCAATGTGGGTTATCTCCTGATTTTGATCGTTGGCTTCGGCTTCTTCTACGCCATCCCGGGGACGGGCGCCATAGCGGCGCTCGTCGGCTTCCTCCTCACGTGGCTGATCCTATTGTCGCTTGGGGTGCTTTTGGCCGTGCTTTGGACGAGCTATTCCTTGGATAAGCACATCAACGCCGTCTATTTCCCGGGCGAAGTCGACCAGGGGGTTTGGCGGAGGGAAAAAAGGGAAAAGAAGAGGCGGCGTCAATAACGGATTCGGCTTCCCCGCTCCGCATCGAAAACGTAAAACGCGCCTTCCTCGACCTCGACGCGGATCGAATCGCCGATCGACAACGAGGGGTCGCCGCCCACCTTGCCCCGTAAACCGGACGAGGTGCGGTATTCCACGCGGCACCCCCCGTCGTCCCATGAAATACCCTCCACCGCCGCCAAGAAGCCGGCGCCGCCCGCGGCGAGGTGGCTTTGCTCGTAGCGGAAGCAAAGGCGGTAGCGCCCATCGGGCAACGGCAGGGGAACGGAAGCGGAATCGAAGGACACCCTCCCCCCTTTCGCCTCGGCGAGGAAGGAAGCGAACCCGCCGGCGTGGGCGAAGGAAAAGGCGGCGTAGGAAGAGGGGTCGTCGAAGATTTCCCGCGGGGTGCCCAGGGCGACGATTCTCCCTTCTTTGAGCAAAGCGACTTCATCCCCGAGCGCCAGCGCCTCCTCGATGCGGTGCGTGCAGTAGACGAACGTCGCGTTGCGCCTTTTCTTCGCGTTTTGAAACAAGCGGAGGAAAGACGCCCGCTCGGCCGGATCGACGTTGGAAAGGGGTTCGTCGAAGAGATTGACATCCGCCTCCCGCGCCAAGGCCCGCGCGATGGCGACCCTCTGCTGCTGGCCGCCGGAAAGCTGGCGGGGCTTCCTCGTCAGCACATCCTCAATCCCCGTCCATTGGGCGGCTTCGCGGATCCTTGCGATGATTTCGTCCGTGCTCAAGGCGAATCCCTTAAGCCCCATCGCGATGTTTTGGTAAACCGTCCGATAGGGGTAAAGGATGTAGTTTTGGGCGACGTAGGACATGTTTTTCTCCGCTTGCGTGATCGTGGTCGCGTCCAATCCATTCCAAAAAATGTCGCCCTCGTCGAAGGACTCCACGCCCGCCAAGATGCGGAGCAAGGTCGTCTTCCCCGAGCCGGAATTGCCCATCAAGACCAGGAAGGACCCGTTTTTGATGGAAAGGGAAACTTGGCTCAACGCGAGTTGAGAGCGGGCGGGTTTCCCTCTTTTCTTCGGCACGTAAAACGTTTTGGAGAGGTTCTTGATTTCGATGGTCGCCATGACGTATATGATATAGGAATTGAGAACGCCGATGACAGCCATTTTCACGAAAGAGCGCGAGCGATCCTGCCAAAAAAGGCAAAAGAAGCTGATTGGGGTTTTCCTCGTCGCCACCGCGCTTTACCTCGGCGCCTGTCTGAGCGTTTTATTCCTACACCCGCGCGAGAGCAAAACCCTTTGCCTTTGGCTCGTCATCGCCTTAAGCGTCCTCTATGGCGCCTTCTCCGTCTATCTTTGGGATTACGCCTTCCTGAGGAACAGGCGCTTTCTGCGCCTAAGCCGCATGGCGCTCTCCGCCAATCCCTCCCCCTTGCTCCTCACCTACATCGGCCCCGAGGAGGAAAAGATGAAGAACGGGGTCCCCTGTCTCGGACAGCGCTTTCGGGATGGGGAGGGGCAGGAAGTCGTTCTTTACGCCGCCGGGCCGCTTTCTTTGGAAGGCGGAAAACAATACGACCTCCGGGTCTTCAACGATTTAATCCTCTCGGTGAGATAAAAAGCCGAAGCATCATAAACGCGGAGCCAAAGGGAGTTTTTCATGGCTCAAATCTTTTTCTATTACAGGATACTATTTTTCAAAGAAAGCGCTTATAATGGGTTTGCTCGATTCTTTTCATCCCGAATCACGGAAAGAAGGTTCCCATGAAACATAAACTTTCCAAGAAGATATTTGCTTTGGGCGGCGCCGCGCTTTTGTGCAGCTGCGGAAGCACATCCAACTCCGTCAAAATCGACGCGGGGAAGACGCAGATTTACATCCAGATGTACGCCGGCGGCTTCGGCTCCGAATACCTGCAAAGCATGATGGACGCGTGGAATGCGAAAAGCG
>Ga0256406_1006091_pt1 | contig 12320 bp, 6 predicted proteins | sample RumenRJG_03DNA_FD_185986 | JGI IMG/M metagenome (GOLD analysis project Ga0256406, IMG submission 185986) | Bovine rumen microbial communities from Lethbridge, Alberta, Canada - RJG_03 | ecosystem: Host-associated > Mammals > Digestive system > Stomach > Rumen | place: Canada: Alberta | collected...
CAGAAGTTCAGTCATTACTATAGCAATACTGGATTACCAGATACTTATGCATATGACTGGACTTCTGAACTTCTGAACTTCCGGACTTCCGCTTCATCATCCTTCGCTTAGAAGGATGATGAAGCGTTCGGGTGTTATTCCACGACCACCTTGTCGGTGACGGTCATTCCGTTGCTAAGCTTGCTCACACGCAGGTTGATGCCGCGCTGTGGCTGGCTGAGGTGCATGCCGTTGACGGAGAAGTACTGGGTCGTCACCACGTTCTCGTTGTTGATTGATCGGATGGCGGTGCTGATGGTTGCAGTGGCAGCTTCTCCGAAACCACCCATGAGGTTGGCGGCCTTCACACTGTAAGTCTTGACATTGGGATCGGCGGTGATGCTGGTACCGCTGACAATGCCGACCAACTTACCGTCGGCAAAGACGGCGTAGGCAGGTGCGTTGTCTACAGCTTCCCATGACAGTGTGTTGTCCGTACGGGTCAGTGTGCCCATCACGGCTTGCTCAGCCAGCGTCTTCGGTGCCCAGTCGGGGAACACCTTGTCAATGGCGTAGCGGGCTACGGAGTCAGCGTTCAGCGTAGTGTTGTAGGTATAGCTCAGCTTGTCCTTGGTGAAGGTCTGCTCGTTGCTCTCAGGTGTCACCACATTACCTTCGCTGTCCATGGAGTTGTATTCCTTGAAGCTGTAGGCCGGTGTGTTCATTCCGCCTGTCGTGAAGCGGGTGGCCACAAGTTCGTTAGGCTGCAGCAGGGTGGTGTTGAGATAGGTCAGCATCGAGTTGCCGCCCCAAGAGCGGCCCAGGGAGTAGCTGTCGGCCTTGTTGTCGATGGTGCACTCGTTGAGCACGTAGCCGTACTTGACGGAAGCGCCGGGATAAGGTGCTGCGATGACGTCACTGCCATCCTTGCCGGTGGCAGAGCGGCTCTCGTTGACGAGGCGTACCTTGTTGAAGTAGACGTCGCCGCTGCCGCAGAGGTAGTCAACCGTTCCGTGGATTTCACCGCCTTCGAAGTAGAACTGTCCGTCGGAGTTGCTGTAGTAGGTGTCCTGATAAGAGAGCATCTTCACATTCTTGCAGATGGTGCGGTTGCCTTTGTCCTGCAGCACGACAGCACGTCCTGCAGCACCGGTAGCATAGTAGTTGAGTGCGTTCTGCAGGGTGAGATCCTGGAAGTAGGTGTTCTGACCGGTGATGAGGAAGGTGGCGGTAGTGCCGATACCCTCGTTGGCAGTCTGCGGTGCATTCACGATGATGGTGGAGTCGCGGTCCTCGCCGATGAGAGAGATGTTGTTGCCGGAGATGGGGGTGAGCACGGTCTCGCCGAGGTCGTAGCGGCCCTTGGGCAGGAAGATGTAGGTGCGGCTGTCGCCGGCATTGGCGTTGGCCACCTCGATGGTGCTGAGCAGGTTGTCGGCGTCGCCGGCCTTCACTACGTAATAGCCTGCTGTGTTGCGTGCGATGGGCTCATCCTGTACGTTGACGATGGTGACGGCGTGCACGTAAGGTGCGCCTTCGAAGACCATTGTGAGTACGTCGGCCGGACCTTCATAATAGTAGGAGTTCATGTCGCCATCGGTGGAAACCGGGGTGGCGATGGTGGTCAGAGAGTCGCCCTTGCTGTTGATCAGCTTGATGTCAGCGGCACCGCCGTAGCGGCAGAGCTTGGTCAGGATATAGGCGTTGCCACCTACGAGCAGGTGGAGCGAGTCGCCTTTGGCAAACTGCCAGCCGTGGCTGCCATCGTGGAACTTGCCGGAGCCAACATGGTTGAAGGCTTCGTGATCTTCGTCGTAGAAATACTGGTCGGTGAGATTGAAGACGTAGCGCTTGGTAGTGCTTTCGGTCTCAATCTCGGTAGCGATGCCATAGAGCGCGAGGTCGGTGGTGATGACGTCGTCGGTGGTGTACTTGCGGTTGCCGGTGCCGTTGGCTGCCTTAAACCAGCCGCGGAAGGCATAGCCTTTGGCTACGGTAGCGTCGGCAGCGCTGTATTGGAAGGCGCCGATGGTGGCGTCTTTCTCCACCTTCTGTGTACCGATGACGGTCTTACCGTCAGTGTTGTAATAAGTCAGCGTATAGTCGGGCTTGTAGACGAATGTGGCCACATAGGTCACGGTATCGTTGTTGGCTACAACGGGAATGGTAGCCACGCAGCTGGTCTCAGTGCTCGTGTAGGTCACTTCACCCACCGTTCCGTTCTCGGCCACGAGGTTGGTAAGCGGGTTGGATGCGGATATCATCGATTGCTTCTTGGATATCTCAATGGTGCCGGCGAAGGTGCCGTCGGCATTCTCTGTGAAGATGTCGGCTGCGTGATAGGTCTGGCCGTTGGCTTCGAAGGAGCCGAGCGACGGTGTCAGGCTCAAGTCTACGTTGCCATAGATGTCGAGCTGGAAGAGGTACGCGTTCTGCTTGGCATTGAGGTTGGTGAAGCGCAGCTGGCAGTTGGTGCGGTTGACGTCGACATCCACGTCAGTGCCTTTGGCATTGGTGGCTACCGACGAGCTGATGACCACCCAGTCGCTGTCACCGTCACCTTTGGCTTCCAGCATCCAGCCACGGTTGCTGCCTGTGGCACCATGTAGGAAATGCACCTTGGTAATGCTGGCCAGCGGAGAGGTGACGACGTAAGGATCGTCACTCTTGCTGCACATGAGGTAGCCGCCTTCCCAGTTGGGGAATTTGGCGGTGTTCTTATTGGTGGAGCTCACCTGTGTGTCGAAGAGCGTGAAGTTGAGTGCTTCGTGGCTGTACTTGGTCTGCCAGGACACTTGCGACTCTGATTTAGCTGCTGCTGCATCAGTCCACTCGGTGAAGGTGGTGGAGTAGAGAAGCTTCTCCTGTACCAGGCTCACCTGCACCACGCGGATGGAGTAGAGATATGACGAGCCGGTGCCGACAATCTCCACATAGCCGTTGGAGGCATCTGTAGAAGTGGCATTGTAGGTTGTCACGTCAGCTGTGGCGGCAGCGCCGCCCACGGTATAGTTGTGATAACCAGGATAAGAGGTCACGATGACAGAGTCGTGGGCAGTCTTGACGGGGACGCGCAGGATGGTGTTGGCATTGAACTGGGCGTCGCTGCCGCGACTCTGTAGCTTGCCGTTGGTGGCATCGACATAGAGGTCAATGCCATCCACATCAGAGGCTACCGTACCGGTGGTACCCTGAATGGCAACGACTCCTTTTGCCATGTGCTGGAAATCCCAGATGGCTGTGACGTCGCCGGCTTTCGCCACGACAGTCATCAACAGCATTAGCAGTAGCAATGCTGGTCGAGTTAGTTGTTTTTTCATTGTGTGATGTGTAATAATTAGTTGTAGATAGTATTTTATTTATGGTTGGATTTCTTTCCATTGCGTATCACGATGCCGTGGTAGTTGTTGCCTATGCGCTGCCCGATGAGGTTGTAGGCGGGCGCGTTGGCATCGGCTGTGATGGTGACTGGACGGCGGATGCCGGTGGTAGAGCTGATGACGCCGTCAATCACGATGTTGGTAAAGCCGTATTGCTTTGGCGAGCTTCCTCCGTTGAGGTTATAGAGGTTGATGACGAGGCTCTGCGTGCCGCCTGCAGCGGCGACATCGGTGATGGTCTGACTGTAGTTGGTATAGTAATTTGGTGTCTTGTTGCGTTCGGGCACGAGGGCTGTGGAGAGCTGCTTGGAGGTGCTCTCTGTGGTGTAGGCAACGTCGATGCATCCACCGTCAGTGCCTATGCGTGAACACGTGAACGACACGTTGGAGGGCTGAAAGACGTAGCCGTCCTTAAGTGTGAACGAGAACGTGATGGTGTTGTCGCTATTGGCCGATGTCTCTTTCTCGGTTGGCTGTATAAGGGTCTCGGTGGTGCCGTTGACGTTCTTGGTGCCTACAAAACTGAGGTTGCTGCCCAAGACGACAGCTGATGCGGAGATGCCTTTCTCGACGTTGCTCGACAGCGTTGCGCTCTCTGCGGCGCCGGAGACGAACGGCCATGTCAGCGTGCCCTTGTCACCGGTGATGGGCTTGGTGGTCGTGGTATCCACGCGTTGCACGAGGCGGCCGGAGTAGTAGTCGAGTCCCTCGGCTTTGTTGACGGTGGGATAGTACTCTGCTACAGAGTCGATGGCATCGGCGTTTTCGTTTCTCATGATGTCCTCTACGAGTGCGTTGGCGTACACTTCGAGGTTGGTGTAGTAACCCTTGCTGTCGAGGGTATAGGTCTTGGCGTCGGAGGCATCGTTGGGATTGAGGCCGTTGGCAGTCTCCCACACATCGGGCATGCCGTCGTTGTCGGTATCGAAGTTGGCGGCGCGTGAGCCGGTGGGGAAGTCTTTCTCTGTGTAGCCGTCTGCGTCGGACACAAGGTCGATTCTGCCTTTTACCTTCGTCACGGAGCCAGTGTAGGTGGAGGCGTCGTTCTCTGCCTCACTCATGTAGCGGGCATCTACGTCGTCGCGATACAGCGAGGCACCACCGTAGGCCAGAATCTTGTCGTAGGCAGTCTCGGCGCTGTGAGTGGTCACCTCACCGGTGGGAGCCATAGGCGCGTCGAGCTTGATCTTCACGCAGGGTATGCCGGCGGCATTGTTCACGTGGGCTACGTCCTGACCGTAGTAATAGAGTGAGTCCTTGGTATAGCGCTCGCCGTTGATGGTCTGTACGCCGGAGTCGAAGACCACGCCTTTCCAGTCGTAGTTGGCGCCATAGTTGTAGACATAGTTGCCACTGATGTAGTAGCGGCTCGTCATGTCACGATAGGTCTTCTCGTCTGACGAGGTTGTGGAGTTGGCGATGGAGACCTGTGTCACCCGGTTCTTGTTCTTGGTCTCGGGTGTGGACTTATAGTAATTGTTCACCATATTGATATATCCACCGCCGGGTCCGCCATAGCAGCCACCGCCACCCCAGTCAAAGATGAGGCAGTTGCGGAAGTCCACGTTCTCAGCCTGCACGGCATTGGCCCATTTGTACTGACTGTACAGTGTGTTGCTGGTGTAGCCGGTCCAGTTGTAGCGGGCACCGTTGAAGCGCGGGGCTCGGTTGTTGACATGTGCAATCATATTGTGGTGGAAGCTTGCCAGCTTGCCACCCCAGATGCCTCCGTAGCCGTGGGCGCCTTTGCCGTGGCCGGCGTTGTTGAGGCTCTCGCCAATGGTGCACCACTGCATGGTGAAGTTGTTGTTGTCGTAGAACGAAGCCACCTCGTCGATGCTCCATGAGAAGGAGCAGTGGTCGAGGATGAGGCTGGTGACGTTGCGCTTCCAGCAGGCATCGGCTCCGTCGTTGACGTCTTTCTCTTGTCCACGGCGCACGCGGATGAAGCGGATGATGTTGTTGGCACCCGGCTCTACGGTATAGTAACGCAGGGTGATGCCGGGGTAGGGAGCGGTCTGACCGAGGATGGTGGTATTGGCGCCAATCTTAAGGTCAGAAGCCAGTGGGATGACGCCGCCGACGTCGAACACGATTATCTTCTTGCTGTTGCCGCTGACTGCCGCACGCAGTGAACCGGTGCCGCTGTCTTTGAGATTGGTGACATGGATGATGTTGCCGCCGCGGCCACCCGTGGTGTAACGGCCATTACCCTCAGCACCCGGAAAGGCGGGAGCCTGAGCCAGTGACACACCGCAAAGGGTAGATGCGGCCAAAGTCAAGAGTAACTTTGTCTTCATAGTTTGTTGTTTCTTAATTTCTTAGAGTTTTCAGAACATTAATATATAGGGTTTGCCCGTACCCAGTGCAATGTATACATGGGCCTAAAGCTATTCTTCATACTGAGTATCGGTGAGTGACATTCAGTGCATGTAGGAGACACAAGTGAAAAGCATTGTCATCATCAGCGTTGTTTTGATAGTTGTATGTCTTGTTCACAGTACTAGCTCTACCTCATTGAAGTACGAGAAGATAGTGTCTGATTGATTCTGTAGCAGTTAGCTTACTTGCAAAATTAGTCAAAAATCACGTTAGTGTAACAGATTGTATGTTATTTTTCTTAAAAAGCGATTATATTTAACGAAAGTATAGGTGCGGGGAATCAGTTGTGCAGGCATATCTACCTTCCTATCAGTCTCTTCAGAGTGAAGTAGAGCTCTTCCTGCAGGCGGAACAGTGGCCAGTGGCGCATGGGGCAGTAGCCGAACTTTCTTCTGAGGTGTGGGCGGAGCCGTTGGGTCTCAATGCGTTGCCAGCAGTCGTGCAGGAGGCTGAGGCCATAGCGGTTGTCGGCTTTGCTCAACTCGTGGCGGTGGAGGAAGTAAAACTGGTAGATGCCCACGATGTTGAGCCACATCTCGTTCTCGTACCGGTTGAGGATGTCCTGGCTGACATGCAGTTCTTTCAGTTGCCGCTTCATGCTTCTGTTGGCCAACAGGAAGTCGTAACGTGAGCGGCTGACGATGTGCGACGTCGACTGAGGGTGTTGATAATAGTAGTACCGTCCTTTGCAGCATCTCACCTCGCGTGAGGCGTAGTAGTGCAGTCGTGTGGTATTGTCGTCGCTGTAGGTACGGCAAGTTTCGTCGTAAGGAAAACGGCGGTGGAGCTCCGTGCGCACGGCATAGACGCCATGAATGGCCCATGTGAGGCTGTCGATGAATGCGTCGTAGCCGGTCTTCACCTCGAAGGGCTTCATATCGTAGGAATGGTTGCGCGAGGCATCGTCATAGCAGTAGACCACATCAAACAGCACGCTGTCGGTAGCCGGATGGGCCTCAAACACGCTGACGGCCTGTGCGAGTGCGTCGGCTGACAGCCAGTCGTCGCTGTCGACGAAGGTGGTGTAGTCGCCATCGGCCAGCAAGAGTCCTTGGTTGCGGGCATGGGCCTGACCTTGGTTGTGGTCAAGATGGCGTATCACGATGCGTTGGTCGCGGCGGGCGTATTGCTCGAGCACCGACCACGAGTCGTCGGTGGACGCATCGTCGACACACACCACTTGGATGTCGCTGAGTGTCTGGGCCAATAGTGAGTCGAGACAGCGCGGCAGGGTTGCGGCAGCGTTGTAGACAGCTACTAAGACGGTGAACTTACTCATGGCGCCTCCTGTTTGTAAATCGTTGCATGACATTGCGGATGTTTTGCATCACGTCGGTGTTGCGCGACAGGAAGAGTGCTGACAGTGCCATGCTGGCCACCAGACAGGCCGCGCCAGCCACCCAATAAAGCCAATGGCTGCACAGCCTGACCACTGCAAGGGTGATGAGGCCGATGGTCATGTGCGTGGCAAAGATGAGTGTGGTGTAACGGCTCATGCGGAACTTGTACTTCGCTCCCATGTAGATGTTGAGCATCAGAAAGTCGAAGATGGCCCCGATGAGCAGTCCTATGCCGGCTCCAATCAGCGCGTAATGCTGGTAGCACCACAGGGTAGCCACGGCGACGACGACATCGTAGAGCGCTTCCATGAGCAGGTAGGAGCCGGAGTCGCCTTTGGCCAACGGAATGTAGGCCACGGGCAGTTTGGCGGCCCGCAGAAAGATGGCGGTAATCATCAGCTGTGTCATGGGCAGTGCCGGCAGGAACTGATGGCTCAGCAGCAATGGCAGTACGAAGGGCAGAGCCACGAGCAGGGCCACGAGCATGGGGGCCACGAGCACGATGGAGACCTCGATCTGCCGGTCGACAACGATGGAGAGGGGCTTGCCGTTGTCGTGCACGACGGAGAGCCGTGGGAAATAATCAGTCTCCATGGCACTGAACACCATGCTGGCATACACCATCGTGAGCATGTAGCCTGCATTGAACAATCCCAGGTCGCTCAGTGAGCCATTGTGGTTGATAAACGACCGTATCACGAAGTCGGCGCAGCTGCCCAACAGTCCGGCAATGGTGAAGGCGATGCCGAGCCGTATCATATCCCATCCACGTCCCATGTATTTCTTCTGGAAGATGTTGTGGGGCCGATAGGCGCGCCACGAATAGGCGATGGTGACAAGACACTGTGAGAGCGCTACGAGCACGAGTGAAGGCACAATGGCCTTCTCCCACCATATATAATAAAGCGGTACGGAGATGAACAGCGAGCACACGACATTGAAGAAGGAGATGGTAGCCAGGGCACGCAGCCGTCGTGTGCCTTTGAGGATGGCCATCTCACCGCCGGTGACGGCCAGCAGGCCGACAACGGGTGACAGAAGAATGAAATGCAGGGTGTGGTTGCCCCAACTGAAGGTCCATGTGTTGAGCAACGGACTCATCACGATGCATACTATCACGCCCAGCAGGGCGACGATGGCGCTCCACGACCTCACCAGGCCGATATTCTCGTCGAGCCGTTGCTGGTCGTGGCAGTCGTAAGCCTCCGACACGTTGCGCACAGCGCTCATGGCAATGCCGAGGCTTGTGGAGTCGGAGACCATCTTAATGGTGGAATTGAACAGCGAGACCAGTCCCATGCCGTCGGGACCGAGCAATAGGGCAACAAGCTTACTGCGTACAAGGTTCACCAGAATGTTGATGCCTTGCACGCCCCCGAAGATGCTCGTATATTTTAAAATATGGTTGTAGCTGTCGTCTTTTTCCATCCAGATGGCTGATGGCAGTTCCCCTCCCGGCGTCGCTGCAAGAGATGGTCAGCGAGGCTGACGCGGGAGGGGGACTACAAGTAGATTATTTCGCGCTGAACTTCTCAGTCTGCTGTCTGATCAGTTCCTCGTCCTCGAAGTAGTTGATACGCATGGCCTTGCGCACATCGTCCATGGTCTGTGCGGCCACCTCGCGTGCGCTCTCAGAGCCTTTCTTGAGGATGTTGAAGATTTCAGGAATGTCTTTCTCGTATTCCTGTCGGCGTGCGCGTATGGGTTCGAGCATGCGGTTGACGATATTGTTGAGCAGTTTCTTGCACTTCATGTCGCCGATGCCTCCGTGGGTGTAGGCGGCTTTGAGCTCGTCAAGGTTGTGGAACTCCGGCCAGAAGTCGGCAAAGTCCTGATCGGTGGCGAAGGCGTCGAGGTAGGTAAACACGGCGTTACCCTCCACGTGGCCAGGATCGGAGACGTTGAGGTGAGTGGGGTCAGTGTACATGCCCTTGATCTGCTTCCACACGGTGTCGGCGTCGTCGGAGAGGTAGATGCAGTTGCCGAGGCTCTTCGACATCTTCTCCTTGCCGTCGGTGCCGGGCAGACGACGTGCGGTGGCGTTCTCGGGCAGCATGATCTGCGGCTCTACGAGCACAGGCGCATACAACTGGTTGAAACGGTTGACGAGTTCGCGGGTGAGCTCGATCATCGGCTCCTGGTCCTCACCGGCAGGCACGGTCGTGGCCTTGAAGGCAGCGATGTCGGCAGCCTGAGAGACAGGGTAGCAGAAGAAGCCCAAGGGGATGGAGTTGTTTTCGAAGCCGCGCATCTTCACCTCCGTCTTCACGGTAGGATTGCGCTGCACGCGGCTCACGCTGACAATGTTCATCAAGTAAACCGTCAGCTCGGCCAGTTCAGGAATGCGGCTTTGTATGTATAGCGTGCACTTGGCAGGGTCGAGACCTACCGAGAGGTAGTCGAGTGCCACGTTGATGATGTTGTCACGTATCTTGTCGGGGTTGTCGGCATTGTCGGTGAGTGCTTGTACGTCGGCCATAAAGACGAACATACGGTCGTAGTTGCCTTCGTTTTGCAGTTGCACGCGGCGGCGCAGACTGCCCACATAGTGTCCCAGATGAAGGCGGCCCGTGGGACGGTCGCCTGTAAGAATGATTTTACCCATATCGTGTGTTAAGTTGTTTGCGGATGATCTTTCAGTTGTTTCCCCGTTATTTTACGAGGGAGTTGACGGCATGTCTGAGTCCTGACACGCTGGTCATGTAGGCTTTGGCCGAGCCGAAGCGCAGGTGCATGTCCAGACGGATAGGCACATGGTTGTCGTCGTCGGAGATATAGAAGTCTACAATCTTCTTGTAGCCTTCTCCATTCTCGTTCTCCATATAGGCGAGTTTAAGGCAGCGGTAGGTATGCTTGTTGTCTGCCTTGACGTTCACCTTTCCCTGGTAGCGCAGCTGAGCGGGATAGCGCTTGGTACCGTCGACGATGGGGAACCTGACGACGTAGCCCTTTGACCATCCTGTGGGGTTGAACGAGCGTGCGCGCAGGAAGATGCTCATCATGTCGTATACGCAGTCGTTGTAGGTGTGCTGCTCATGCACGCGCTCGCCGTTGTGACGCAGGCGGCGTTGCCTGACGTGGCACTTGCCGTTGGGATAGGAGTAGTTCACCTCGTCGACGGTATAGCGCTTGCCTTCTCTGGCACCTTTGCGATAGTAGAGCGGCGCGAGGTCGAGCGTGTTGTAGCAGAGCAGCGTGTCGCGCAGCACGAAGAAGTTGTCGGCGCGTTTGTTGCCTCGTGTGATGAGGCTGCCGCGGTAGGCCTGGCGGCCTTCAAACGTGGTCTGGTCGGTATCGAAAGAGGCCGTACCTACCTTTACCCATACAAACTGCCAGTTGAAGTAGAGGTTGTATGTGAGACGTTCACCCGACTTGAAAGCCGAGTTGTGGAAGGCACACTGGGCCGATGCTGCTGTGGCCATGACGGTGAACAGCAGCAGGGTCAGCAATAGTTTCAGATTTCTTTCTTTAAGCATATTACTTAAGTTTATGTGATAGTCTTCTATTGATTCTGTTGATGGCAAGGCGCCGTGATTGTCAGGCGCCGCCATCGTCACATTGACTGGTTGGCGACATAGTCGATGCCGAGCTTGCGTGCGCGTTCCATGTTACGGTGCTGGATGGTCTTTTGCTTGTCGGCTTTCTGCTGTGTGATGGCCGTCGGCTTCTGTCTCCACAGTTCGGTGGCTGTCGGGTCCCAACTCAGATTGAGGTCCCATTTCTCCCGACATTCAATGACATTGGGGTCGTAGTATACCTCTTCCGGCTGCAGCTTCTTGTCGTAGTCGCCTGTATCCCACACGCCGTTGTTGTTGGCGTCGACGATGACACGCATGTAGTACTTGCCACTCTTGAGATAGTAGAACTCGGCAATGCCGTTGCTGGTGTGTGCATTCTTGACCACCTTGCCCGATTCGTCGAGCAGTTGGGCGATGACATGCTTGCCGTTCATGGTGGGCAGTGTCATGAGCAATGTGGCGTAGGAGGTGGTGGGCCTGACCTTCAGTCCGAGTTTCAGCGTCTTGCTGACGTCTCCATAGATGGAACTGAACGTGGCGCTGTCGGCTTCGAGGCTGTACTCAGTGCCAGGGCGCCATTCGGCCTTCAGCCGGTAGGTCTCGTCGTTGATGCGCTCGAGCTCAAACCGCTCGCGATACCATACCGAGTCGTTGGTGGGGTGGGAGTAGAGGTGCACGTGCGCCGTGTCGACGGGGTTGAGCGGCAGTGGCGAGACGATTGTCACGTTCTGGTCGGGGTCCATGTCACCGGTGGGCGTGATGTTGAGCTTCAGTTCGGGCAAGGGCATCACGGAGTCGTAAGGCTCGCCGCGCTTCTTGCTCTTCTCCTGTTTCTTCTGCCACTCCTGCAGCTTCTTCTGCTGGTCTTTCATTCGTTTGGCGTAGCTGATCTTAGAGAGCAGCTGCAGGGTATCGGTTTGTAGTCGCAGCACGCCGAGCGTATCGGTGATGTGGTGGGTGACGGCCATGTTGAGCGTGTCTTGGTTGACGAGAGCCGTGTCGCGCAGCCAATACGTGATGGTGTCGCGCTTAGCCGATGCCTGAATGAGGAAGGCGTTGGCGGCGTTGAAGTTCAAGCCTTGTATCTGTGGCAGGATGGAGTCACCGTAGCTATAATATAAGGTGAAGTGATTGGCATCGGGCCGTTCGCTCTTGGTGAGGTAACGGTCGGTGACTATCTCGTTGAAGGCGCGCAGACAGATGTCGTCGGGCAGGAAGTGGGTGTAGCCCACGCGAGTGATGTCCTTGATGTGAAGCGAGTCAATCCACGTGGTGTCTTGTCTGAAGTCAGCCTTGAAGGTAGGTTCGATGAGGTCGTTGTTGAAGGCCAGCATCTCGCTGCGCTGGTTGAACCTATAGTTGCCGTCGGCATCTTGCAGGGCGTAGACGCGGTAATGGCCCGGTGCTATGCCCTTGATGGTGAAGCGTCCGCGCGAGTCGGTGCGCGATACACGCAGCATGGGTTTCGTCCTGAAGGCAGAGTCGCTGGTGTCGGCATAGAGTCCGACGAGTATGCCTTTGATGGGCTCGAGGTCCTCGGCTTTCAGTACGTAGCCTGACACCTGCAGCGTGTCGATGTGGTCGCCCGTGGAAAAGCTGTAGGTATAGTTGCCCAGTGGGTTGCCCTCGTTGTTGTCGCTGATGGCGCTGGAGAAGTCGATGGTGTAGGTGGTGTTGGCTTTGAGCGAGTCGGCCAGCTTGACGCTGATGCGTTTGCCCTG
>Ga0256406_1006092_pt1 | contig 12319 bp, 11 predicted proteins | sample RumenRJG_03DNA_FD_185986 | JGI IMG/M metagenome (GOLD analysis project Ga0256406, IMG submission 185986) | Bovine rumen microbial communities from Lethbridge, Alberta, Canada - RJG_03 | ecosystem: Host-associated > Mammals > Digestive system > Stomach > Rumen | place: Canada: Alberta | collected...
CCCTAACATCAATCCCCTCAGAATCAAATTGCTGATTCTAGTATAGGGGAACTTGCTCCAGAGTGGCTCACTTTTTCATGAGCGTTTAAGTCCTAAATGGCTCACTTTTATATTAGCATTCACAAATGTGGTATCAATATTATTTTTCAAGTAACCAAAACTGTCTTTTTCAGTTACAAAGTACAATAATGTTACAGGAGTTTTTTGAAATACACGATTCCTGGTCTATAGTACCGGCCACAGTAGCTTACTGGTTGCAAAAGCAAGCAGATATCAATGTTATGGACATGATAAATGGACCTAAAGAAAGAACCACATATCTCATTTTTAAAAGAAATTCATTATCTGATACAACTAAAAATTTAATTACCCTATTAAAAAATTACGCCTCTACAATCAAAGGCGTAAATCTATTTACATGATGATAACATTGAGAGGTGCGGACAAAAAGTTGGACTTAAATAGATTTCCAACAGAATATCCGCACCCCTAAATGGTTAAATTAACCCGCCGCCTACAAATTGATGAAATCAATTATCCATCAGCTGCTTAAACACGGCGGACGTCATCGCTATTTTCTTTTTTCGTATCATGACTATAAAATAACAAAAAATACTGAGATCTCTAAGTGAATCAGCGCGGATACCTTCTCAATTATTGGAGAGGGTATTTTTATATACCTGATTGTTAAGTCCGCCGCACCAAATCACCCGGCCTCCTGGCCGCATATCCACTTAATCACCTAATACATTCCCCCACCATGCCTCATTTTCCAAATACCATCGAATAGTCTTCCTGATCCCATCAGCAAACTTCGTCTCCGGGAGCCAGCCGAGTTCATTATGGATCTTGGCCGGATCGATGGCATAGCGGCGGTCATGGCCTTTGCGGTCTTTTACAAAATGGATCAGGCTTTCCGGTTTGCCCAGTGCCTGGCAGATAAGTTTCACGATATCGATATTCTTCATCTCATTGTGGCCGCCCACATTATAGACTTCTCCTGCCGTTCCTTTATGGAGGATGAGGTCGATGGCGCGGCAGTGATCTTCCACATACAGCCAGTCACGGACGTTCTGGCCGTCCCCATAGACGGGCAGCGGCTTATCATGGAGCGCATTGATGATCATCAGCGGAATCAGCTTTTCCGGATATTGATATGGTCCATAATTGTTACTGCAGCGGCTGATGGTGACGGGCAGGCCATAAGTCCGATAATACGCCAGCACCAGCAGGTCGGCTCCGGCTTTGGAACCGCTGTAGGGGCTGGAGGTATGGATGGGCGTGGTTTCCGTAAAGAACAGATCCGGACGGTCAAGCGGCAGATCCCCATAGACTTCATCCGTCGATACCTGGTGATACCGCTGGATTCCGTATTTCCGGCAGGCATCCATCAGGACTGAAGTACCGATGATGTTCGTCTCCAGGAAAATCTGGGGATTTTCGATAGAACGGTCCACATGGGATTCGGCCGCAAAGTTCACTACAATATCCGGATGCTCTTCTTCAAAAAGTGCACAGACGGCCCTGCAGTCGCAGATGTCGGCTTTGACAAAGCGGAAATTGGGTTTGTCCATAATGGGCGCAAGCGTGGAGAGATTCCCTGCATAGGTCAGTTTATCCAGGCAGATGATCCGGTCTTCCGGATGGGTTTTCAGCATATGGAAAATAAAGTTGGAGCCGATAAATCCCGCTCCGCCGGTTACGATAAGGATCATAGGGGGTGTCCTTTCCGGGGAATTAAAGTGGTTTATTGTCAGAGATTTTATCTGTTTGCTAAAAATATTGCACACCTTTATCATCAATCGAACATGCTACATGGACGTCACTGACCTCAACCTGAATACCTATTTCCGGATCGTTCCGAACCATACGCCTCGTCATGGAGATGATATATCCGGCCGTTTTTCCTCCCGTCCTTGGCCATCCCCGCCAGGAAACTGCTGACCTTAAAAGTGCAAGGAACTGCAAAACAGCTGTTTTATTGGCTCACTTTTAACCGGCCAAAAGGGTCAAAAACATTCCGGTCTTGGCAGCTTCATTCACCATATATTTTTTTGGTTATAAGATTTCTGACTGGTTTCCAATAAAAAAATTCTTCTGTTACAATACTTAAAGCCAATAAAACAATAAATATAATGGCTCCGCTATGTATAAACTGTTTTAATTTTACGCTCAATATATTAATTAAGACTTGATGTACAATATATAATTCAAAACTGATGTTTCCTAAATGAACAAACAATTTATTTCCAACGATTTGACTGAAGAAGCTATTCGATAGAGTAAAAGCATAGATAAGAAGAAGTTCCAGTAAAATAAAAATTGCCGGCAACCAAATTTTATCAAATAAAATACAGGAAAACAGATAAATAGCAAGAATAGAAAATTGAAAAATAGAATTAAAGTAAGAAGTAGATTTGACTGTATTGACATGTATTACAAGAGCATAAAAATACCCTATTGCATAATCAATGAAACGATAGGCGGGATTAACGTAAAAAGAAAAAACGCCAGGAATCGGATTTACGCCAAAATATTTACTCAGAGAATCTAAGATAATCTTACAAACAATCAAGATCATGAATATAACTGGTATTTTTTCTCTTTTAATATGCTGAACAGAAGAAATTAATAAGGGAGTACAAAAATAACAAAATATAATTGATGACAGGAACCAGCTCACTCCATTGAAGCTAAACTTAGCTGGGTCATACCAACTTTGAAGTAATGATATATTTAATACTGCGTCCAGTATGAAATGTGGTATGCCTCCAGAATAATTAAATCCGTGCTTAAAAAAGTTTCTAATTATATAAACAGCCATTATGAGGAACATAACTACATGAAGGCAGTAAAATTTTTTAATTCTTTTTACCACAAAATTTACAGAAGAATGTAAATTGTATTGGGCTAAACTATTTGAATAGTTATATGCAATTAAAAAGCCGGATAATAAGAAAAAAATCTCTACTCCACGAGCCCCAAAATCAAATATTTTATGCTTTGTAAAGAGCCAATAAGCATGGTTAAAAAAAATAAGTATAAAGCCAAAAAATCTCAAGCTTTGTATTAATTGAAGTTTATTCATATTTAAAAATATCCTTTTCAGTGAAGGTTTTATGCATAACCAATTTTAAAAATGAAGCATATAAGCCTCTTTTAATACAAAGATTTAAGGTTTCCAACCGGGTTTATATTTATCATTCTTTCCCAAATGTTGAAAAATACCATCAAAAATTCCGTTCAACCGTACTTTCGCTTCAGTAAATGATTTTCCTTTTAAGGGGCAAAGCACAGCTTTAACAATCATCAATAAAGTAAAATATAAAAATTGTTTACTATAGTGCCTTCTAAATAAATCTATCTGATTGCGATATCCATAATAAGTTTTCCAGCTAACTTTTTCGTCATGCCCCTCTGAACAGTCATGGACGATAGTACAACTTGGTATACAATAAATATCTCCATACTCATGCAGTCGAACACAATGTTCAAAATCATCGAGCCATATAAAATAATCTTTATTCACAAGCCCAACCTTTTTTAGTGCTTCCTTATTAATTAATATCCCTACATAAGAAGATAAATCAATTCTTAAATAATCCATAGAAAGTTCTTGTTTTGTTAATTTTCGTTTCCATTGACCATTTAATGGAGTAGTCTTTATAACGCGATGTTCATTATCAAAACTATTATGTTGTAATACTTTTCCACATACAGCTGATATTCTCTCATTTTTGTGTTCTTGAATAAATGTAATTAATCTCTCTAAATAGTCAGGGTTAGGATAAGCATCATCATCAGCTATTAAAATCCAATTTACTTCTAGTTTTAGCGCTGCTTCTTCACCAAGGTGAAACCCACCGCTACCGCCCAAATTACTTTTAGCATGAATAATTATTTTACAAAATTTTTCTTTCTCAAGCTTCCATTTATCTAAAAACTCAGAAGTTCCATCAGTTGAAGCATTATCTACAATAATTAAATATTCTGGTTTAAGTGATTGTTTACAATAGCTATCTAAAGTTTTTTTTAATTTTACTATTCGATTATAAGTAACAATAACTACCGCTATATCACAATTGCTATTCATGTATTTTTTTCCTTTCAGGACTTTAATAAACTTTGTATAATGAAAATATTCGAGTCATTTTTAGATAACTAATGGGATAAGTGTATTATTCCACAAAAACCCACAAAAAGAATATTTATCGTTATAATTAAGATGCAAATTTTTAACTTTAATACGACTCAACATATATAGCTGCCCATAGAAATCCAGATGCATTTTGAAAACACCTTAGAAGATATAATATACTAAGAATACACAGATGATAATTAATGATAATTAATGATAATTAATCATCATAAATACAACAATTTTTACTGTTTTAGTACAACTTAATATAATACAACTGTTTATATTTTCAATATCCTTAAACGCATGCAATATTATATTTAAGATTGAAAAATCTGAACCGTTTTTTTCAAACCTGTTTCAATATTATATTTAGGATTCCATCCCAATTTTTTAATCTTTTCTCCGTTTAAGCGAGCTTTTGTAGCTTTGCTGTAACCAGACTTTTCGACTTCGTCAGGAAGTTCAAATACAACCTTAGTTTGGGCTATTTTCGCAAGAATAGCAGCTAAGTCTTTCAGTGTTATATCGGAACTTTGATTAGCAATATTATAAGCCTCTCCCTTTTTTCCTAAGAGAAGAACTGTTAAAAGCCCCGATACGGCATCCGCCATATATGTATAAGAATAATATTGATTCCCGGCACTCTTCAAGACAATATCTTCTCCTGCCACAGCTTTTTTGATGAATTGACTGATAGCCTTCGTATCGCTTTCCAGCATGGTAGGCCCATAAGATCGGGTAAATCTGGGAATGACTACATCCAGATTTTTTTGTTTTATATACGCCTGGCACAAAGCTTCTCCACAGCGTTTGCTTTCAGGATATCCAGCCCGCAGCGTATTACAGTCAATGTAGCCGCAATAATGCTCGTCAAAAAGTTCCTTATCTCCCCTATTTTCTCCATAGATTTCATTAGATGAGGCGAAAGCAAACCTTTTAGCATGATGACGTACACTGAAATCCAGCATATTTTTCAATCCAATTATATTGGTCGCAATCGTTCCAATAGGATCTGTCGCATAGGCTACTGGATGTGTATTGCTGGCAAGATGAAGGACATAATCAATAGGTTCATCCATTTTTTCCTGCAACGGTTCATTTATATTATGGGAAATAAAATGGAAAAGTGGAGAATCAATATAAAAAGAAAACCGTTTCTGAGCTTTTTCTACGCTTCTCCCTAAAGCCAAAATTCGGCAGTTTGTTTTTTTATAGATATTGCGCCACATTAGCACATCAATCAAAAAAGAACCAATTAAACCTGTAGCTCCAGAAATAAGCACAGAAGCATCCCGAAATTTTTTCCAGGGCAAATCCATTTCTGCCACTCTTTTAACGTCTTCTTTATACAAAGGATGTTCATGTATATCCATTTTGTTTCCTCACTTTAACCAGGTATCTTTATCTGCTTTCAAATACGCTTTAAATAACTCCAAATCGTCTTTCGTTGTCAGCTTAATATTCTTATCAGAACCTGCAGCAAAATGTAATGTTACTCCCAATTCAACCATCATAGTATTAGTATAGGAGGACCCATAGATTCCAATTTTTTTTTCAAAAGCTTCATGGTACTTCTTATCTAACAAATCAAAACGGTATGCTTGGGGAGTAGAAACCCGACGCAACGTTTCTCTTGGAATATATTGTTTTGTTGTAGAACTGTCATCAGGATTGATAATAAAAATCTGTTCATTATAAGGCATGGAAGTTACTGCATTCCCATATTTTTGTGCCTTAAGCAGGACATCTGTCAGAACAGTAGCATCAACTAATGGACGAATACCATCGTGAATCACAATAATATCATCTGATTGTACTTCACCTTCCAGATTATAGACCCCGTTTCGAATGGATTCCTGCCCGGAAGCGCCACCGGATACGATCCATTTTAATTTAGTAATATTGAACTGCCTAGCATAAGCACGGAGTACATCGTGCCATCCATCAATACATACAACTTCAATAGCATCAATTTGCTGATGCCTTTCAAAACTTTCCAATGTATACAGAAGAACGGGTTTATCATATACATTAATAAATTGTTTGGGAATATCTTGACCCATCCGTTTCCCTGATCCACCAGCAATAATTACTGCAATATTCATGATTTAAATTACTCCCCCCTTCTAATTTATTATAAATTTGATCTATTTCACAAGTTAAGTATTTAAAATACTAATAACTATTTTATTAACTTGACTACAAAATTTTTAATATCTGGTGATACATTAATTACATTTTCATTTTTACTTTATAAAGAAGAACTATAAAATTATGAGAATTTCTTAACCAAAAAATAAATTTCATTGTGAATTAAATTTATCTTTTTATTAAGTTTATAAACAGCGCAACATTCTCATAGTTTTCTTAAAAATTTCTTCGATTTTATAAATGATCAAAAATCAATACTGACAGTAGAAATATAAGCATTGTATTTAATTCTTTATTTTTGATTAATTAATGATTTCTTCTCAATGATAGCATTTATTGCTCTAAAAACATTATCACAAAAAGTTCCTATCTGTAACTTAGGACTATTACAATAGTAATTAATCATCTTATTTACTTGTGTTAAATCTACCTTACCCTTTAAAATATTAGATAATAAAGATAGTAATTCATTACAATTTCTAACATAGCTATTCTGAAGACAATTCTGATATTCATTTGATAATAATCTCTTATATGCTTCATAATCAAAGTCATAAAAAATTATCGGTTTATCCAATAAGGCGAAATCACTTGCAACGCTTGAGTAATCTGTAATCAAAATATCTGTAGTTAAAAGTGCTTTTTGAATATCAGGAATATCTGCATCATTGTAAACAAATATATTCTTCCTTATTTTATTCATACTTACCTTTGTCAAATAATGAGGTTTAACAATAAATTTTGCATTATTTTCGATAAGCATGTCTTCTAATTTATCAGAATTCACTAATTCATTAATTGCATCTTGCAGTTTATCCTGCGAAATCTTGTCTTCTCGAAATGTAGGCAAATACATGATAATTTTTTCATTGTGATTTTGTAATGAATAATCTTTAAAAATATCGTTCCTTGGTTGTCCAGTAATTTCTATCTTTGAAACATCCGCATTATATTGTTGCCTTGCAAACTTTTCTCTCATAAAAGGAGAAGTCGTACAGATCAGGTCCGCAAAAGACTCACAATACATCTTATGTTTTATATTTCTCAGTGCAACTCCTAATGCATTTTTTTCTTTATTATATTCTCTTAATTCCAATTTAAAACCTACACCATGAAATAAAGCTACTTTAATTGCTCCATTTAGATAATCTATATTCCCAAAATCCATAATGCTATTGGTATAAAACGCAACGCCTGCATTTCGCAATATTTTTTTAGCTTCAGGTGAGCCTACTAGAAAACAGGGTTTATTTTCCTCTTTTAATTTTTGAAAAACAGAGTGATTTTTTGTTATCCATACAGCTAATATTTGAGGATGTTTTTCCAACATATACTCATACATTGACCTACTATTATCTGAATACTTATTTCCACCCCAACAGCCAAACACCCACAAATTCTTATTCCGATTATAATTAGGCGTCATGTGAAACCTAATCATTTGTTTAACCCATTTAAAGCTAATGCTCATAACTAAATCCTCTATCCCAATTTTATTGTTCAATAAAATTAATTCTGCTTTTTTAAAATATATTTAAAAAATTTTTTAGTTTTCACAGCCAAAGCATCCTTTAAGTAACCAAACCAAAGACTATTATATGAATCAGAAATTTGGTAATATCTTTGAATATAGGATATGTTTTTTTTGAAATATTTATAGGTATTAATAAATTCGTAAAAAGATCCTCTAACTTTCCAAAACAATTTTTGATATTGTCCCGATATAAAATTTCTTGGCAAATTAATTTGCACTCCTTTTGAATCATAAAAGATTTTATATCCAGCTGCCGAAATTTGTGTAAAATAGTCTGTTTCTTCTCTAAATGCGTTTCCTTTGTATCGAGTATCAAAATTAAACTGTTGCCCAACAACCGTTTTAACTAAAGCACAAGCATGACAAAATGGAACTCTAATTGGTGTATCTACATCGAAATTAAAATTTATAAAAAACATTCTCTTGATATTTAACTCATACTCGATGGAAGTGATGGGTCTACTATTATCAAAAACGAATTTATTCAAATGAGTATATTCCTGTTTGTTATTCAAATATAATGCCTTAGCTCCTACTACATCTGCACTATAAATATCCATTGTTTCTAAAAGCCTATGAATAGTACCTGGAAGAATAAATGAATCATCGTCTCCAAAATATATATAAGGATATTTAGCATGTTTTTTTCCTTCATTTTTTGCCGCCGTTTGTTTACTATTTTTGAGCATTCGAAAATATTTAATCTCAGGATATTTATTCTGAAGACGACTTACAACTTCTTTTGTATCATCTAAAGAACAATCGTCGACAATTATAACTTCACCAACATCTTCTTGTATATAAGTGGGAATCGTTTTACTTAATAAATGTGCTCTATTGTAAGATGGAATTACAACTGAAACTAGTTTTTCTTTCATAAAAACTCCTTCGCTATCTTACTATAAAAAATTTATTAATAATTTCTGAAATCGCAGAACGTGCCACTTCAAAAGTATAATACTTATTAAAAATTGCAATATTTTGCCTAAATATTGCAATCTTCATATCATCTGAAATCGAAGAATAATATCTAATTGCATCAACATATTCATTAGCAGTATTACATCTCATAATTCCCTTTAAATGATCTTCTTCAATAGCTTTTTCATAACCAACCAAAGCTTCATCACTAGCAGCAATCATAAGACCCATACTTAACGTATCTGCAACTTTCACTTTCATACCGGCACCCTTTCCTTTTTCTATAGGAGCTATCATAAGGGTATTAACCGGAAGGATATTAGCAAGGTTATCAAAGTCTGCAACAACCGTTATATTATCAAAATTTTTTACCCAATTATATATATATTGTTTCGGTTTACTGCCTGCAATAATAAATTGAAATGTGCTGTCATTTTTTAAATATGGTTTCCAAACATGCTCGATAAAATTCTTTAATGCTACTAAGTTCGAATCATAATTAAGACTACCGACAAAAGCTATTGTTTTTTTAATCGACTTAATGTGAAGAGGCTGATTTTCTTTTAGGCAAATTGGTATGATTCTAAAATTTTTTCTCGTCCAAGAATATAATACTCTAGCTCTATTAGCATCACGTTCTGTTAAAAAAACAAGTTCATCACTATAATTAATGGCATCACTTTCATCTCTCTTTACCGCCATTTTCTCAATCAGCTTATAAAAAATAGCTTTAGGTCCCTTTAATTGAGCAAAATACCCATCGACATAGTCAAATTCTATATTCTCGAAAAAAGTAATAACTTTAATGTTAGTGTTATAATTTTTTAAAATTTTAGCTAAAAAACCAAGTCTTGACCTTCCCAATAAAACTATATCCGGATTGTACTGCTTTAGCTCATCTATGTGTTTTTTTATTACAATATACATAAAGGTACTGTGACCACATATTCGAGAGATTCTATCTATAGAATTAGTTTTAATTACAGGAATTCCCAGAGATTCAGAAATATTTTGTCCCAAAGAAATTACTTTCAATTCTATTTTATGCATATCAGCATAATTCTTGGCAGCATCGTAATATTTTAAGCTTCCAATACTCCCACCGCCATGCCCATGTATATCATTATCTGTAATATAAAGCAACTTCATAAAAATTCTCCCAAATGAATAAAAAGATTATTTAAGGTAGTATTTTTTTACCCCATTAATAAAATACCATAAGAAGTAATAAATAGATTTCAAAAGATTTAGTTTTAAAAAGTTACGATAAATAAGCCATCGATAATAAGCTGCATTTTTTTTATTATGAGACCTACCATCACTGCTTACACGATACTTCAATAATATTTCTTCAATACCTGCATATGTAAATTTGCAACGTAATCCATTTAATAGGAAACAAAAATCTTCATGAAAATATTTCGAATCCATTAAATTATTGTCTGTCAGTCGCTTTATAAAACAAATACTTGATAAACAAATAATATTTTCTTTTAATAATTGATTGAAAGTAATAGTTATAGGTACAACTTTATTCTTTATTATTCTATTTTGTTCATCAATAATCTGGTATGAAGAATAAACTAAAGCTATATTATTATAAGTTTCAAGCACTTTAATTTGTTTTTCTAATTTTTCCGGTAACCATATATCATCGCAATCAATAAAAGCCAAGTATTTTCCCTTAGAAATTTTAATACCTTCATTGCGTGTTGCAGCTACACCTTTATTTCTTATGTTTTGTAAAAAAACAATGCGCATATCCTTATTAGCGTACTGTTTTATAATTTGAGGACTTTTATCTATTGATCCGTCATCAATGATAATAAATTCAAACTCTGTAAATGTTTGCTTTAATACAGACTCTATTGATTTAGATATGTATTTTTCAGAATTATAACTAGGCATTATAATTGAACAAATAATATTATTATTCATAATTTTTACCAAAAATTATTATAAAAATATATCTAACTTGATATTATTTAGTCATTTATAATAAATTACTTAAATTTACCAACAGTTCTGCCATAAACATCATCAAATCTAACTATATCATCTTCACCCAAGTATTTACCATTCTGTACTTCAATTATATACAGAGGAAGCTTCCCCGGGTTAGAAAGCCGGTGCCTTACACCAATGGGTATGTATGTACTCTCATTTTCTTTAAAAATCACTGTTTTATCGTCAAGCGTCAGTTTCCCTGTGCCACTGATCACAGTCCAATGTTCACTGCGATGGTAATGCATCTGCAGACTTAAGCTTTGTCCAGGATTGACACAGATTTTCTTTACTTTATACCCTTCTCCTTCGGAAAGAATAGTGTAACTGCCCCATGGACGGTACATCGTCACATTTTCAGAAACTTCCGGACGCTGCTCTTTTTTTAACTGACTAACTAATTTTTTAACCTGCTGAGATTCTCCATTTTGAGCTACAAGCAGCACATCAGGAGTATCCACGATCATAAGATTTTCCAGTCCGATACCTGCAATCAATCGGCTGTTTCCTAAAATCATTGTATTACTGCAATGATTTATTTTCACATCGCCGTGCAGTACATTGCCTTTTTCATCGGCAAGCATTTCACGGATAGCGTCAAAACTTCCAATATCATTCCAATAGATATCTTTCATCGGAAGAACTGTCATCTTCTGAGAATGTTCTGCTACGGCATAATCAATGGAAATATCAGGCAGGTCGTTAAAATGAGAAACTAATTGATTATAACCTTTTTCAGCCAGTTTCACGATTTCAGGTGCATATTGGCGCATCTCCTGTTTCATGGTTCCTATTGAGAACATGAACATGCCGCTGTTCCAATAGTAGTTTCCTTTTTCAATATAGAATGCAGCTGTAGCTGCATCCGGTTTTTCCTTGAAAGAAGCTACTTTAAAACCTTTAAATCTTTTTTGATCCGTTGCTTCAATATAGCCATATCCTGTTTCAGGGCGGGTGGGAGCAATTCCCAGTGTCACGATTTGACCATCCTGGGCATTTTGGATTCCCGATTGAACAAGTTCAATGAAATCATCTGCCGGCTTTATCACATGATCAGAAGGCCCGACAAAAAGGACTTCATCGTCCATACAATTCATGTTCTCCTTGCAATAAGCCATCGCCAGAGCAATGGCTGGTGCCGTATTCCGTCCTACAGGCTCGGTGAGTATATGGCCATCCTCAGCATGTACATTTTTAAGTTCAGCCTGAACATGGAAAATATAATCCTGATTCGTCACAATGATAATATCTTTGGCATCCACCAATTGCAGATAGCGCTCAACAGTTTGAGCCAATAAGGATTTATTTCCGGCAATCTTGAGAAATTGTTTCGGATAACAAGATCTGGATAAAGGGAAAAGACGGCTTCCTCCACCACCAGCCAATATAACAACTTTCACTATACATGCTCCTTAATTACTAATTTTCATGAAATCTTTCCACGGTAAATTGCAAGTTGAATTTGAACACTCATAATCAAGAAACACACTCAATAGCATAAACTTCATCGAGGAATGCATCAAATAGTTCTGACGGTGTATGGTAGCCCAAAACACGACGTGGGCGCT
>Ga0256406_1006093_pt1 | contig 12319 bp, 14 predicted proteins | sample RumenRJG_03DNA_FD_185986 | JGI IMG/M metagenome (GOLD analysis project Ga0256406, IMG submission 185986) | Bovine rumen microbial communities from Lethbridge, Alberta, Canada - RJG_03 | ecosystem: Host-associated > Mammals > Digestive system > Stomach > Rumen | place: Canada: Alberta | collected...
CTTGTCTGAGATATACAAATGCGTGAGGGATTGGAGTGGCGGCGCAGCCGTTGCGGAGCGGAGCAAGGCGAAGTGAAGCAATGTAAGGGCTTTGCCCTGAAACCACGGAAAGCCCGACCGGAGCGAAGCGACGGACACGCCCATATTTTTTTACATAAGTTTATAAAAAATTTAAGTTTTGTTTACGTCTGTTTTAAGTTTCTTCTGTATGCTTGGGCAAAAAGGGCGGCTTGTTGATGGTTTTGATTTCGTCTGCCCGAAAGTTTGCCGGTTTAGGAGATGGAAATGAATAAGAAAAACATGCGGATTTTGAACTTTTTGAAGGACGGATTCCACGGGCTTTGCATGGCGTGCGCTGACAGCGTGCCGGGCGTTTCGGGAGGAACTGTCGCGTTTTTGATGGGATTTTACGAGCGTTTTGTCGGCGCGATTGATTCTCTTGTGTTCGGCGAAAAAAAGGAAAAACTGCCTGCGCTTTTGTATCTTCTGCGGCTCGGAGCTGGCTGGGCGGTTGGCTTTGGAGTTTGCGCGGTTTTGATTTCCAAAATGTTCAGCGAAAATATTTACGTGATGTCGTCGCTGTTTTTGGGATTTACGGTTGCGGCGATTCCTGTTGTGGTGGCGGAAGAGCTTTCCTGCGTGAAAAAGTTCTGTGCCGCGCCGTTTTTTGTTCCGGGGCTTCTGCTCGTTGTGCTTGCCTCGCGCTTTAATTCGGTTGCGGCTTTCTCGTCGCTTAATCTTGCAGTTCCTAGCATCGCAACTTGGCTGATTCTTTTTGCTGCCGGATTTATCGCAATCAGCGCAATGATTCTTCCGGGCATTTCCGGCTCCACGCTTCTTCTGATTATGGGGCTTTATCTGCCGGTGATAAACGCGGTCAAGGAGCTGATTCACCTGCATTTTGCGTTCTTGCCTGCGGTCGCGTTTTTCGGCCTTGGCGTTTTGGTCGGACTTGCCGGAACTGCGCGCCTCTTAAAAAATCTTCTTGAAAAGCACCGCGCCCAGATTATCTATCTTGTGCTTGGGCTTATGGCCGGCTCTCTTTACGCGATTTACAAGGGACCTGCAACTTTGTCTGAGCCTCAGCCGCCGCTTTCGCTTGATACGTTTAGTATGCTTGCATTTGTCATCGGCATTGCTGTGATTGTAGTGATGTATCTTGCAAAACGGAACGCGGAAGAAAATTCAGCAAAGTAAGATTTTTATTTGGGCGTTTTCCCAGAGCCGATTTCGGCAGGCTCAATCAGCTCTGGGGTCGGGCTTTCCGCACTTCGCCGACTAACCGCGGCTCATTCCAAAATGGAGTTTCGACAAGCTCAACCGCCATTTTGGAACTTCGGTGCTCCAATCCCTAATGCGAAAATATCATATAACATTCAATTTTGATTCTCACAAAAAAAACTAATAATTCTATGAATTTCTGTTATAATTCCGCTATGACCATAAAACGCAGGCTTTTTATTTCGAATATCGTGATGATTCTTGTTCCGGCGGCGGTTGCGGCTTTGATTGCGCTTGGGGCGGCGTTCGCGTTCTGGCGCGTTGTTTACGTTCAGTATATGGACGAGTCGCTTGAAGACAGGCGGCTGCCGCTTGTTTACAAGATGATTTCAAAGCAGGTTGAGTCGTATCTTGAAAGCGGAAACTCGCAGGGCAAGGCGTTTGTTTCTCTTTCGGATTTTGCGGAAAGTCACGGAATTTTTGTCAAGGTGAACCGTGCGGACGGCGGGCTTTTGTTTTTTGTCGGAAACGAAACTGAAGAATTCCGCCAAATTGAAAATTCGTTTTCGGAGTTGCTTGCGGTTTCTTCTGATTCAAACGCAAAAACTGGAAGCGAATCTTTTTCTATGAACATCAACGGAATCTCTTTTGTTAAAAAGCCGCTTTTTGTTCGAGGCGAAAATTATTCTCTTTTGATTTTTGGAACTTTTGACTGGCACGAGGACAAGGACAACGAGGCGGTTTTCAAGATTCTTTTGGCTGGAATTGTTCTTCTCGTTTTTGCGGCGGTTTTTGCCACGAACAGTTTTCTTACGCGATTTATCGTGAAAAAAGTTCAGTCGCCTTTGGAAATTCTTGAAGACGGCGTAAAAAATATCAGCGACGGAAATCTTTCTTATAGAATAGATTATTCTGCCGACGATGAATTTCTTCCGATTTGCAGCGCGTTCAACTCGATGGCTTCTCGGCTTGCGGAACTTTCTGAGGCGCAGAAAAAGGACGAGAAAAACAGGCGTGAGCTGATTGCCGGAATCTCGCACGATTTGCGCACTCCGCTCACTTCGATTAAGGCGTATGTTGAAGGCTTGCGTGACGGCGTTGCGGACACGGACGAAAAACGCGCAAAGTATATGGCGACGATTCTTTCAAAGACAAACGAGATTATCACGATGACCGAGCGGCTTTTTATGTTCTCAAAGCTCGACTTGGACGAATATCCGTTCAGCGCGGAAAAACTGAATGTGGCGGCGGAAATCAAGAATATTGCGCAGTCGTTTTTGGACGATTACGGCGAGAAACTTTCCATTAAAACTGATTTTTCTGATGTCGAGAACGATTGCGGGAACGAAAGCGAAACGAAAATTGAAAAGGCAGAAATCGTTTTTGACAAGATTCAGTTCAGAAATGCTTTGGCGAACATCGTTGAAAACAGTTTGAAATATTGCGGAAAGGAAAAATGCGTTGTGAAGATTTCTTTCGGACGGCGCGGCGGATTTGCTGAAATTTCAGTTTTGGACAACGGCCCTGGCGTTCCAGACGGCGCGCTTGAAAAGCTTTTCAACGTTTTCTACCGGACTGATTCTTCAAGAAGTCCGCGAAAAAAAGGAAGCGGCTTGGGACTTGCAATCACCGCGAAAGTCTGCCAGCATTTTGGCGGAACAATTTTTGCAGAAAACGCAACGGAAAAAGACGAGCTTCCCGGACTGAAAATCACAATGCGCCTGCCGCTGGCATAAAAATGTGGGCATGGAAAAAGATTTGCGGTCATTGAGCCTGTCGAAATGACCGCAATAGCACAGAACGAAAACTTTTTGAGGTGAATATGAAAAAAATCCTGATTGTTGAAGATGACGAGGCGATTGCCGAAATTGAGCGCGACTATCTTTTGATTCAAGGCTTTGCGGTGGAAATCGCTTCCGACGGAAAAGCCGGGCTTGAACTTGCGCTGAACGGTTCTTTCAGCCTGATAATTTTGGACGTAATGCTTCCCGAAATCGATGGCTTTTCGCTGTGCCGCACGCTCCGCGAAAAGCTCGACATTCCAATCATCATGGTTACTGCCCGAAAAGACGACATCGACAAAATCCGCGGGCTTGGGCTTGGCGCGGACGACTACGTTGTAAAGCCTTTTTCGCCCGGCGAGCTTGTGGCAAGAGTCCGCTCGCACATCGCCGCCTACGAAAGAATTGCAAACGGAACTTCGCGTGGGAATGCACGGACCGCCGAATCAGAATCTGCGGAAATCGTTTTCGGAAATTTAAAGCTCGTTCAAAAATCCAGGCGCGTCTTTGTCTCGGAAAAAGAAATTATTCTCGCAAAAAAAGAATTCGATATGCTCCTGCTTTTCATGCAGAATCCCGACCGCGTTTTTAGCAAGGAAGAGCTTTACGAGCGGCTCTGGAGCGACGAATCCAGCGGCGACATCGCGACTGTTGCTGTTCACATAAACCGCCTGCGCGAAAAACTTTCCGCCTCCACAAACAAAATCGAAACCGTCTGGGGCGCGGGGTACAGGTTTCAGCGTTAAACCAAACTGCAAGCCTCTAGATATTTCAATCTGAAAATTCAGAACAAAAAATCAATATTTTCGCAAAAATTCTTATAAAAAATCCGCCCATAATTTTCTATTTCAATTTAAAAAAAATATATTGACATCTGTATTAGAAAAAAATATTATAGTTAGCGATAGTTAACTTTTTAAGTTATTTTCAATGTCAAATTATCATTAGGTATAGGAGAACGACCATAATGCCATTGCTTTTTGCTTCAATTGGAGATGAACTTTCTATCACTTCTATAAGTGGAACTCAGGCGTCAAAACAACATTTGTCTGACATGGGTTTTTCCGAAGGTTCTAAAATTATTGTAATTCAAAAAATTCCGACTGGTTTAATTGTTAAAGTTAAGGAATCTCGTATTGCCATTGATAGAAGCATGGCATCAAAAATTCAAGTTGCATAGGGTTTAATTAATAATTTAGGAGATAAACAAATATGGGCACATTAAAAGATGCAAGTGTAAACTCCACTGTAACAGTTACAAAACTGAACGGTGAAGGTGCGCTAAAACGACGTCTTATGGACATGGGCTTTACAAAAGGATGCAAGGTTTTTGTAAGAAAAGTTGCGCCTCTTGGAGATCCTGTGGAAGTTACAATCCGCGGATATGAACTTTCTGTACGCAAAGCTGATGCAGAAAACATTGAAGTTGAGTAATCAGAAAAAGAGGAATATTGAAATGAACACAAAAATTGCTCTGGCAGGAAATCCAAACTGCGGAAAAACAACAATGTTCAACTCTCTTACAGGTACTGTTCAGTATGTAGGTAACTGGCCTGGAGTAACAGTTGAAAAAAAAGAAGGAAAAGTTAAGGGAAACAAAGAACTTATAGTAACTGACCTTCCTGGAATTTATTCACTTTCTCCGTATACAAACGAAGAAGTTGTTTCACGTGATTATCTTGCATCAAATGAACCTTCTGCTGTAATCGACATTGTTGATGCAACAAACATTGAACGAAATCTGTATCTTACAACTCAGATTTTGGAGCTTGGAAAACCTGTTGTTATTGCATTGAACATGGTTGATGCCCTGAAAAAATCTGGTGATAAAATTGACAGCAAAAAGCTTGCTGAAAAACTTGGCTGTAAAGTTGTTGAAACAGTTGCTCTTCACGGAAAAGGTGTAAAGGAAGTTGCAGAAGCTGCTGCGCAGGCTGCAAAAGAAAATACAAAAGTTCCTGCCGCTTGTTTTGCTTCTGATGTTGAAAAAGCAATCAGCGAGGTTGAATCAATTCTTCCTGCTTCTGTAGAAGAAACAACTCGCCGTTGGACTGCAATAAAAGTTCTTGAGCGCGACAATGTTATTCTTGAAAAACTTAATTTGGATGCAGCCGCAAAAGCAAAAGCTGAAGAAATTACAAAATCTCTTGAAAAAGCACACGATGATGATATTGAATCAATCATTACAAATGAGCGATACAATTACATCACATCAATTCTTAACGGAGTTCTTGTAAAGTCTGGAAAGACAATGACAACTTCTGATAAGATTGACCGCATTGTTACAAACCGAATCCTGGGAATTCCAATCTTCCTTGCTGTAATGTGGTTTGTTTATTGGGTTGCAGTTTCTACAGTTGGTAGCATGGGAACTGACTGGGCAAACGATGTTCTGTTCGGTGAATGGATTATGGGCGGAACTCAGACTTTGCTTGAAAATGCCGGTGCAAATCCAGTTCTTACAGATTGTATTGTAAACGGAATTCTTGGTGGTCTTGGTGCTGTTTTAGGATTTATTCCTCAGATGGCAGTTTTGTTCGTTCTTCTTTCTATTCTTGAAGATGTTGGATATATGGTTCGTATTGCGTTCGTAATGGATCGTGTTTTCAGAAAATTTGGTCTTTCTGGAAAATCGTTCATTCCGTTGCTTATCAGTTCTGGATGTGGAATTCCTGGAATCATGGCAAGCCGTACAATTGAAAATGAAAACGACCGCCGCATGACAATCATGACAACTACTTGGATTCCTTGTGGTGCAAAACTTCCTGTAATCGCAATGATTGCTGCTATTATCGCAACAAAATTCTCTCATTCAAATGCTTCTTGGGTTGCTCCTGCAATGTACGCGATTGGAATTGCTTGTGTTTTGCTCGCTTCAATCATCCTTAAAAAGACAAAGTATTTCCACGGACCTGCAGCTCCATTTATCATGGAACTTCCTCAGTATCATATTCCGCAGCTTAAGACAGTTCTTCTTCATACTTGGGAAAGATTATGGTCATTCATTAAGAAGGCTGGAACAATCTTGTTTCTTGCTTGTCTTGTAATGTGGTTTCTTTCTAGTTATGGTTGGCAGGCAAGAACAGAAGTTGCAGAAAATGAAACAACTGTAGAGGCTACAGAAGAAAATTCTGTTGAAAATACAGAAGAAGTTGCGGCGGAAGTTGTTGCTGCTCCAGCTGCTGAAAAAGTTTCTTTCGGTCTTGTTGATGATCCAAATGATTCTGTAATGGCAAAAGTTGGTGGCGTTCTTCGCTATGCATTCATTCCGCTTGGATTTGGTGGAGAAAATGGCGGATGGCAGTGCGCTGCTTCTGTTATTTCTGGTTTTTCTGCAAAAGAAGGAATTGTTACAACAATGGGTGTTCTTGCTGGTGCAACTGATGAAGATACAGAAGCTCTTGCTGGAGCTGGAAATGTTTCAGATGTTCTTCCGGAAGATAATGCTGATGATGCAGAAGCTGTTGAAGGCGAGGATGCAGAGGAAGGAAGTGCTATTAGAGCTGTAGATGCGATTGCAAAATGGTTCCCTACAGGACTTGTTGCATTCTGCTTCCTTTTGTTCAACTTGCTTGATTCACCTTGTTTGGCTGCTATCTCAACAATGGCAAACGAATTGCATGACCGAAAATGGTTCTGGTTTGCAATTTTGTTCCAGAACGCTTTTGCTTACATTGTAACATTGATTGTCTATCAGCTTGGAACTTTGTTCACGCAAGGACATTTCGGAGTTGGAACAGTATTTGCATTCATCTTCTTGATTGCAATAATTTTTGGACTTGTAAGAAAGAATCCTTATGCAGAAATGGATTCAAAAAAAGCTATGGCTGCATAAAATAGAAAGTTGTCATTATAAAAATGGCAATTAATTTTGGAGAGCACAGTGCAAGCGTACTGTGCTCTTTGTTTGAAATAGCGCTTGTTGGAGATTTTATATGATTGCAAATATTATTGCTGTTGCGATTATTGTTTTTTGGGCAGGTTTTGTTGTTCTTTCTGTTTTAAAAAAGAAAAGACGGGAAAGGAAGAATGGAATCCCAGCGGGTTGCTATTCGTGCAAATCATTTCAGAGCGGAATGTGCAAATTGCATTGTGAGGAGCGAAAATGATTGTTAATATTGTTATTGTTGCGGTATTGGCGCTTATTGCTTTGGGTGGAATCAGAACGCTTATAAAAAATGCCCATGGAGAAAGTTGCTGTAGCGGAGGAAACACTGAAGTTCCTGTAAAGCCTGTGGATAGAAACAAAAAAAATTATCCTTATAAATGTATCATTATAATAGAAGGAATGAAGTGCATTAATTGCGCAAAAAGAATTCAGAACAAATTGAACGGTGCAGGAATGTGGGCAAAAGTGAATTTTAAAAAGAATTCAGCAGAAATTTTATTTAAAGAAAAAGATTCTGCCGAATCGATAGAAAAAATAATTGAAGATGCCGGCTATAAAGTAGTGAATTATAAGGAAGAATAAAAGTTATTTTCTGAATAAATCCGCATGAGTTCCTGTGCGTGAAAGTTCAAGAATTAGAACATCATCTTTTATTTGATAAATCAGTAGCCAGTCTGGTTTTATGTGGCATTCACGGTGATTTTTCCAGTTTCCTTCAAGTTCGTGGTCATGGTATTTTTCGTCGAGGGGGAGACCGTTTGCGAGCAAAAAGACAACTTTTTGTAATTCTTCAATTTTGTAATGGCGCTTTTTCGCAAGTTTTATGTCTTTTTTGTATTGCGAAGTCCACTTGATTTGATATTTCGGTTCTACCATTTTTTCATCTCCTCAACAAATTCATTAAATGAATAGCCCTTCACATTCGGGTCATTTGCAATTCTGTCGCCTTCTTTCATGGCTTTGATTGTCTTGCGGTTCGGGCGGTCAACGGCGATGTCGAACGGAATGCGTCCTTCGCGGAGAACTTGTTTTGTGAATACATTGTAAAGCCCGGAAACTGTCATTCCGACCTGCTCGCAGAATGAAGAAATATCTCTTTTGTCCTGATCGTCGAGCGTAATTGTTAAGTTTGCCATAATATCCTCCAAAAACAGTTGTTTACACTTGAATATATGTGAATTTTATGTGTTTTTCAAGTGTGAATTACAGTTTTTCTTCAACATTCAGTTTTGAATAGATATATGTGTCCTTCCAGATTGGGTTTCCGTTTTCGTCTTTGCGGAAATAAATATCCTTGTGTAGATGACCTTCGCGGACAAATCCGAGCTGTTCCAGAAGTTTCCATGAGGCGGAATTCAGCGGGTCGCAGTTCGCTTCGATTCTGTGTGTGCCGTTTGAAAACACATTGGCACACATTGCATAGCAGGCTTCAAAAGCGTAGCCGTTTCCCCAGAATTTTCTGTTCAGAACGTAGCCGAGTTCCAGAGTTTCACATTCGCGCTTTCCAAGAAAAACGTTTCCTATCATTTTTCCAGTGCTTTTTAGCTCAATTGCAAAAATTTCATCGGAAGAAACTCTCCATTCAAGATTCTTTTTTGTTTCTTCAAGGCTGAGCGCGCTGTACGGTTCAAAGCGCACGACTTCCTCGTCGGAAAGGTATTCGTACAAATCGTCCAAATCTTTTTCTTCGTATTTGCGGATAATCAGTCGGTCGGTTGTGATTATTGTATTTTTCATTTTAATCTCCATGTTTTTTATATTAGACTAATTGAATTAGTTTTTGTCAATGGAGATTTTATTTGTTTTGTATTTTTTTATGTCAGATTGAAATTTTTCCGTCTTTTATTAAATTCAGCATTGCCTGTGCTATTTCAGGGTCAAATTGGGTTCCTTTTCCTTTTTCCAGTTCTCTGATTATAATTTCCTTTGGAAGGTGGGGGCGGTAAGCGCGGTCTGTTGCCATTGCGTCAAAAGAATCTGCCACGCAAACAATTCGTGCCTCAAGGGGAATTTCCTTGCCTTTTAGACCTTTCATGTAGCCCTTTCCGTCGTAACGCTCATGATGATACAGAACTACAGAATGAACATTTTTTATTCCAGTGAAGTCTTTCAAAATCTCTGCGCCATAGGTTGTGTGTTTTTTCATTTCGTCCCATTCTTCATCGGAAAGTTTTTCGGGCTTACATAAAATTGCTTTTGGGATAAGAACTTTTCCAACATCATGCAGAATTCCGCAGTTATAGATATTTTTTTGAAATTTTTTGTTGTAACCAAGTTCTTCGGCAATCATTTTTGAATAAGTTGCAACGTTTATTGAATGTCTTTTTGTGTATGCATCGCGGGTATCTATAAAACTTGCGCAAAGTTTTAAAAGTTCAGAAATTTCTTTTTCAGCGTGAATTTGCTGGTGCTTTATAAAGAAATAATTTATTGTCATTAAAATTGTGATAAAAGCGCCAAAAACTGTGATGCCCATAAAAACATTGAAAAATTTATAATTGAATGGAGATTTAAGGAGTTTGGCTTCTAAAGAAACTTGCGTTCTGGTTAAAAATTTCTGTGCATACAATACAAATCCTAATTTGCATGAACTATATGGAAGAATTTCTTCATTTTTTGCTTCTTTTGAACCTGTTATTTCAATTATTCCGTCTTGTTTTTTATAAGTTCCGCTCCAGCTGCTGTCGATTTTTGCGTCTTCTGGAACTTTTAACTTTAAATTCCAGTCTTTTATTTTGCTGAAAGTGTTGTTTCGTATAAAAATATCGTATTGTGCACCGTGCAGATTGTTTTCAAGTTTCCAGGAATTTAAAACGCCGTCGCTTCTGAGAGGAATTTGCATTTCTATAAAGCAATCGTTTTTCTTGGAGGAATTTTCCTGTGAAAGTTCAGTTCCTTGCTGTGTTATTGTTACATCCTGAAAAAAATGATGAGTTATTCTGTTTGTAAAACTGATGTAAGTAAAAGTTGAAATCAAGACGACTGCGCCAACAAGTGTGAAAATACCTGTTATTAGAATTGCCTTTTTTTGTAAAATAAATTCCACGATTTTGTTGTCGTCCATTAAAGCCTCTTATGAAAATTATACAGCAAAAATATAAAATCTGCGAAAAAATAAGAAATAAAATTGCAATTTTCCGCATTTGCGTTTTATGATACAATCGCTTCTATGCAGAATCCGCAAATTCATTCTTCTGAAAATGACAGCGCGCTTGGAACGGAAAAAATCTCGCGTCTTATGGTGCAGCTTGCGCTTCCGTCTGTGCTCGCGTATCTGATAAACGTTCTTTACAACATTGTTGACCGAATTTACATCGGGCATATTTCTTCTGGTGTTGGTGGCTCGGAATCTTCTCTTGCGCTCACCGGGCTTGGAATCTGCCTTCCGATAATTCAGCTCGTTTCGGCGTTCAGCGCGTTTGCCGGAACTGGAGGCGCGCCTCTTGCGGCGATTGAGCTTGGAAAAAGCGAGCTTGACCATTCCGCAAGGAAAAATGCGCAGAAGATTTTGGGAAATGCAGCTTTTATGCTGATTGTTTTTTCCGCTGTTTTGACTTCGTTCTTTCTGATTTTCAAGACGACGGTTCTTATGTTCTTTGGCGCGAGCGAAAAAACTTTGCCTTATGCGGATGGCTATCTTTCAATCTATCTTTTGGGAACGATTTTTGTGCAGCTTTCGGTCGGGCTGAATCCGTTCATAACTTGCCAGGGACACGCAAAAACAGCGATGGTTTCAATTTTGATTGGCGCGGTTTTAAACATCATTCTTGACCCGGTTTTTATTTTCGCGCTTGGAATGGGCGTAAAAGGCGCGGCGCTTGCAACGATAATTTCGCAGTGCGTGAGCGCGGTCTGGATTGTGTCGTTTTTGGCTTCAAAAAAATCTGAAATCCGATTGAATTCTTCTATAATAAGGCCAAGTTTCCGGGTGATAAGAAAAATCAGCTCGCTTGGAGCGTCTCCGTTTGTCATGCAGGCGACTGAAAGCGCGATTTTTGTTGTGTTCAATTCTGGCCTGCAGCGTTACGGCGGCGACATTTACGTTGGCGCAATGACGATTATGCAGAGCGTAATGCAGATAATTTTTATTCCGGTCGCAGGATTTTCAAACGGAGTTCAGCCGATAATCTCGTACAATTTTGGTGCAAAGAAATTTGACCGCGTAAAAGAAGTTATCCGAAAAATGCTTTTTGTGAACGGAGTCGTTACAATCTTCCTTGTTTTGAGCGCGACTCTTTTTCCAAAAGGCTTTGCTTCTCTTTTTACTTCCAGCGGCGAGATTTTGCAGATTGAACAGAAACTTCTGCCGGTCTACATTGCCGGAATGTGGCTGATGTGGATTCAGAATTCCGCGCAGACAACTTTTGTCGGAATCGGAAACGCAAAGGTCTCGATTTTTATTGCCTGCCTGCGGAAAATAATTCTTCTGATTCCGCTTGCGCTTGTTCTGCCTCGCTTTTTCGGTGTGGAAGGAATATTCTTTGCCGAGCCGCTCGCCACAATCTGTTCCGCACTTACAAGCACCGTGCTTTTGGCAAGAGAATACAGAAAGATGTGAGATTTTTTAAAATCCAGTTTTTTCCCCAGTAACAAGACCAAAATATTTTGTTAAACAAAACATAATATTCTGTTACAGAAAACATAATGTTTTGTTAATGAGAATATAATCTTTTGTTTAACACAGGAGAATGTTTTGTTACTGAAAATATTATGTTTACAGTAACAAAACAGAATGAGCCACAGTATGGAAAATTACGCAGACTGTAATTCATTCACCTGTAACTTATTTAAATTAATTATCATTTTTTTCTACAAAAATCTGTAAAATTTTTTGTGATTCAGTTCCGTTTCTGAAATATTTTTGCGTTAACTATGTAGGAGCAAAAATATGCAGAAAGAATCAAAATACACACTTAAACCATACGACGAGCTGTTTTTCACAGACGACTTCCTTTTTACCAAGATTATGCGTGACCCGCAAATCGCGAAGGGTGTCGTGCAGAACCTGCTGGGAATCAAGGTCAAAAAGATTGAGTTCATCACATCACAATATTCAATCGACGAGCTTTACGGCGGCAAGGGCATCCGGCTTGACGCCTACCTTGAGGATGAAGATAAGGTCATCGACATTGAAATGCAGACAGTCATAAAAAAAGACGAAGGTCTGCGTATGCGCTACTACCAGAGCATGATGGACATAGACCATCTGAACCGCGGCGATAGTTATATCGACCTGAAGGAGTCATACGTAGTGTTCATCTGCCTGGACGACCCATTCGGCGGCGGAAAACCGGTCTACAACTTTGTGACAAAAGAGGCGGACGGCGGGCTTATTCTGAATGACAGAATCCATAAAGTAATCTATAATGCAAGCAGCTTTGAGAAGGCTGAGAACCCGGATGTGCGCGCGTTCCTTGAGTTCATCAAG
>Ga0256406_1006094_pt1 | contig 12319 bp, 10 predicted proteins | sample RumenRJG_03DNA_FD_185986 | JGI IMG/M metagenome (GOLD analysis project Ga0256406, IMG submission 185986) | Bovine rumen microbial communities from Lethbridge, Alberta, Canada - RJG_03 | ecosystem: Host-associated > Mammals > Digestive system > Stomach > Rumen | place: Canada: Alberta | collected...
TACGCTTGAGAACCTTCCGACAAAGCTGGCAAGCCCGCAGAAGCGCGGTGTCTGCACGCGTGTCGGCACGATGACGCCGAAGAAGCCGAACTCTGCTCTTCGTAAGTACGCTCGTGTTCGTCTGTCCAATGGTCTGGAAGTGACAGCCTATATCCCGGGTGTTGGTCACAACCTGCAGGAGCATTCCGTTGTCATGATCCGTGGCGGCCGTGTCAAGGATCTTCCGGGTGTTCGTTATCACATCATCCGCGGTACGCTGGACTGCGCAGGCGTCGATGGACGCAACCAGGGCCGTTCGCTGTACGGTGCCAAGAAGCCGAAGGCTTCCAAGTAATCAGAGAGGAGAAAGAAGATGCCTAGAAAGGGTTATGTAGCAAAGCGTGACGTACTTCCGGATCCGATCTATAACTCGAAGCTCGTTACAAAACTGATCAACCGTATCATGATCGATGGGAAGCGCGGAACGGCGCAGAACATTCTGTACAACGCATTCAACATCGTTGAAGAGAAGACACAGCAGAATCCGATGGAGGTCTTTGAGAAGGCTCTGGGAAATGTTATGCCGTCTCTGGAACTCAAGGTCCGTCGTGTCGGCGGCGCTAACTACCAGGTACCGGTTGAAGTATCTGCTGAGCGTAAGCTGACGCTGGGTCTGCGGTGGCTCGTAAGCTATGCGCGTCTGCGTCATGAACCGACGATGGAGCAGCGTCTTGCGGGCGAGATCATGGATGCCGCAAATGGAACAGGAGCTTCTGTAAAGAAGAAGGAAGATACTCACAAGATGGCCGAAGCGAACAAGGCCTTCGCACATTTCCGTTGGTAATTTCGTAAGGGAAAGGAAAATATATGCCTAGAGAATTTCCGATCGACAAGATTCGCAACATTGGTATCATGGCCCACATTGATGCCGGCAAGACAACCACAACGGAGCGTATCCTGTACTACACTGGAAAAATCTACAAGATCGGCGAGACCCATGATGGTGCTTCGCAGATGGACTGGATGGACCAGGAGCGTGAGCGTGGAATTACCATTACATCGGCAGCTACAACCTGCCACTGGAAGGACTGCCAGATCAACATCATCGATACACCGGGGCACGTTGACTTCACTGCTGAAGTTGAACGTTCGCTGCGTGTTCTCGATGGCGCGGTGACGGTTCTCGATTCCAAGGCCGGTGTTGAGCCGCAGACGGAAACCGTTTGGCGTCAGGCTACGGAATATCATGTTCCGCGTATCGTATTCTCCAACAAGATGGATGCGACGGGTGCTGACTTCGATATGTCGGTTGCTTCGATCGGTGATCGTCTTGGAGCCAAGGCGGCAGCGATTCAGATGCCGGTCGGCCGTGAGAACAGCTTCCGCGGCATCATCGACCTGGTCACGATGAAGCAGGAAATGTATGAAAACGATCTTGGTACCGAGATTCATACGGAAGAGATCGAGGATCAGTTCAAGGAAGAGGCACAGCGCCGTCACCAGATCATGCTCGAAGCCATCGCTGATTACGATGACGATGTCATGATGAAGGTTCTGGAAGGCGAGGAGCCGACGATTGAAGAAGTGAAGCGTGCAATCCGTAAGGGTGTTATTTCCGCTGAGTTCTTCCCGGTTCTGTGCGGTTCCGCATACAAGAACAAGGGTGTTCAGCTGCTGCTGGATGCGGTTGTTGATTATCTGCCGTCTCCGCTTGATATCGGTGCAACCAAGGGCCATCTGGCTGACGGTACGCCGGAGGAGCGTGAGCCTTCGGATGATGCTCCGTTCAGTGCACTGGCATTCAAGATTGCGACCGATCCGTTCGTTGGCCGTCTGACATATTTCCGTGTCTACTCAGGTCATGCGACGGCTGGCTCCTACGTTCTCAACGCTACCAAGGGCAAGCGTGAGCGTCTGGGCCGACTGGTTCGTATGCATGCAAACCACCGTGCCGATATCACGGATGTCTATACCGGTGATATTGCGGGTGCCGTTGGTCTGAAGTATACGACGACTTCCGATACGCTCTGCGATGAGGCTCATCCGATTGAGCTGATGCAGATGGTGTTCCCGGAGCCGGTTATCCAGATGTCCGTTGAGCCGAAGACAAAGGCTGACTCTCAGAAGATGGACAGCGCTCTGCAGAAGCTTGCAGAAGAGGATCCTACCTTCAAGTGCTTCACCGATGAGGAGACAGGTCAGACGATCATCGCCGGTGTCGGTGAGCTGCAGCTCGATATCATCATGGACCGTATGCGCCGTGAGTTTAAGGTAGAGGCTACGGCTGGTAAGCCGCAGGTTGCCTACCGTGAGACGATTACGAAGGAAGCTGAAGTTGAGGGCCGTTTCGTTCGTCAGTCCGGTGGTCATGGTCAGTATGGTGATGTCTGGATCCGCTTTATCCCGAATCCGGGCAAGGGCTTCGAGTTCGAGGATGTGACTGTTGGCGGCTCGGTTCCGAAGGAATTCATCAAGCCGACGCAGCAGGGTCTGGAAGAAGCTCTCAACAATGGTCTGACAGCCGGCTATCCGGTTGTTGATATCAAGGCTCAACTGTTCGACGGTTCCTATCATGAAGTCGACTCTTCGGAGCAGGCTTATAAGATCGCTGCTGCTCTGGCGCTGCGTGAAGCTGCCAAGAAGTGCGATCCGGTCATTCTGGAACCGATCATGCGTGTCGATGTCACCGCTCCGGCGGAGTATCTTGGTTCCGTGATGGGCGACCTCGTTAAGAGAAGAGGTCAGATCCGCAACCAGGAAGAGACGGGCAACGCCATCAAGATCGAGAGCTTCGTTCCGCTGGCTGAGATGTTCGGTTACGTAACGGATCTGCGTTCCATTACGCAGGGCCGTGGAACCTACATCATGCAGACAGACCACTACGAGCAGGTGCCGGCATCCATTGCTAAGGAAATCCGCGAAAAAGTAAATGCGGATAAGGCTGCGTAACTGCTTCATTAGCGCTTAGAATAAGCGTTCAAACAGCATTGCAAACAAGGACCGGATATCTTAAAATGGTTACGGTCTGAATACAGAAAGAAATTCCAGGAGGAAAATAACTTATGGCTAAGGAACATTTCGACCGTTCGCTGGAACATGTTAACGTTGGTACCATTGGTCACGTTGACCACGGCAAGACGACACTGACAGCGGCAATTACGAAGTATCTCTCTGAGCATCCGGAAGATGGACATGCAGTATTCGAGGCATATGACCAGATCGACGGTGCTCCGGAAGAGAAGGCTCGTGGTATTACCATTAACACGGCGCATGTTGAGTACCAGACTCTGAAGCGTCACTATGCACACGTTGACTGCCCGGGGCATGCTGACTATGTCAAGAACATGATCACCGGTGCTGCTCAGATGGATGGTGCAATCCTCGTTGTTGCAGCTACTGATGGACCGATGCCTCAGACACGTGAGCACATCCTGCTCGCTCGTCAGGTAGGTGTTCCGAGCATCGTTGTCTTCCTGAACAAGTGCGACATGGTTGATGATCCTGAGCTGATCGATCTCGTTGAGATGGAGACTCGTGATCTTCTGACTGAGTACGGCTTCGATGGTGAGAACTGCCCGGTTATCCGTGGTTCCGCTCTGAAGGCTCTTGAAGGCGATCCGAAGTGGACACCGGCAATCAAGGAACTGCTCGATGCGATTGATACTTACATTCCGAGCCCGGTTCATGATAACGATAAGCCGTTCCTCATGGCTGTTGAGGATGTCTTCACGATTTCCGGCCGTGGTACGGTTGCGACGGGTCGTGTTGAGCGTGGTATGATCCACCCGAACGATGAAGTTGAAATCGTTGGTCTGCGTCCGACGCAGAAGACGGTTGTTACGTCTCTTGAGATGTTCCGTAAGACTCTCGACTTCGCTGAGGCCGGTGATAACGTCGGTGCTCTGCTCCGTGGTATCAACCGTGATCAGGTTGAGCGTGGACAGGTTCTCGCTAAGCCGGGAAGCGTTACGCCGCACAACGAGTTCAAGGCTCAGGTTTACGTTCTGACGAAGGAAGAAGGCGGTCGTCATACACCGTTCGTCTCCAACTATCGTCCGCAGTTCTACTTCCGTACGACTGACGTTACTGGCGTCATCACTCTGCCGGAAGGCACTGAGATGTGCATGCCGGGCGACAACGTCGTCATGGATGTTAAGCTGCTCTCCCCGATCGCTCTTGAGAACGGCACGAAGTTCTCGATCCGTGAAGGCGGCCGTACCGTTGGTTCCGGCTCCGTTACGGAAATCATCAAGTAATCGGAAACAAACATGTATTACATACTCTCTCAGAGTCATTTCTCTGGGAGAGTTTTTTTGTTCTGATGCGATAATAGGTATGGTTTTGTTGAGAAGGAGAACAACAATGAAACGTGGTTCTGCGTATTATCAGTATTATTCCTCCCCACTGGGAGACATTGTTCTTACTTCGGATGAGGAAGGATTAAACGGCCTTTGGTTTCGGGATGAAAAAGCCCCAAGGTTCATCAATCCCGAATGTCTTGAACTAAACGAAACCTCTGTGATCCTTTCTGCCAAGCGCTGGCTCGATCTGTACTTTACAGGAAAGGATCCCGGGGAGTTCACGGAACTTGCATCGCTGCATATGATCGGCACCGACTTTCAGATGATCGTCTGGAACCATCTGCTGCATATTCCATATGGTACTTCTGTTACTTATCAGCAGATTGCGCAGAAGGCGGCAAAGGACCGCGGCCAGCTGCGGATGTCTGCCCAGGCCGTCGGCGGTGCTGTCGGCCGTAATCCCATCAGTATCATTGTTCCCTGCCATCGTGTGATCGGTAGCCGCGGGGCACTGGTAGGCTATGGCGGGGGCTTGGATAGAAAAGAGTATCTGCTAAATCTCGAGGGAATCACCTATCAGAAGCCGGCAGCGAAGGCGAACTGAAGACCATGCTATAATCGGCAACATACAGGAAGGAGAAAGGAAACCACATGCCATTGCAGTCGCTGTTGTATCTTTCCATTTTTCTTCCCGTTAGCGTTATTGCGGCTCGATTATCTCATGGTGGTAGGAAGAAGTTTGTTCTTCTGCTTTTGAGCATCGTATTCTGGTATTTTCTGGATCCAGAACATTTCCTTTGGGCAATGGGACTCTGCCTTCTCAATGTCCTTGTCGCAAAGAGCGTGCAGAAGAAAACTTCAGACGTAAGACAAATCATTGGCGTATTATGCTCTCTGCTATCCATTGGAATTCTTCTGCTGTGTAAATTCAGCCTGCTGACTTCTCCGATCGGTTTCAGCTTCCTGGTCTTTTCGATCGTTTCCTTTCAAATGGACGCGGAAAAAGAAATGGACTGGTCCTTTCTGGATGGATTCCTTTATCTTTCTTTTTTTCCAAAGATGACAATGGGGCCGATTGTGCGGTTTCATGACTTTGTAATTGAGGTAGCAGGTGACCATGAAGCAGCAGCCGAAGATTTGGATGCCGGGGTGCGCCAGTGTATCCATGGCCTTGTTAAGAAGACAGTTCTGGCTGATATGCTGGGGGCTTATGCGGATCTTGCCTTTGAACGTACGGCGCAATTAACGCAAGCTGCCGCATGGATCGGCCTTCTGTTATATGCGTTACAGATTTACTATGACTTCAGCGGCTATTCGGATCTTGCGATCGGATCTGCGCGTCTTCTTGGCGTTCACTTTGATAAGAACTTTGATCACCCCTATGCGTCGCATAGTCTGACAGAGTTCTGGCGCCGCTGGCATATTTCCCTGGGGGCATGGTTTCGTAACTATCTCTATATTCCTCTGGGTGGCTCGCGTAAAGGAATGGCCCATACCTGCATCAATCTTCTGCTTGTCTTTGCGGCTACCGGATTGTGGCATGGGGCAAAGGGTACCTTTGTGCTTTGGGGACTGATGCACGGAATCATGATGATACTGGAACGGATCGGCCTGAAGCAGAAAATTGCCCATCTGCCGCTTTTTCTTCAGACAGCCTATTGTGACCTGCTCGTTATATTAGGCTGGGTGTTATTTCGCAGTGCGACACTGGCGGATGCAGGAATGTACTATGCGCATCTGTTTGGCATGGGTACAGGCACGATGCTGGTGCGAGAAATTGTTCCGTGGCATGTACTGGTATTAATGGTTGCGGCAATGGCAGGGATCCATGGACTGGGCAGCTGGTACAGACGAGGTAAAGGGACACGGAATCTGATCGATATTCTTCTTCTGATTGCAGGAATAGCTGGATTATACCTTGGAACGGGGGCAACATTTATTTATGCACAGTTCTAAGAGACAGCCGGTACGAAATGTGTTTGTTATGGCAGTGCTTGCCATTCTGCTGGTTCCGCAAATTGTTTATCCATGTACGCATGAATATCCGGACTATGATGTGATGGAAAACCACAGTCTGCGTTCCTTTCCGGATGCTTCGACGGCATGGGATGCAATCCCGGCACAGATTACGAATTTTTACAATGACAGATTGCCGTATAAAACGGCGCTGCGGAGTTTTCTGGCAAGGGCGAATTATGCGCTGTTTCACGATTCTCTAAGCAGTGAAGTTGTGATTGGAAATGACGGTTATCTGTTCTATGACAATCCTGAGGATGGTGATCCGATCAAGGATGCGCAGGGGATTGCTCAATATTCAAACGAAGAAACCCAGGAGATGATGTTTGCGATCAAAGAAAATCAAACGATAGCAGATTCCATTGGCGCATCCCTGTATTACTTTACGATTCCAAATAAGGAGAATGTTTGTTTTCAGTATCTTCCGGACTATTACACAAAAGTGAATCATGTGACGCGCTTTGCAAAGCTGCAGAAACAAATGCAGGCAAATGATATCGCAAGCTATGACTGCATCAAGCAATTGATGACATCTGATCAGCAGGTGTATTTTAAGCAGGATACGCATTGGAATAAACGCGGCGCCTATGTAGGTACACTTGCCTATTTGAAGGCAGTGCACCCGCAGCTGGATGAGGCATGGCTGAGGAATGTTTCCTTTGACGACGGACAGGAAGATTATCAGATTACGGATCTGATCCGCCTCAGCATGTTGACGAATACGTTGAAAGACGTTAAGCCGGTGGAAACCTTTCATCCGGAGATGGATGTGAACTGGTATGCCCTATATGATTCGACGGTCATTGAGTCGGTCAACGATGATGCGCCTTTAAATGAGACGCTGCTGGTCGTTGGGGACAGCTTTCGCAACAGTATGATGCCCTTTCTTTCTAAAGCCTATCGTCGCTGCTTCTTTGTTCGGCGTGATAATTACTATTCCGCTTACCTCAGCTGGCTGGATCCGGATGAGATCATGATGGAAGGTGTGGAGCGTTATGCGTATGATAATTTCTCCTTTCTGTTAAAAGACGGAGGGGAGACATATCCTCTGTTTCAGGTGGAAAGTGTTGACTGGGGAGCAGATGTTCCGGAAACGGATCAGTAATATGAATCGGAAGTTAGTGGACATGGTCCTTGAATTCCGATTATATGTATGTTAGAGTTCAATCGGAATTAAGTGGATACCGCCCCTGAATTCCGGGAGAACAGGAATGATCATTCAACGTAAACGATATGTAGAAAAACTGATTAACAAACAATGGAATGGCCGGATCAAGATTCTTACAGGGATTCGCAGGTGCGGAAAAAGTACAATCCTATTTGATCTTTTTCTGCAACATCTTCTTTCACAGAATGTGAATCGCGAGGACATCATTACACTTGCCTTGGATGATGATCAGAATGAACAGTTCCGGGATCCGGGAAAATTATCGGAATATGTCAGGGCGAAATGCAGTGATCCCAGGAAGAAGTATTATGTTTTTCTTGATGAGATCCAGTTTGCAATTTCGAAAGAGGAGCTGAGGAACCCGGATCAGCCTGTGAGGCTTTACAGCGTTTTGAATGGCTTCCTTCATATGAAAAACATCGATGTTTATGTTACTGGGAGTAATTCAAAAGTTCTTTCCAAGGATGTTTTGACGGAATTCCGGGGTAGAGGGGATGTGATTCATATTTTCCCTTTATCGTTTGCGGAATACTATGCGGCATCCGGGAGGGATAAGATGGATGCCTATGATGAATTTGCAATGTATGGGGGAATGCCATACCTGCTAAATCTGCAGACGGATGAAGACAAATATGACTACCTGGATAACCTGTTCGAAGAAATCTATTTTAAAGATATCGAGGAAAGATATGCGATTCAGCTGCCGGGCGTTTTGCGAGATTTAACCAGTAGTCTCTGCTCATCAATAGGCTCCCTGACGAATGCCAGCAAGATTGCCAGAACTGTAAACAGTTCGAGATCTTCAAAAACAGACTCTGAAACAATCAGCCAGTATCTTTCCTACCTGATGGACAGTTTCCTGTTTTCCCGGGCAGAACGGTATGATGTGAAAGGCAAGCGGTATTTTGATTATCCTTCAAAATTCTACTGTACAGATATTGGCCTGAGAAATGTTCGTCTTGGTATGCGGCAGATGGAACCGACACATATCATGGAAAATATTCTTTATAATGAACTGCAAATCAGGGGATATGCCGTTGATGTAGGTGTTGTTGATGTACGGGAAAAAGATCCATCAGGAGAACGAACGAAGAAAAACCTGGAAATAGATTTCATCGCCACCAAGGGAAGAAAAAAATACTATATCCAGTCAGCCTACAACATGGATGAAGAGGAAAAGACGCGGACGGAGCTGAGGCCACTGCTTGCGGTTAACGATTCTTTTCGAAAGATTGTTGTTTCCAGAAGCTATGGAAAGAGCTGGATTGATGAGCAGGGTATCCTTCGCCTTGGCCTGTTTGATTTTCTATTGAATGAAAATAGTCTCGATCAGTAACAGATGAATCGGAACTTAGTGGACATGGGCCCTAACTTTCGGAAATGATTGAAGGAAAGGGAGAATGAAAACAGCGTCGCTGAGCTGATTAAATTCGGTGAAACGGATTAAGTTTCATTACTGGTGTGTGTATCCTAGATGTTCATTTATGATGTAATTCTGCCCGTGGTGCACCAGGCATTATAATTGCTGAAGAAAAGGAGACAACCTAGTGAATTTACTGCAGGAAAGCAGAGTTAGAATTAATGAAATAGATGATCAGCTGGTCAAACTGTTTGAAGAGCGCATGCACACGGTGGAGAATGTAGCCAGGTACAAGGCAGAGAATAATATGCCGGTGTTTGATGCTTCCAGAGAGAAGGACAATATTGAAAAGAACTCGGCGAAGCTTCGGGATCAGAATCTGAAGCCTTACTTCGTGAAGTGGTACCAGGACACAATGGATGTCTCCAAGGAATATCAGAAGGATATTCTGAAACGGGACTGACCTGAGAAAATTAATAAGCAGATCAGAAAAGCCGTCTTCCTAATCGAAAAGCGGCTTTTTCCTCAGGGAATGAATCACGCAGCCGATCAATGCACCGGCAAATACGGAGTAGATATACAGCAGCGGGTGTGAATTGACGGCTGCGACACACAGGCCCCGTGCGGCGCAGGGCTTGCACAGCGGAAGGCGGCTGTCAGAGCTCCGGCAACTGCGGAACCGATGATGTAGTTGGCAAGGCCGGCGCTTCGATCCTTCTTACTCCAGAGATTGGGAAACAGTGTCGTTGAGGGGGCGATCACCAGCGGCGGAACCATTCCGCCTGCCATGACGGCAGCCATCATCATTGAAACGACGGCGCCGAAGATGATCAGGTTCAAGGATCCCATGGAACTGAGAATCTGAAGATGTGCCTTTGCCCCGTTTTCAGGTGCAGCGATCATGAACCAGAGATCAACCGGCATTCCATCTGCAGCACCGCAATGCCTTCCGGTCTAATCAGATCAGATATATGCATGAATATCTTCTTGCGTGTGCTGTTCAGTGCGGATCGAGATGCACGATCCACGGATCTTCAATATCGTTGATCAGTAATGGATATAGATTAAACCAGCTTTTGCATTGCTCAATGATTTCAGAATCGCCGCTGATGACATGGTCCAGCTTCTTCAGTTCCGTATCGGCGTTATGCACCATTTGCAGATCGACAGGAAATTGAAGCCTGTCGGCGCAGTCGGCGATGTGCTGCTTGAGGCGGCCGCTGTTGGAGACGGGGGAATCGATCCAGAACACCGCCTTGGAAGCACCGAGCTGCGTAAGTTTCTTCAGGATCCGCGTGATCGCTTCGTCGGTTACGGAAATGATGGCATAGGTTCCGGCAAGACCGGACAGATCACGTATACAGCCATCCATGCACTGAAGGATGACACTGTGCGAAAGAGCAGTCTCCATCAGGATGACGGCATTGAGTGCATCAATATGGACGGTACAGCCGGGATCGAGATGATCCATTTCCCGAGCCTTGCGCATCCGGAGACGCGATGGACATACCGTTATGCGTCCCATTGCAATGCGCTGGCGCTGCGAAAGGAGGCGATGGTTGGCCGTGAACGTTACCGCTGACTGCAGAGGATAGCCGCGTTCCAGAAGGAAGGCGCACTCATAGGCGGAAAGGGAGAGTTTCTCCATCTCCTCAGAACTGAAAAAACGTTCATCTTCTTCCTGCCATCCGCGCCTGACTGTTTTCATATCAACATTGTAGGCCCTTTTACGGATAGGGATGAAGATGAACGTTCAAGACAGAATTCAGCTTTGCGTGCTGTTACTTGGCCTGCGCAAGATCTGTTACTTCGTCACTGTTCAGCTCGCGCAGCGTCGTAAGGATCAGATGCGCTGCCACAAGGAAAGCGAAGAAGTCGCTTGCCGGCATCGAGTAGAGGACACCATCGAGACCGAAGAATACCGGCAGAAGGGTGGCAAGTCCGCAGCCAAGAACGATTTCCCGGAACAGGGAGAGTAAGGTGGATTCCTTTGCTTTGCCAATGGCCTGCATCGAGATAAAGGTGCCTTTATTTACCGTCGCCAGCGGTATCAGCATCAGATAGAGACGGAACGATTTGATGGCAAATTCCGTATAGATTTCCGCCTCGTTGGCGGCGCCGAAGATGCCGATCAGCTGCCGCGGCAGCAGTTCCACCACCAGCAGCGCAGCGATACCGAGAATCAGTTCACTCTTCAGTACGAGCTTGAACATTTTGGCGGCACGCTCTTTTAGAGCGGCTCCGATGTTGAAGCCAAGAACCGGAATCATACCTGCCGCAATGCCGACCGACACAGAGATCACGATCTGGAACACCTTCATTACAATGCCAAGGACAGCCATCGGAATCTGGGCATACTCCGGCTGCGAGAAGGTCGGATCCATCGCACCGTAGCGCATAACCATATTCTGCATCACCGCCATGGAGCAGACGATCGAGATCTGGGACAGGAAGGAAGTCATGCCAAGATACAGCGTCTGCCGCATGATTCTTGGAATGAGATGGAAGCTCTCCTTTCTCAGGTGCATCGTGCGCATATCCTTCAAATACCATAGCGAAACGACAGCTGTCAGAATCTGGCCGATGACGGTTGCGATTGCCGCACCTTTCATGCCCATGCCGAGCGGGAAGATGAAGATCGGATCAAGAATGATATTGACGACGCAGCCGATCAGCGTCGCAAACATGGCGAAGCGCGGCGAACCGTCGGAACGGATGATCGGATTGGCAGCCTGACCGAACATATAAAACGGAATGCCAAGCGTAATCCAGAAGAAATATTCCTGGGACAGCTCGAAGGTACGCTGTGATACGGCACCGCCGAAGAGGGTAATGATCTGATCCGCAAACACCAGATAGAGTGCTGTAATAACCAGAGACGATACGATGCACATGACGATGCCGTTGCCGACGGCGTGGTGCGTATCGTCGGTGCGGCCGGCGCCTGAGGCAATTGAAGAGAAGGCGCAGACACCATCACCGATCAGAACGGCAACGGAGAGCGCCGCAACTGTCAGCGGATAAACGACGGTATTTGCCGAATTTCCATAGGAACCAAGATAGGATGCGTTGGCGATAAAGATCTGGTCAACGATGTTGTAGAGAGCCGCAACCAGAAGTGAAATGATGCACGGAAGCGAGTAGTGGCGCATCAGCGTACCCGGCTTTTCCTGCGTTAGAAATGTTTTGAGATCCTGCATTTTCTACCTCCCCTAACAAATAAAAAATGTGCTGCCTCAAGTCGGATTTACGCCTTTGGGCAACACACTTTTCTGCAGAAAACTATATTTTTGGAACCTCGATTATTTTAATCAGAGGAGTTCAAATTTCAAAGTGAAATTTGTAAGGTTTTGCGCAAAATGATTGGAAAATACCACACAGGGTGCCAAAGAAGATGGAGCGATTCCACGCCTCTCATCGCAGTTCGATGTTCGTGTCTCTTTTGGTTCGGTAAAATATATAAGGAAGACAACAGAAGGGGAAAGTTATGGGACT
>Ga0256406_1006096_pt1 | contig 12315 bp, 12 predicted proteins | sample RumenRJG_03DNA_FD_185986 | JGI IMG/M metagenome (GOLD analysis project Ga0256406, IMG submission 185986) | Bovine rumen microbial communities from Lethbridge, Alberta, Canada - RJG_03 | ecosystem: Host-associated > Mammals > Digestive system > Stomach > Rumen | place: Canada: Alberta | collected...
GACATGACGGAAATTTTATGATATATTATAGTTAGGGCAGGCCTTGAAAGCCCTGCCCTGAAAACACACTTTTTTACCACAGAAAGGTAAATTTACAGAAAAAACTTCGCACGCCCGTCATTTTGCTAATAACCGCATTTATAGGGTTCTTTTCATTTCTTGTTGCTGTTCCGAACAACAGATAATCCGCATCAATTTCAAGTACTTTACAAAATTCCATCAATGCAGGTACTGACATTCCATTAAGACCTCTTTCAATATCACTTATATGCTGACAACTCACATCAAGTTTTTCTGCAACATATTCCTGAGTATATTTTCTTTCAAGTCTAACACTTTTTATCCGTTTCCCTATGGGTTCATAATTATAATTTTTAACTTTTATTTTCATTGTCTTTCTCCTAAAATATCAACTTATACATATATTATAGAACTTAAAATTGTATAATATAATCAATATTAAGTAGATAACTAAAACTTATACTTGATTTTTGCGCAAAAATATGGTATAATAAATTAGGTATTTTAGATTCAATCAGATTCAATCGGATTTAATTGCATTAAAAATATCACAAATATTTTTTACTTAGAAAGGAAAGAAGAAAATGAAACACAGAAAAAAAGTATTAAGCAGTTTGATAATATCATTGGTATTATCAGCAAATATTCAAACCTCGTTTGCCGCAGAACAACTTCCAATACCAACAAACATTATAACAGTTCAGGAATTTAGAGATTTAGACTATTATACGTTAAAATGGGAAAATGCGGACCTGAACAATACTGAAAAATACGAAGTAGGCTTTTATCTGATTGACAGTGAGGGTAATTCTTATCGCTCCGGAGGTCAGATATGTGATGAAGCATCACTTGTGTTTAATGAAAGTATTTACAGCACTTTTGACTATGCATATTCAAAATATGGTTTTACAAGAGGTAGTGTCAGAGAAGCTGTAACCGTAAAAGCTATTTCAAATAATCCTAATCAATACGGAGACAGCGAGGAATCGGATTATTTTTTCTTTAATTTTGACGGTGGACTCACCGGTGAAAGTTTTGAAAAACTTGAAGAAGGAACTTACGGGAAATGCGGACCTGATGCTTCTTGGGCTGTTTCTAAAGACAATATCCTTACAATAAGCGGTACAGGAGTTGTTAATGATTTTAGTGAAATTACTGATAATTACGGTTATTCATATTCATTTAAAGAAGTAATTTTTGAAAACGGAATAACAGAATTAGACGACTTTTTTATTCCTTTTGCTGATAAATTTACGTTTGCAAACACCATTACAAAAATTAATTGTAGTGCAGATACTCCTACTTGCGGCACAATTGTAATCCCTGAGAGTGTAGAATATATTGACAGTACTTTCTTTGATTTTAAAACCTTAAAAGCACTCTATATGTACAGCAAAAACTGTTTTGTAGGAATTTCTGGAAAATCTGCATTTGACACAAATGGAGAAGATGCAGAAAAGAAGACTGTTATATATGCATATAGGGATTCTGATACATATAGAAGAATAAAAGATGCTGATAACAATTCAAGAGATCTTTTGCATCCTAATAACTTTATCCTGATGGATATCGAAAAGACTACCGATTATTATCGTAATATAGCAGATTCAAAATATGAAGAAGCTGTGAAAATGGCGTGTGATTCAGGTGTTATCAGACAAATTTATGACAATTACGGAAAAAACCTCACTAGAGGAGAATTTGCAAAAGCAATTGCAAAATATGAATTGGTAGGGGCTCAACATCATTGCGATTTAGAGCCATTTACCGATACAGTACAAGGAACCGGATTAAACATTGTTGCACACTACATTAACTCCGACAGAGCACGTTTAGGAAAAGAAGGCTTCACGGACACATTCGGGGTAAACGAGGAAATAACATTAGGGGAATTTCTGGATGAATTTTGTTTGTTGTTTTACCACGATTTTACGGGATACTATAATCCTGATACCAAAGAGTATAGTTTGTCTGATTCATATGATTGTGCAGTGAAAAACAGTCTTTTAAAGGGTTTGGAACATCTTTCGGCTGAAAGTAAAATAAAATATGAAGAAGCGGCACAGATATTCTACAATGACAATTATCAAACTTTTAATAAAGCCATGACAGACGATGTAACATACAGGGAAAATATTAAAAACTATGCTGTTGAACCATGGGAAATACCTGACTATAACCCCGTTTCTCCTGTTTATGAAAAATCAATCTCACTTGGAATTGGGAAGAATACTGTAAATACAAATGGTGTTGAAATAGAAACAGATGCATCGCCTATCATCAGGAACGACAGAACTATGGTCCCGATAAGAGTCATATCTGAAAATTTGGATGCAACAGTAAGTTGGGATGGTTCTACACAAACAGTAACTATTATTAAAGGTATTACTACTATAGAAATTAAGATAGGTTCAAATGTTGCTTATATTAATTCGGAAGAAAAGACTCTTGACTCTCCTGCTTTTATTGAAAACGACAGAACATATGTACCTGTAAGATTTATTTCTGAAGCTTTTGGAGCAAAAGTTGAGTGGGATGCCGAAACACAGACTGTAACGATACAAGCATAGAATGGTGGGATTAAATAATGAATGAAATATTAAGTCAATTGGAAACGAAAATGGCATGGCTTCCGTTTGATTTATCAAATATATTCAGCAGTTCGACAACATTTATTTGTGCTGTGCTGGCGGTATTGGGAGTGGGGCTTTTATGTTATGCCTTTTTGGGAGGAATAGCAAAAATAGAAATGGAAAAAAGATCGTTTCAAAAAATGATATTATCACCTTGTGACTCGTCAGTAAAAGCATATATTAAGGCTTTTAAAAAAACATGCGGTCCTTTGTCTTTTGTGTATCATATTTATTTACCATTATCATATTATTCGCATGTTAAAAGACGTGCAAGCGGTTGGGATGCCATCAGCAAAAACCCAAATGTATCCGAAACGCTAAAAACCGAATTAAAAAATACATTTATTGCACACGGGGTAACAATAAAATAATTTTATATAAGCAATCTTGTTATGAACAACAAGGTTGCTTATTTTTATGCTTTGAAAAAAAGGATATATAAATCTTTTAAATAAATATATAAATAGATTTTTAAATACTTCATATCAAACATAAGAAAACTGAATAACACAAAAAAACAATCTGCTTCGCGGCAGTTTATATAGATACTCCAATACTGAAAGGTGGTGAATATAAAAACATCTCTTTTGCGTTCCTTTCTTAGGTAGAAAAGTAGAAATTACACATCTGTCTGCGAAGCTCGTGCATGTAAACTCTCGCAACAGAAAAAAATGATGATTCTTAATTGAACCATCATTTTTTTGTTGTTTCTTTAATTCAGGCAAATTGCGGACATAACCCAAACGCAATCTCCAGTTTTTGATTTATTCTACTAATCATAGAGTCTGATACACTTCCTATTTTATCGGAAAGCTGCTCGCGATTTACGGTCAGAACCTGTTCAAACATGGCAACAGATTTTTTAGGTAAAAGATCTTGAAGATCTAAATGTGTAGGTAATGATTTTTGCCTTTTTCCTTCGCTTGATGTAATTGGTACAACCAATAATACCGGACTGTGTATGCAAGCAATCTTGTTATTTACAACTATACAAGGTCTCATACCATTTAATCCACCACATTGAACATGTCCATTCCTCTCGTTTCCCAAATATACATAGAAAATGTCACCTTTTCTTATGTAACTCCCATTGTCTGTCATTGTAAAATCACAACCCCTCTCATGTAATATAATTTATTATGAAGTTGATGATTCTTTATACGAAAGGTGTTAATCTCCTTGTTTTATATATAGATATGGATAGCCTGAAAATAAAATATTATATTTTTCTTTCAATTCTTTTGAGGCCTTTACTTTTTTGAGTTCCAGCATCTGAATAATTGCCGGCAATTGTTTTATATACTGATTTTCTTTGAAAAATCTGTTATTTCTTTTATAGTAGTCCGCCACCGTATTTTGAGTAAAATATCCGTATTCTTTAAGCAGTGTTTTTATTGTACCCAATAGAAAAGCATCAATTTCTTTAACCTTCTTATCTTTCACCTGTGGGAATACACGGTTTGCTGTTGCTACATCAAATGCATTGGCAACAGATTCATATGTAAAATGTTTTTTTCTGAGATTCTTTTCCTTGACTTGTTTTGCAATGGAGTTGCATTCTGTCAGCTTGTTGTAGGAATAGCTTTGCAGAGAATAAACATTAATATATTTGCTTTTTTCTCCTTGAAACCTCTTGATGTATGACTTGTATTCTTCAGAAATATGTTCATCATCTAAATCAACTTTTTCTATCATTTTTAAAAGACAAAGTAGAGATATATCTGTACCTGTGTTTTTCTTATCACTTCTGCCCAGCATCTTTGAAATATAACCCGTAGATGCAGAAAACAAAAATTCCTGTTCATTATTTGCATGAATGAGGTTATTGAATGCAGCAAAATGTAAAGCATTCAGAGTTGGTATATATCTGTAAATGACACTATACAAATCCTTGTGAGAATACTGAATGTCATCTGTTATGGTTTGCATATTGTCAAATATCATATCTACAAGTTCTTGATTTTTAACAAACTGAAGATTTAAATCATTACAGATTTTCCTTAAAGCACCTGAACGACTGCAGTTCTCAATCTGAGCAACAGTTTGGACAATGTTTCCCACAAAACCACAGCTTGCAGAATGGCAGTAATATAGCTCTATGCCGTTGTCCGTTTTAAAGATGCCGGCACTTGCATTTTGGTCGTCATGAAAAATACACCTGAAAGATGATGAACCTGATTGAAGGTTATAATATTTCCTTAAATAGTCAAGCATACTAACTTCTTTTGTCACATAATCAAAAACATCTTTGTATGACTGAAATGTTTTTTGAGGTTTACTTTCTGACACAACTGTTTTTTTTAGTTCATTTTTAGATCTAAAGATTTTTTCTTTAGATTCTGTTTTTTCATTTTTTAACAGTCTGCGGTATAATAAAACATCATGTACATCATCATTCAGCATCACAATCTTACAGAAGAATGATTCACCTGGGTTCTTAACCCAATATGTATATGGAATTCTGAGTTTGTTTGCGGCACTGCAAACCCTTTTATCTGCATCAAAGTAATCAACAAGATATTTTTCTATGCTGTTCCATGTTTCCAAGTCTATAGGCTGACGTATAAACCAGTAACAATGGTAACCATTTTTTGTTGACACTATACAGTTGGGTTTCAGATGAAAAGATTTCAGTTTTCTCATTTGTTCTTCTTTGTATTTATCAACAATATCAGTTGAAAAATACTCTCCATTTGTATTTCTACCGCAATCAAGGTCAATGAAAAAAGCATTGAATTTTGTTATGTCTTTTGTTTTTGTTCCTCCGCCATTTGGAATAAAATACAAATCTTTCTTACCATTATATTTTGGTATCTGCTTAACAGGTATTGGGTTAACACAGTTTATAAAGCATAAAGGTTCTTCATTTCCCAGTAGTTTGAAAAAATCTTTGTAATTCAATATTTATTTTGAGATATAAATTCTCGCCTCCTTTTTTGATTTTTAAAAACATCTTATCGTATGATTCTTTTATCGTCAACCGGTACACAAAGTTCCCCTTATTAAAAGTTATTTTATTTTTTACATTATAATATGGGGGCTTTTAGACCTAAAAAAAATCGCTATTATATATGTAAAAATCAGAAATAATCAAAATAAAATGAAATAAATTAAAATAAATCAGAAAAAAATGTCTTAAAATGATTTTGGTATAAAATCTGCTGCAAATAGCAGCAAAATCCGTAAATTTGTAATTGAAGGATCTTGAAGCGTAGATTCAAAAAAATGAGAGAACTACAAAGTTCCCTCATACTCTTTCGCACGTCTGTAAAACGTGTTGGGTTTTAAATTTGCCAGTCGCATTGCCTGTCTGCCGGTTATTTCTCCCGCTTTCCACTGATTATATATTTCAGGAAAGTTTTCAACTTCAATAGGTTTTCTTCCTTTGTATTTACCTTGAGCTTTCGCAAGTTCAATGCCTTGCCTTTGACGATTACGGATATTAATTCGCTCTTGCTCACTGACATAGGAAAGAATTTGAAGAAACAAATCGGATATAAATCTCTTTGTCAATCCGCCCTCGTTGTTTCTTGTATCCAGTATTGGCATATCAAGAACGACAATATCACAACCTAATGATATTATACTTCGCCATTCCTCAATGATTTCAGAATAATTTCTGCCCATACGATCAATCGATAAGAACACCACCAAATCGCCCTGACGAAGCTGTGCTTTCATTAATTGGTACTGTTCTCGGTTAAAATCTTTGCCTGACACCTTATCTATGTAGATGTCACGTTCATCAATTCCGAATTCTCTTGCCGCCTGAAGTTGCCTTTCTTCGTTCTGCTCTGCGCTACTCACTCTGCCGTAGAAAAATTGTTTTGTTGTCATTTGTTTATCATCCTTTCAAAAATATGATATATATTAAATTATCTGTTTCAATAGCATATCCTTGATTTATGAAATGTTGCAAAATGAAAAACAAACTCTATTGACATACTGAAAATGGCTGAAATGCCCATTTTTCTACATGATGAAGAATCATCATTGAAGTGTACTTAATCGACACACCCTATTGCATTAACTTTTTTGTCTGTTTTTTATGAATTCTAAAAATTACTCTTTAAAAGGTTAATGAACATTTAAACATCTGCGAATTCAAAACAGAATCTATAGATTCAGATTTTTCAAAAACTTACTGCTTAAGTTTTTTTCGTTCTCTAATTTAATGATTTTTTCAAATAATCTCCAAAAAGTCGCAAAAAAACAGAACAACATCTTTGAATCTTGAAGATCTTTTAATTAAACACCTGACAAATGCAGATTTATGCGGTATAATGTATGTAGGAGGTGGACTATGGACGAATTTAAAAGAACTATTGATGAAATTTATCGTCAGCTCTGTAATATCGGGAACTGCATCCTGGCTGCAGGTGCTGTTTATATAATGTATCAAAGCGTAACGAATGTTGAACTTTTTAATCAGTTATACACTTATCCGATATATGAGTTTTTGCAGAAATATGTTTTGATTTATTTTTAAAATAATCTAACCGTGAGATTTTAAATCTTGCGGTTATTTTTTTGCATTAAAAAGACAGGGTTTTTAAGCCCTGCCCAAATTTAAAGAAGGTATTCTGTCTTATTTTATCAAGGATTAATTACTTTTTCAATTAGATCCTTTAATCTTGCTTCTGCGTCAGAAGTCGAAAGATTTATATCAGAAACAATTTCTTTTAAATCTTTCAATTGTGCCAGCGTCTGAATTACATCGGTTGCATCAATTATTTTGTCTGCCACAACAGAAAATTTGATATGCTTCACAATTTTGCCGTCAAGACAAAATCTCGGCACAACACTTACAGAAACAACATTTCCATCTTTTGTGGGAATCATACGAATAAAGAAATCAAAATCATTTATATCGTTATTCTCCTGTGAAAGATAGATTACAGAAAACTGTAACTCTGTATTCAAAGTAAAAACCCCCTTTCATAATAAGATATCATCTTATTTATAGAAAGAGGGGTTTTGTCCTTTTATTTAAAATAAATTTCTATCCAGATACCGTCTTAGTGTTTCTTCCAATTCTTTATTAAGTTCGGATCTTTTATTTTCACTCAATCTTACAATATCAGCAAAGTCCATTGAAACAACGTTGATAAAATGAGTATTTACTTGTAGCAAATTCTTTTTAAATTGTCGTATGTTTTGTGGCCAATATCTTTCATCAATTTTCTTTGACATTTGATTAAAGTATCTCATTGCTGTCATCATTAGCCCAACTGAGATTTCATCATGTTTGATTTTATTACTTTTGCCACATTTAATATCACATAGTTTATTAAATCTTGTCTTTATTCCATACGTAAATAATTCGGAGCAAGTATTTAAGAACGCCACATCTTCATCAAATCCTTTACTCAACTGAATGTTCATGAATATCATGAACATATCGACTAATTTAAATTTGAGCCGTACAGCATTTTCTCTTTTTATATCGTAAAAATCTGTTTGTCCCTCTTTTATTTTTTCCATCGTATCAAAATTGTACTTTATATGAAAAACAGGTAAATTTTCCTCCGAAATGATGTCTTCCATATTGCTAAAATATACTACATTGTCATCATCATATTTTTTCAATCCCCTTAGATGTTCATTGTTTTGTAAAACTGAAAAAATGTGTCTCCATGTAAACGCATCATCTTCTTCATTAAAATAATGCTTTTTTATATCCTCCCAGCATTCGATATCCACTTCAACTTCTGTATACATCAAATATAGCGCATATAACCAATATTGTTCTCGTGTTTCTTCTTTATACTTGTTAAGAAGCTCTCGTGTTCTCTTTTCTATCCACTTTGACAGACGTATATTCTGTTCAATCGTTAAATTCTTTTCATCTTCGGAATTCATTATCATCGGAATATATCTTAGTTCTTCTTTAAAATTCGCTTCTTCAAATATTTCGCAATGCTGTTTAGGTTGTACAAAATATTTCTTATCTATATAACACATCTGTTTTTTTTCGTGTTCTTCTGCATAAAGTTCTGTGTAATCTCTTGCATATCTCTCAGGATTAAATATGCTCATTGGCGGAACTTTATGAACCTGACCTGAGGCATCTTTTTTATTAAATAATTTATCAATTGTTGTACCTGGTTTTATAAGTCCGGAGGCAATCTCACTATTTAATATTTTTTTCATCTCAGGTAACTTTTTCTTAAACAAATAAGCGTTATATTCTACTATTAAAAAATTTCTAATGAATTCAAAGGGAACGGTAACATTTTTTTGCACAAGTACTATTTCACCATTCTTATTCTTGGTTTTCATTACACCATCTTCAAAATACTTTGCCCATGGTCCTGTGAATTCAAATATCGCTCCAAATTCATCAAATGTATAATGCAGAGTTTCTGTACGAAGTTCTTTAAATAAACTTCGAAAAAGCTGCGTTGTCGGATATCGAGCGTTCATTAAATCACCTCTCGTCTTAACTTTTTTATTTATTATACCATAATCAAGATTATTTTTCAATATTTTCTAAAAAACATCTTCCGAAAAAGATTCGTAAGTCTAAAATTTGATTTTAGCAACAAACCCCGTGATAGCGGACTTTATAACAGGTCGTCATTAACTAAATATGTGTATTCTTAACTCAAATGCCACAAAAATCAACATATTTAGTTAAGATGACACCCGCTCGTTCAATCGTCAAACAGGGGGTTTTTGTGGTATAATATACTTGTAAGGTTAAGACGACAACAAAAAAAGTTAACGCCAAAACCTTGCACTATAATATATAGGAAAGGATTGATTTTCATGAGTAAAAAAAACAAAAAAGAAATTGATTGGGTTGTACACTATGTATGTGGTGGGGATGATGAGCTACATTTTAAACCTTACTTAGCCAACATACACACTCATGGTATGAGGGAACTGTATAATCACCCTGAGTTTCAGATTGTACTTACAATTGAATACAAATTCGCTTTGTACATTTTAAACGAACTTGGTCGCATGGTTCAAAGTGGCAGACGATTTAAAGCAGGAGACGCTGTATCGGGCATCGGAATTTGCGACTATCTATTATATGAAGCAACGGATAATGGCAGACCGGTACTCAGAGTTATTATTCCGGACCAACAATTTCTTCTTCCAGACGATGAAAAGTGCGGATTCCCATATAATCTTCAACATTTAAGCACAGAAGATCTGATGGAATGATAATAATCCTCTATCCAGCTTGTTGGGTGGCGTTGCATAAACCATCATGATGAACTGCCATTGAAAGTTCAAGGGACAACCTCACAATGGCTGTATATAAACCCTTAATATATCGCATCTGAGATTAGCTACCTTAGATGATGATTTAAATAGTAGAAACAAGATATAAAAGATAGAAGCAAGGGATTTGATCACCCCTTGTACTCGGTAAAGCGCTTTACCTTCTAAAAACAAATTTTTAGGAGGTAATCTAATGACAAATTTATATAACATAGAAATTGCAGCATACAGCGAAATTGATAAGTATGCAAGTGAATCTTATCCTATAATTCACAATGTATCAAAGAAGAAAAATTTAGGTGATGTTACTAAAATAAAGACACGAAAACTTGTTCCTTACAACGTACTCGCAGGGGGCAGCCCTTGCCAGGACTTCAGTATTGCGGGCAAAGGCGAAGGGGCAGTTTGGAGATGTTTAGACTGTGGAGAAGAATATAATCCGCTAACCGTACACTTTTCAGAACGCAAGCAGTGTCCGCACTGTAAATCTGAAAATATTGAAAAGACCCGTTCATCATTACTTGTACATTATCTGGAAGTGTTGCATGACACTATGCCGTTGGTGGCATTTTATGAAAATGTCAAAAATCTTCTCAGTAAAAACTTTGCAGAGCTTTTTACAATGTTTATTAAAGAGCTGGAGGAATATGGTTATAACGTGTGTTTCAAGGTGTTGAACGGTAAAGATTATGGTATTCCGCAGAATAGAGAAAGAGTGATTTTGCTCGCCATCAGAAAAGATGTAGATAATGGAAAATTTAAGTTTCCCGAACCCTTTGAGGATGGCAAAACCTTTAATGATTTACTTGATGACTGTACACATTTGTTTGAGAATACAGATGAAACAATCATTATTGATGACAAAATTATGCCTGGGGTTAAAAGAAACATCGAGCGTGATAAACATCTTATCGTAGCAAGTGACAAGGGTATATACAGAATTCCTTGCACAACGTCATTTCAGGATAATGCAGTTGGAATTAAGTACAGTCCGACAATTACGGCAAGTAATCACTCAACAATTGTATTGCAAAAAACACAGGTAAATGGCATTGAGAGATTCTACATCAAAAAGTTAAGAGCGCATGAAGCATTAAGATTTATGGGCTTTGACGATGAAGATTATGAAAAAGCATCTTCGGTAGTAAGCGATTCTCAGATTTATAAGCAGGCAGGAAACAGCATAATCGTAGATGTAATTTATGCAGTTTTCAAAGAGTTGTTTAAGGCAATGCCTTATCTGTTTACAGATATGAAACTTATCCACTTGTTTTCTGGAATCGGAAGCGTGGAAAAAGGTATAAAAAGAGTTGTAGATGAAGCAAACGCACTTGCTTTAAAGGGCGGTGATTTGCTTGAATAACAATCTTAAAGAAGATGTTGCAGATATAACATCTTTCCTATCTCGTGGCCCACCAGCACAAACATGAAACCAGTATAAAAAATTCAATTTTTAGGAGGAAATAAATATGGGAAAAAAATTTAATCATAAAAACAACAGAAATAATCCGTTTAAATATGGCGGATACTCAATGGCACAATCACACAAAGACAAGGCTGCATACAAAAACAAACAAATTGAAATCAAAAGACAAGCTATGGAGATAGTGAATATCTTGATGAATCATCCAGCAACAACTGATGAAACACCATCAAACGAAGCAATTGGGTATTTTGACTGCGTTACAGTTGGTAAAAAATTCCCTTATGATTTTGGCGGATATCCATTTGATTTTAACAAAATGGAGATGTTAGCAAATCCAACCTTTATTATAAGTATGGGTGATATCCAACCCATTGAGTTAAAACAATTTGACCACAACCAACCTATTGAATTCAGAGTTTTCAGAGGAACAGGCAATTTTGAACATTACAGCTTTGTACTTTGTAAATTCAATAATCTTGTACAAGAGTTTGCTTTTAACCCTCATTTGTGCAAAGATGCTCTTTTGGAATACATGAAAAATGATGCAAATGTTTTTACAGTAGTTGTTTTAGAAGGAACTACAAAGGTTGTAAAAATCCTTAGAGCATTAGGGTTTGATGATGAAACCAAAGCAAACTTGTATTCTCTTTGGAATTATATGCTTGCAAAGGATATTCCGCAAAGTGAATATGAAAACTGGTATCACGGTTGCTGGAAATATACCACAGAACAGCTTTGGGAACTGGCAGAACCTATTGGAAAGTGGGTATCTCTTTACTAATACATATTAATAGTTTGGCGGTATCTATTCAAAAACCGCCTGAATAATAACTTCTAAGGAGACAATAAGATGAAAGAATACATGAAAATACTTATGGATAAAAAATTTGAAGTTTTAAACTGCATTACAGAACATTCAGTTAAAATTGATGGAGAACTAGTTTGTCCTTTATCACAAAATGTTCTTGCAAAAGAACTTAACATGGCAAGAATGACATT
>Ga0256406_1006101_pt1 | contig 12305 bp, 8 predicted proteins | sample RumenRJG_03DNA_FD_185986 | JGI IMG/M metagenome (GOLD analysis project Ga0256406, IMG submission 185986) | Bovine rumen microbial communities from Lethbridge, Alberta, Canada - RJG_03 | ecosystem: Host-associated > Mammals > Digestive system > Stomach > Rumen | place: Canada: Alberta | collected...
GGTGGGTAATAATTAGAAAGTGCAATCGGCTTACGGTCGAAGTCGACCGGCGTTACGGTCGTACATCGGCGTTCGGGGGCGGGCTCATCACCGATGAGCCCCTACGAAACAACGTTGTTCAATCGAAGTAAACCAAAACTGTAGGGGTCGAACGGGGCGCTTTCCGCAGGTTCTTTCCCCCCGCTGGGGGGGACACTGCTTGGTGTCGGACTTTCACATTGCAATCTTTTGTTCAGCGCCGGCGTCAGCCGGCATCCTTCGGCTCGTGGCTCGTGGCTCGAGGCCCCCGGCTTGTGCGTCTCCTCAATTCCAGAACACCGATAGCGTAACACTGTTAGGATAATCGTTGAACCACAGGTATTCGTTATGGCCGATGGCATAGGCCCCTTCCAGATCTTGTTTCGTGCCGGTCAGCTGCCGTTTGAAACCGTACTGCTGCTTGTAGGCGGCCAGGGTGTTGGCGCAGTTGAAACCGCTGCGGTCGAATCTTCTGTCGCCGGTACCATAGATCCGGATGGCTTCCAGGATCTTCCCTCTCCGGAATTCCAGTTCCAGGCCCAGTTTGGTGTAGATCCATTTTGTCCTTGCGGACTCGGTGGCGGTCAGGAGCGTATCGGGCTTGCCGTATTTCTGATCCACTTCCTGCTCCGTCATGCCCAGGGCCAGGCCGCCTACGGATTCGTAGTACTGGAGCCGGGGCGTCCGTCTGTAGGCCCGGTCGCTGGTATACATGGTTTGATGATAGGCCTTGGGGTCGGTTTCCAGGTTTTCAAAGCTCAGCCGCAGGTCCCGATAGCCTGTTTTTTCCGCAATGCGCAGGGTAAAGCCGATGTCCTCCCCGCCCCCGGCCGCGTTACTCACACCAACAATGGGGCAGCCGTTCAGCGTCCGGCCGGCAAAGGTGAACGCCGGTTTCCCCTGGGTGTCGTACCAGGTGCCCTGCAGCCTGGGGAGGTATTTGTTCAGGTAATAGTCCGGCGGCAGATCGGCCAGAGCCACCGAGGAGAAGCAGAGCAGGAACAGGCCCAGGAAAATCGAAAGCAGGGATTTCCATTTTTTCTTCATTATATATGCCCCCTTCAACGCGTCTCATTTCCCTTTTGGTTTCATTATAACAAGCAGGAAATGGGTGGACAAGGGGCGGGCTCATCACCGATGAGCCCCTACGGATCGGCGTCGTACCATCGATGTAAAACACAACTGTAGGGGTCGATCGGCTTGATCGACCCGCGGTACGCCATCCATCCGCCCCCGCAACGCAAAACGGCCCGCCCCCAGTTTGGGAGCGGGCCGTTTCCAATCTATATGTAACCGTCAAATCGATGCAGCGCGCTACGGACGGGATTGCACAGCGTTTTGGTCGTACGCTCACGGCGTCGCGGTCGCAGGTTCGGTGTTCGAGGCGGGCTCACCAACGGGTGAGCCCCTACGAAACCAAACGTAAACTTTTGCTTTCAAATCGGTTGTGCGGTATAGAAATCGTACCATCGATGAGGTACTACCTTTCTAACCACCAGCCACTAACCACTAACCACTAACCACTTAGCCAGTAATCACTTAACCACTAATCACTTCCCCAGCAATGCCTTCACCAGTTCCGGCACCTTGTTGAAGTCTTCTTCGCCCGGGTTCCATTTGCTGCGGACGGCTTCGTCCACCACGTTGAACCCTGCTGCCTTCAGGCGTTCCTGCAGCAGTTTTACGCTTTCGCCGCTCCAGCCGTAGCAGCCGAAGGCAGCGGCTTTCTTGTTCTTGAACTTCAGGGTCTTCAAAAAGTTCAGCCAGCCGGCCACGCTGGTCAGCACTTCGTTCACGCAGGTGGGAGACCCTACGGCGATGGCCTTGGACTTGAACACTTCCAGCATCAGTTCGTTCTTGTCCGTATGGGCGATGTTGTACACCTTCACCTTGGTGTTGGGGCTCTGGCGGTGGATTTCGTCGCCGATGGCATGGGCCAGTTTCATGGTGCCGTTCCACATGGTGTCATAGGCCACAGTGATCTGGTCTTCCTGGTAGGCAGCGGCCCATTTGGCATATTTTTCCACGATCTGTTCCGGATGATCCCGCCAGATGACACCATGGGCCGGGGCGATGATGTCGATGGGCAGGTTCAGCTTGCTGATTTCGGCCAGCTTGCGGGTGACGAAGGCCGCGAACGGATTCAGGATGTTGGCGAAATATTTCATGGCTTCGTGGTCCAGGATGGCCTGGTCGGCGGTGTCGTTGAACATTTCTTCCACGGCGTAGTGCTGGCCGAAGGCGTCCATGGAGAACAGGATGTTGTCACCGGTCATGTACGTAGCCATGGAATCGGGCCAGTGGAGCATGGTCATTTCCACGAAGATCAGCTTCTTGCCGTTGCCGATGTCCAGGCTGTCGCCGGTATGGACCACATGGAAGTTCCAGCCCCGTTTGCCGTACTGCCCTTCCAGGCTCTGGACGGCAGCCGCGGTGCAGTAGAGCGGCGTGCCGGGGATCTCTTCCAGCAGCCGGGCCAGGGAACCGCTGTGGTCCTGTTCCCCGTGGTTCACCACGATGGCGTCGATCTTCTTCAGGTCGATTTCCTTTTTCAGGTTGTTCACAAAGGTGTCCCGGTGGGGCAGCCAGACGGTATCCACCAGCACGTTCTTTTCTTCCTGGATCAGGTACGCATTCTGGCTGGAGCCGTGGAGCACGGAATATTCGTCCCCGTGGAACTGTTCCAGTTCCCAGTCCAGATAGCCCACCCAAGTCACATTGTTTTTCACCAGTTTACCCATGATATATCAGCCTCCTGTAGGAATTGTCGGTTTCATCAGTTCATGGTTTAAGGATACAGCAGGTTGGTGATGGAGTCCGTTGTCCCAACAACGGTTTAGTATAAACTTGGGTAAGTCTCAAGTCTCGAGTCTCTAGCCGATGGATACAATTTGCCAGGGCAAATTGTTTTGATATTGTAAAACCATGCCATCTGTGACCTGAGGTTCTGCACATTCAAAAGGGACCGTCCTGCTTATGAGGGCGGTCCCTTTCCTTTCGCTCGAGACTCGAGACCCGAGACTTCAATTGTCTGTACCCAATCAGCAGGCTACTTCAACCTCTCTTCCACCAGCTCCGCCCAGAACCGGGCGCCCAACTCCAACACTTCGTCGTTGTAATCGAAGATGTTCTGGTGCAGGCTGACGTTATTGGTGGCCTGTTTGCCGCTGCCCAGCAGCAGGAAGCAGCCGGGCACGTGCTGCAGGTAAGCCGCGAAATCTTCGGAGGCCATCCAGGGTTCGCAGCTGCCGTCCACGTTGGCTTCCCCGAACACGGCCCGGGCGGCCTTCACCGCCGTCTTCACGCAGGCTTCCGTGTTCACCACCGGGAAGAACTCGTGGCTGTACGTGAACTCACACCGGGCATGGTTCATGGCGCACACCCCTTCCACGATGTCCCGCATGCGCCGTTCCACCAGCGCCTGATCCTGGGGCGTGGTGGTCCGGGCGTCACCGCGGACGGTCACATGGGTGGGGATGGCATTGTGGGCCCCGTCCGTCTCGATTTCCGTGCAGGATACCACCACGGGCCGCTGGGGGGCCGCATTCCGGCTGACGATGGTCTGGAGGGCCAGGTAGATCTCGGCAAAGGAGGCCAGAGGGTCGTTTCCTTCATGGGGAGAGGAAGCGTGTCCCCCTTTGCCGGTGATGGTAAAGGCAAAATCGTCTTCACTGGCTGCCATGCCCCCCACCCGGGTGGCAATCTTGCCCGCGGGCAGGAACGGTGCGTTGTGCAGGCCGTAGATTTCATCCATGGGGAAGCGGTCGAACAGGCCGTCGTCGATCATGGCTTTGGCGCCCCACCCCGGTTCCTCGGCAGGCTGGAAGATGAAACGGACCGTGCCGTTGAAGGATTTGCGCTGGGCCAGCAGCAGGGCCGCCCCCAGCAGGGTGATAGTGTGGCCGTCGTGGCCGCAGCCGTGCATTTTGCCCGGGTTCTGGGAGATGTGGTCGTGGGTGCTCTGTTCGGTGATGTCCAGGGCGTCCATGTCCGCCCGGATGCCGATGCAGGCAGAACCGGTGCCGCAGCGGAGGGTGCCCACCACGCCGGTTTTGCCCACGCCTTCCACCACGTCGATACCCGCCTTGCGCATTTCGTCGGCCACCAGACGCGGGGCCGTTTTTTCCTCAAAGGCCGTTTCCGGATGCTGGTGCAGATAGTGGCGCCAGGTGATCAGTTGGTGTTTGAAATCCATAGGGTGCTCCTTTCTGGACAGGGGTTCGTCGTTCGTAGTTCGTAGTTCATAGTTCATAGTTCATAGTTAAACAGTACGGTCGGGGTCTCACGGCGTTACGGTCGCACCGTACGTTGCGGGGCGGGCGTAACAACGGGTACGCCCCTACGAAAACCGGGATGATAGGGTATGCCTGTTGTCGCACTTTCACGTTTCATGGATTCGTTCAACGCCGGCGTCAGCCGGCATCCTTCGGCTCGTGGCTCGTGGCTCTCGGCTCATGGCCCCTACACCATCGTCACAATTTGCCTCCGGCAAATTGTTTCCATCGGCTCGTGGCCCCTACTCAATCACTCTCCCACGCCCCGTCCCAGACGATCCTTCTGTAGTTCGCCCGGTCGGTGGCGCCTTCGGTGCTGAAGCACAGCACCCGGGAATCCTTCGTGATGCCCAGTTCTTCCCGCAGCAGGTCCAGGCTCTGATTCTGCAGCAGTTCGCACACAAAGCCTGTGGTAGCGGCGCCGCTTTCGCCGGATATTACTTTCGGGTCCCCTTCCACCGGGTTGGCCAAAATCCGCATGCCTTTGGCCGCTACCCAGTCGGGCACAGAAGCGAAGTGTTCTGCGTGGGCATTCAGCTCTTCCCAGCCGATGGTGCAGGGTTCCCCGCAGGCCAGGCCGGCCATGATGGTATGCAGGTCGCCGGTGACCACGTGCAGCTTGCCGTCATTCGCGGCCGCCGTATGGAAGATGCAGTCGGCCCGGTTGGGTTCCACGATGGTGATGACAGGTTTCTCTGCACCGTAATAATCGGCCAGGAACCCGGTGAGGGCGCCGCTCATGGCCCCCACCCCGGCCTGCAGGAATACGTGGGTGGGCGGTTTGGGCAGGGCGGTCACGGCTTCCAGAGCCATGGTGGTGTACCCCTGCATGATCCAGGAGGGAATGGTCTCGTACCCGTCCCAGGCCGTATCCTGCACCAGGGGCCAGCCGTTCTCTTCAGCCACTTTCGTGGCGTGGCGCACAGTGTCGTCATAGTTGTATTCCGTGATGCAGGCGTCGCTGCCCAGAGCCTGGATGTTATGGAGCCGTTCCAGGCTGCTGCCCTTGGGCATGAACACCTTGCTCTTCACTCCCAGGCAGTGGGCGGTCCAGGCGATGCCCCGGCCGTGGTTGCCGTCGGTAGCGGTGACAAAGCACAGGTCCTTGATCTGTTCGTGGACGGCCGGTTCCTGGAGCCTGGCGAACGTTACGTCTTCAATGACAAGGCCCAGCTTTTCCGCCAGATAATTGGCAATGCAGAAGCTGCCGCCCAGTCCCTTGAAGGCGTTCAGCCCAAATCGGTAGCTTTCGTCCTTCACGTACAGGGCTCCGATGCCCAGTACACCGGCCAGGCCTTTCAGGTCGGCCAGGGGCGTGGGCGCATAGCCCGGAATGGTTTTGTGGAAGTGCATGGCGGTTTCTGCCACTTTTTTCGTAAACGTCCCGTCCCACTGGCTGTGGCCCGTGGGCTTGTGGGACACCATTTTGATGGTTTCCTGCATGAGGATTCCTCCTTTTTATAGGTTCGTCGTTCATCGTTCGTCGTTAAAAGTGTACGGTCGGGGTCTCACGGCGTTGCGGCCGGCCAATCCGTTTCGGGGGCGGGCGTACCAACGGGTACGCCCCTACGGAAACCGAGATGACAGCGTATGCCTGTTATCGTAGGGGTCGATCGTTGTGATCGACCCGCACAGGCCGAGCATACGGTGTTTGTCGTTTTGTCGATTAAGGTTCGATAATCCGGACTCAATCCGTAGGGGCTCACCCGTTGGTGAGCCCGCCCCGCAACGATACTCTTCGACCGTAACGGCTCGAGTGTACGACCGTATGGCATCATTCTTCAACTTGTGGTATCGGCTGGCGCCGATAACCCCCTACCCGCTTCCGCGGGTCCTTTCCCCCCGCAGGGGGGACACTGCTTGTTGTCAATCATTCACGGTGCAATCATTCGTTCAACACAATTTGCCTCCGGCAAATTGTCTCCATCGGCTCATGGCTCGTGGCTCTCGGCTCATGGCCCTTACACCATCATCACAATTTGCCTCCGGCAAATTGTCTCCTTCGGCTCGTGGCTCGTGGCTCATGGCCCACTCCGCGGGCGGATCACCGATCCGCCCCTACATTGGTTGGTGTGGGTCGGGTAACCGCCGGTTTATTCCACATCCTCCGGTCCGATCTGGTGCTCGTAATCCCACACGGGGCGGTCTTCGCCGGGTTTGGGGTTGCTCCATTGTTTCGCGTAGTCCTTCAGGGCAAAGGCCACGTATTTGCTCAGGCCCACCAGTGCGATGACATTGAAGAATACCATGAACGCGCTGGCAAAGTCCACCAGGTCCCACACCACCGGTACCGGAGCGATGGCACCGGCAATGATGATGGCGCAGCACAGCAGCCGGTAGACAGTCACCGCTTTCGGGTGCTTCACCAGGATCATCAGGTTCACTTCGCCGTAGTAGATATCGGCCAGCAGGGTGGTGAAACCGAACAGGAACATGGCCAGGAAGATGATCCACCGGCCGATGCTGCCCAGGTTGCTTTCAAAGGCCAGCTGGGTCAGGGCAATGCCCGTTTCCCCGCTGCCCAGCTGGTTGCTCAGCAGGATGCAGAACGCGGTGCAGCTGCAGATGATGATGGTGGTGATGAACGTGCCCAGCATGGCGGCAAAGCCCTGGTTCACCGGGTGCGGCACCACAGCGGTGGCGTGCATGCTGGGGGCCGTGCCGTTACCGGCATCGTTGGAGAACAGCCCCCGGGCCACGCCGTACCGGAAGGCCTGCTTCACGGTATAACCGGCTACGCCGCCCACGGCTGCCTTGCCCGTAAAGGCACAGGCGAAGATCTGTTCGATCATGGTGGGGATCATGCCGGCGTGGGTAATCAGCACATAGATGGCCATCAGCAGATAGCCCAGGGCCATGAACGGTACGATGTAGGACGCCACTTCCGACAGCCGCTTGATGCCGCCGAAGATGACGAGGGCCACCAGGATCAGCAGCAGGATGCCCGCGAACAGGGGCGACACCGGTGCCACGCCCGTCAGGGCCACGGCGATGGAGTTGCTCTGGATCATGCAGTAGAACAGGCCGATACCCACCAAAATGCTGATGGAATACAGGATGGCCAGGGGTTTGCAGTGCAGGCCCTTTTCCATATAGTAGGCCGGGCCGCCCCGGTAGGTGCCGTCAGGGTTCTTCACCCGGAACAGCTGGGCCAGTACGGCTTCGGCAAAGCTGATGGGCATGCCCAGGACGGCGGTCATCCACATCCAGAAGATGGCGCCGGGGCCGCCGGAAGCCAGGGCCGTGGCCACGCCCACCAGAGAGCCGGTGCCCACCTGGCCGCCTACGGCCGCACACAGGGCGCCGAACCCGGAGACGCTGCCCGGGGCCTTCTGGTCACTGCGCATACTGCAGGCCAGGTTGCCGAACAGGCGAGTGAAATAGCGGAATTGCGGAAAATGCAGACGTAAGGTAAAGAACAGACCAGTGCAAAGCAGGATGCCGGCCACCAGCCAGCCCCAGAATATGCCGTTCAGTTGGCGTACGAATTCCATAATAGACTCCCCTTATTGAATACGGTGATATCAATCCATTCTGCAAATCCATGGAAATGCGCGCGCTGTTCAGAATTGAGTGATATCTTGCGGTATGATGATGGGCAATAATATGTCCTTCCCTGAAAGGGAAGGGGGACCGTCCGTATGGACGGTGGATGGGTTTTCACGTCGTACGTTTGATTGTAAACCCCCTACCCGCAAGCGGGTCCCTTCCCCCTTTCAGGGGGACACAAAGGTTAACTGCAATTATCGTTGGCGGGCGGATCACCGATCCGCCCCTACATTGATTGGTGTTACTCGTTCACCAGTTCCGTCACCACATCCAGGAACACATTGGCGCCGTTGATGCAGGCCTGGTCCGGGGTGTATTCCTTCGGGTTGTGGCTGATGCCGTTGACGCTGGGCACGAAGATCATGGCCGTGGGGCAGATTCGGGCCATCATCTGGGCATCCTGGCCGGCACCGGACACCATCCGGCGGCACTTCAGACCACGGGCCCTGGCTGCAGCTTCCACCTTTTGGCAGATGCCGTCATCGAAGGGCACCGGGTCGAAACAGGTCATGCGCCGGGCGGTGATCTTCACCCCGTCTTCCTTGGCCAGTTCCTTCAAATAGTCGGCCAGCAGGATTTCGTCGTTGTCCAGTTTGGCCTTGTCCGGGTTCCGCAGGTCCACGGTGAATTTGGCTTCGTTTGGAATCACGTTCACGGCGTTGGGCCTATAGGCCATGGTGCCGATGGTGCACACCCCGCCGGATTTTTCCACCAGCTGGCGGCAGAACACGTTCACCTTGGCGGCAGCCAGGCCGGCGTCCTTCCGCAGTCTGGTCGGAGTGGTGCCTGCATGGTTGGCAGCGCCTTCGATGGTCACTTTCTGCCAATGGATGCCCTGCAGGTTCTCCACGGCGCCGATGTCATAGCCCTCCACGTCCATGATGGGCCCCTGTTCGATGTGCAGTTCCAGGAATTTGTAGGGTTTCAGGAACCCGGGTTCCACAGTGCCGGCATAGCCGATCCGTTTCAGTTCGTCCCCCAGGATGGTACCGTCGGTGCCCACGCTGGCCAGGGCTTCCTGGCAGCTCAGGCCGCCGGCATATACCAGGCTGCCCATCATATCGGGAGCATAGCGCACCCCTTCTTCGTTGGTGAACACGCCCACCACCAGCGGCCGTTTCAGGGCCACGTGGTTTTCCTGCAGGGTCTGGCACAGTTCGATGCCGGCCAGCACACCCAGGCAGCCGTCATACTGGCCTGCGTTGATGACGGTGTCGATGTGGGAACCCACCATCATGGGGGCTTCGTTTTTGTTGGCGTCCGTTTCCCAGATGCCGAAGATGTTGCCGATGTGGTCAACAACAACCTTCAGGCCCGCTTCCTTCATCCAGGCCACCACCTGGTCACGGCCTTCCTTGTTCGTATCGCTGGCAGCCAGCCGGGTGCGGCAGCCGTCGGCCCCGACGCCGATCTTGCCCAGTGCGTTGATATGTGCCAGCAGTCTCTTGCCATTGATTTCCATGGTCATTCCCTCCCTGAAGTGCAACCTTCGTCGGTTTTCCTTTTGATGGTTATATTATAAGGCAAACGAGAGCGGAAGTGGTATCGGTGGATTGGGGAGGAATATAACAGAATTGCGTTTTTGGTAGTTTTGGGGTATGATGGGATTCAAACAGTGTCCCCCTGAAAGGGGGAAAGGACCCGCTTGCGGGTAGGGGGTTTTACAATCAAATGTACGATGTAAAAACCCATCCACCGTCCAGACGGACGGTCAGCTACGGCATAAGCGATGAGCTCCACGCTAAAGCGTGGGCTCCCTGCTTACCCCTTCCCTTTCAGGGAAGGACAAAGGCAGCCAAAAGGAGTAAAATCATGCAAATCCCTGTCATCCCTGTGGATTCTTCCAACCGGGAATCCACCCATCACGGTACCGTGGGCTTTCCCATGGCCGTCTATCATTCCATGCTGAGTCACAATGTGCTGGGCTATACCCGGCTGCACTGGCACGAGGAACTGCAGTTCTGCTGCGTCACCCGGGGCGCCGTCACGTTTTCCGTGAACGAGAACACCTACGAACTCCACACCGGCGACGGAATCTTCATTAACAGCGGGTATCTGCACATGGCCCGGCCCATCGAGGACCCGGACAGCACGTACATCTGCCTGGACATCCACCCCCGGCTGCTGTGCGGCTTCGCCGGCAGCGTGCTGGAACAGAAATACGTGCTCCCTGCCCTGGAAGATCCGGCCCTGGTCTGCCAGCCCCTGTACCAGAGCGAGCCCTGGCAGGCGGCGCTGCTGCAGCATATCGAAGAAATCTATCAGGAAAGCGAACAGAAAAATCCGGGCTGTGCTCTTTTCATCACTGCCCGGCTGTATGAGATGTTCGGCCTGATCCTGCGTCACCGGCCGGAAGCACCTCCTGTGCGGCACTGGTCCCAGGCCAATGTGGTGGCCCAGAAGATTTTGGGCTACCTGACGGACCATTATAGAGAGAAAATCACCCTGACTCAGGTGGCCGGAGCAGCCGCCTATACGGAAGGCGAATGCTGCCGGATCTTCAAGCGGTTCACCGGCGAGACCATCTTCAATTACCTGCGGGAGCTGCGGCTGGAGCAGAGCATCCAGCTGCTGACCACCACGGACAAGAGTATCAGTGAAATCGCCTATGGCTGTGGCTTTCAGAGCCCCAGCTATTATATAGAAGCGTTCGGCCGGCAGTTCGGCTGCACGCCGGGGGAATATAGAAAAAGGGGGCCCTTGAAATGAGGGTCCCCTTTTGTCATACGTCATAGGTCATACGTCATACGCCGATTCCACAAATCCGCCCGAAGGCGGATTTGTGGAATCGTAGGGGCGGATCGGTGATCCGCCCCCCTGTGGGGGGACACTGCCTTACGGTCGAAGTTGCATCGCAATACGGTCGTACTGTACGTTGCGGGGCGGGCGTACCAACGGGTACGCCCCTACGGAGGTACGCGTACCATACGTTGCTATACCAAACGGCTGGCGTTGGCGGGTCGATCACGACGATCGACCCCTACGACAACAGGCTGACGATTTGTCTCGGTTTTCGTAGGGGCTCACCCGTTGTTGAGCCCGCCCCCGAAACGTTGCACCCCGACCGTAACGGGCCGAGTGTACGACCGTAACGCCGCCAAATGCCTCCGGGCATTTGGCTTCCTGGGCGGGCGGGTCACCGACCCGCCCCTACGAATCTGGGCCGCAACATCCTGTACGCCACCACACAAATCCCCACGCTCACCAGCGACCCGCTGGCGGTGGCTAACCCCATGGGCAGCAGCGTGTCCGGGAACGTCTTCGACGCCAGGTAGGCCAGGGGGATCCTGGCGCACACGATGGACGTGATGTTATGCAGAAACGAAATCTCGGACCTGCCGTTGGCGGTGAAATACCCGCTGAAGCAGAAATGGATGCCGGCGAAGATGGTATCGATGATGTACCCTTTCAGATACGGTCCCCCGGCTGCAATGACCGCCGGCTCGGTGGTGAACAGGCCCACCACTCCGTACGCACAGAACTGGGTGAGCACGGCCACCCCCACGCCGTAGGTCACCACGGTCTTCAGCCCGGCGTGCAATATCTCCACGGCCTGCTGCGGTTTTCCGGCCCCGATGCGGATGGCCCCCAGGGCCGACACGGTGGACAGCATGGCGCTGGGCACCATAAACACGAAACTGATGAACTTCTCCACGATGCCCACGGCCGCGGCGTCCACCACGCCCCGTTCATTGGCGATGACGGTGATCACCAGGAACGAGATCTGGATGAACCCGTCCTGCATGGAAATGGGCACCCCCACCCGCAAAATCTTCCGGATGATGTCCCCGCTGGGCTTCAGGTCCGCCCGTTTCAGCGGAATCCCCAGGTCGTACTTCCGCACCATCCACACAGAAATGGCCACACTGATGGCCTGGCTCAGCACCGTGCCCAGGGCTGCCCCGGCGGGCCCCAGATGGAACGCCCCCATGAACAGGTAGTCCAGCACGATATTGGCCACACAGGCCACGGCCACAAAGTACATGGGCGTGCGGGAATTCCCCATGCCCCGGAAAATGGAGCTGATCACGTTGTAGGCCGTGATGAACGGGATGCCCATATAGCAGATGGTCAGATAATCCCGGGTCCCGGCCACGGCTTCTGCCGGGGTGGCCATCCAGGCCACAAAATGGTCCACCAGGCCCAATAACACCGCCGCCAGCACCAGGGAGCCCCCCAAAAACAGGCTGATGGTGTTGCCGGTGAACTTTGCCGCCAGGTCCCGCCGGGCCGCACCGATGCAGCGCCCGATGTGGACGGTGGTCCCCATGGCCAGGCCAACGATCATCACGGTGGCCATGTGCATCACCTGGCTGCCGATGGAAACGGCGGTGATGCTGCCGGCCCCCTCGAACTGGCCGATGATGAACAAGTCGGCCATACCATATAAAGTTTGTAAGAAACAGGAACATAAATAAGGAAGGCAGAAGGCACCGATCTGGCGCCAGAGTCTGCCTTCCTTTT